>Ga0208390_1000529_pt1 | contig 13892 bp, 8 predicted proteins | sample Knorr_S7_td_Surf_FD_185594 | JGI IMG/M metagenome (GOLD analysis project Ga0208390, IMG submission 185594) | Marine microbial communities from Southern Atlantic Ocean transect - Knorr_S7_td_SurfaceA_ad_6m_LV_A (SPAdes) (version 2) | ecosystem: Environmental > Aquatic > Marine > Oceanic | place...
GCAATGCCTCTTTGTGGAGATGCAGAAGTTTTCAAATGGATTGGTGCATATTTTGCAGGAGAAGTTCCTGTTATGGATAAAGATGGATATGCATGGATGTTACATGGAGATATGGGGGAAGATAATACAATGGCCGGTGTAATGACTGTGGAAGAATCTACAGAAGGTCAATGGATTGAGTCAGGTCCTCATCTAATGAGAATGCCTGCAGATCCTGCAACTTTAGATGGAATGACTACTGACTTTACATCTGGCGCGCCATACGTAATGTTCGGAGGGACCATATATGCACATGTAATGTATCCAATGGCAGGTTACTACGATTATCAACCTGAATCTGCTCCATAGTAAACAAAAAGTTTTATTTATATAAAAAACCCTCTTTGTTGAGGGTTTTTTTTTAAATACTATTTTAATAATTGTGTTTTGATTAAATTTAGGTAATGGAATATTTATTTACTTTAATAGTTCTTGCTGGATCTATATTTGGGCTTTATTTTTTGATAAAAAAACAAATTAATAAGAACTCACAAGATAATAGTAAAGAGCTTGAGTCTAAGCTTGAAGCTTTTATTGATGCATTTAAATTGACATCTGCTGAAAACTTAAATAAACAACTTCAAGATTCAAAACAAGATCAGAAAAATATGGAAGTTCGTTTTTCTGAGACAATTAATAAGCTGACAAAGGAACTTGAAAAGATAAAGGGGACAAATGAACAAGTATTGACATTTGCTAATCAAATGAAAACACTTGAGAAAATTTTAGGAAATCAAAAACAAAGAGGTATTCTTGGAGAAATTCAACTTGAAAACTTACTTGCCAATGTTTTACCTCCCGAGCTTTTCCAGATGCAGTATTCTTTTAATAATGGTGAGGCAGTTGATGCAGTAATTAAAGTTGGAGACTTTATTATACCAATAGATGCTAAATTCTCTCTTGATAACTATAACAAAATGATAGAGAGTGATGAAATAGATACAGATAAATTAAATGATTTAGAGAAAAAATTCAAAAATGATATCAAAAATAGGATTGATGAAACTTCCAAATATATAAGGCCCAACGAAGGTACTGTTGACTATGCGTACATGTTTATTCCAGCTGACGGTCTCTATCAAGATCTTCTTAATAATAAGGTAGGTTCGCTAAAAATTAATCAAAGGGATCTTGTATCGTATGCATATCAAAAAAAAGTAATGATTGTGTCACCGATGAGTTTGTTCCCTATGCTTCAGGTTACAAATAAAGCCTTAAATAATATGAAAGTTGAAGAGTCAATTAGTGAAATTCAAATGAATATTGAAAAACTTGGAAACCACTTAAATGCTTACTTAACGTATCATGAAAAACTTGGAAATAGTATTAGCACTGTTGTAAATCAATATAATGTTACAAATAAGGAGTTTAAAAAAATAGATAAGGATATAACTAAGTTAACTTCAAATCGATCTTCTATTGGTATAGAGATGGAAAACATTGACAAACCAGTATTAGAGGAATAAAAAAAGCCCCCCAATTGGAAAGCTTATTTAGTTGCCTATAGCAACACACAACATGCAAATTTAATCAATTTTATGAATTTGACTTTAAATAAATTAAAAAGTCAACTATTGCTTCTTTTATTTTACTCAAATCATTAGTAAAATGATTTATCATTATACTAAAAATATACCTTCTGTTTTTATCAGTAATTATATAGCCAGAATAGTTGTGATTATTTTTAAGAGTCCCTGTTTTCCCCCAAACAAAATCCTTTTCGTTCTGAATTATATAGTTTTTGGGAAATATCTTTTTTATTCTGTCAAATCCTATTAAGTTATAAATATCGTGTAACGATGAGATTACTGATTTAGGTGTGACCAAATTATATCTTGACAACCCAGATCCATCAAATAATTCTATTTGTTTTGATATATTTTGAATCAATCTTACCCCTTTATCTACTGAGATAGTGTCATTTAATCGAAGTGAAATATTTGCAGCTATACTTTCTGAAATTAAATTATCTGAATCTTTAAGTATAGCAGAGTATATTTTATTCGACTGTGTAGTGTTCAAAGTATTGTAATCTTTTAATTCGTCTTTTTTAAATTCTACTTTATTCCCTAAAGAATTTTCAAGTAAGCTAATTGTATTTTTTCTTGATGTTATAAAGGGAGAGTATATTGTATCCCCAAATTTTATTAAGGAGGGATTTATAAAAAATTTATTCTCTTTTTCTGATCTAAGTATTTTATTTTTTTGTTTAAAATCAAAGATAATTTTATATATGTTAGGAGTAACCTCAATCTCTCCGTTAGAATTTTTTATTATTTGTACTACATTTCCATAAATCGGCATTTCTGATCGTTCAGCTTGGTAATAACTATTATAATCATCCCAGGCCCAACCTGGTCCATATTTGTTTAGATCAATTTTTGGATTATGATATACTATATGTTTAAAATCCTTTATAAATTTTTCTAAATCTTTATCTCTGTATTTTGGATGTGAAAGTAATGGATAACCTGTCGGTGAAATTTTCAAAGTATCATTTAAAACTTTATAATTTATAATTGGTATAGTGTCTCCATAGTATATTGAACCCAACACTGTTGAAATTTTAACATTTGAAGCTGGAGTCATGTAAGTATCAATTCCTGATCCAACAATCTTTTTCTCCTTATCTATCCTTTTTACTGCAATAGATATAACACTTCCATCTAGGTCATTATTTTTTGATATCCAATTTTCAATTTTTTTGCTAGATATCTGTGAAAATAGACTTGAGGAGAAAAATACTAAAAGGATTATCTTTTTCATTAATAAAAAATTTTAATTTTTTTTTAGTTAAATACAATAATATTATTTTTAATATTTAATTAATAAATCTAAATAATATTATGAAAGTAGCTTATATTTTTAAAACAAATATGGCTTCTACATTTCAGTTAGCAACAATGATTTTACCTCAATTAGAGCAAGACACCCACGGAGTTGAAGTAGTAGGTATGTTCTTTTTTGACGAAAACGCAAATGTACTAAGAAAAGGAAATGAAACTGGAGAGCGACTAAACAAAATAGCCAAAGAACGTGGAATGTTGATAATGGCTTGCGACCAATGTGCTCTTAGAAGAGATTTAGCTGATGGAGATTTTGACCAATGTGGCACTGGAAATGTTCAACCTAAAAATATGATTGAAGTAGGACAAGTAGGTTGTTTTCCTCAACTGTACAGTTCACTGGGAGGAAACATGCCAAATTTGGTAATAACATTGTAGACATAAAATACTATATCGGAAATTAATTTATTCAATTTTATTCCAAGTTTATACTTTTAAAAAAACCCCTATAGTCTTGAACTATAGGGGTTGTATCTTAACTCGGCGGTCTGGACGGGACTCGAACCCGCGACCCCCTGCGTGACAGGCAGATATTCTAACCAACTGAACTACCAGACCAAGAACGGTTGCAAATATAATTATTTTGAATTATAAAGCTGCATTAATTGCATCTTCATATGTTTTTTTTGGAGCAACTCCAACTTGTCTTGAAACTAATTCTCCATCTTTAAATAATAGGACAGTAGGAATATTTCTGACACCGTACTTTGCAGCAAATTCTTGATTCGAATCAACATCAATTTTTCCAACAACAGCCTTTCCTTCAAAATCTTTACTTAATTCATCAATTATAGGACCAACCATTCTACATGGACCACACCATTCAGCCCAAAAATCAACAAGTACTGGTTTATCTGATTTTAAAACTTTTTCTTCAAAAATTGAATCGTTTAATTCTAATGCCATAATATTTAATTTAAGCAGCAAATCTAATATTTATTCTTCAAAGAAAAACAATTTGAGTTAATTTAATTTATATAAATATTCATCTTCTTCTAGTGATGAAAGTAGTTCTTTTGATATGTTAACCCTAGTATCTTCCGAGATCATATTAAGCTTAAATTCATTTTTTGAATCATGAATATCAAAATAAACTGGACTAGATCCTTTATATTTTGTAAGTGTAGATTTTAATTTAAGAATATCATCATTATTTATTGATTTAGAATCAACCTTAAGTGTAATTTTTTTTGAATTAGAATTAATAATACCATCCAGCAATTCAATATTTAAAAATTGAATTCTTGGATCTCCAACTCTTCCAGTTTCTTTATTAACCCAACCCTCTCTTACATTTAATCTCAATCTAAGAATTTTATTTTCTTCCAAAAGATGTTTAAATTTTAAGTATTCCTCACCGAAAATTCTAAACTTATATTGATCATTGAAATCTTCAAAAGAAAAGACAGCAAATCCATTTCCGGTTTTAGATTGGAGATGCTCTACTTCATTAATAATTCCCCCTACATAAAAGTCTTTATTAATTAGTTTATTTAAATCATTTAATGTAGTCAACCCTGTAGAAGTGAAATTATTTAACTCTCTTATGTAATCATCTAGTGGATGTGCTGAAATGTATATGCCAACCACTTCACGCTCCTTTTTTAATCTTTCAAGGTTAATCCATTCTTCACACTCTGGAATAGTAGAATTATATGATATATTTAGATTATCATCACCAAAAAGATTTATTTGAGATGAGTTTATTGTCTCTTGATACTTAGATCCAAATTTTATAGCTTTTTCTATATAACTTAATCCATCCGTATCAATATTAAAATATTGTGACCTATTAAGTTCAAATGAATCTAAACCACCTGCCAAAATTAGATTTTCAAAAGTTTTTTTGTTAGCAAGCCTTAAATCTATTCTTTTAGCAAAATCAAATATATCATCATATTTTCCATCTTTTCTGTTTTTAACAATAGTCTCAACAGCTCCTTTACCTACTCCTTTTACAGCTCCCATTCCAAATCTAATTGCCTTATCATCGTTTACATTAAACTTATAGAATGATTCATTAATATCAGGGCCCAAAACTGTTACTCCCATTCTTTTGCACTCTTCCATAAAAAAGCTTACTTGTTTTATGTCATTCATGTTATTTGATAATACAGCTGCCATATATTCAGATGGATAGTTTGCTTTTAGAAATGCAGTTTGATATCCAATTAATGCGTAACATGTTGAATGAGATTTATTAAATGCATATGAAGCAAAAGCCTCCCAATCTTTCCATATTTTTTCAAGAATCTCTATAGTATATCCATTCTCTTGTCCACCTTTCATAAACTTTGGCTTTAACTTTTCAATTAAAGAAAATATTTTTTTACCCATGGCTTTTCTAAGTAGATCTGCTTCACCTTTAGAAAATCCTGAAATTTTTTGAGAGAGTGACATAACTTGTTCTTGATAAACAGTTATTCCATAAGTCTCTTTTAAAATCTCCTCCATTTCAGGAATATCATAGGTAATTGGCTCAGAGCCATTCTTCCTGGATATATAGGATGGAATATATTCAAGTGGGCCCGGTCGATAAAGAGCATTCATGGCAATTAGATCATTAAAATCAGTAGGTTTTAAATCTTTTAAATACTTTTGCATTCCAGGAGATTCATACTGAAAAATCCCAACTGTTTCACCTCTCTGAAATAATTCATAAGTTTTCTTGTCATCCAATTCAAATTTTTCTGGATCAAGATATACATCATATTTATACTTAATTAGCTTTACAGTATCTTTAATTATTGTCAAAGTTTTAAGACCAAGAAAATCCATTTTAAGTAATCCTGCATCTTCAACTACTGAATTATCAAATTGAGTTACAAAGAAATCTGAATCTCTAGCTCTAGTAATCGGAACAAATTCTGATATATTGCTTGGTGTAATTATAACTCCACATGCATGAATTCCAGTATTTCTTAATGATCCCTCAAGTAGACTTGCTTGTTGTAAAGTTTCTGCAGATAAATCAGATGAATTATAAAGCTTTTTTAATTCATTAACTCTACTAAACTCATCGGTTCTTAATTCTGATTTTAAATCGGAATCGTTCATTGAAAATATATCATTGAGCTTCATGTTTGGAACTAGTTTTGATATTCTGTCAACTTCTGAAAGTGATAGATCTAAAACTCTTCCAGTATCCCTAATTGATGACTTTGCAGCCATTCTTCCATAAGTTATTATTTGTGCAACTTGATCAGAACCGTACTTATCTACAACATACTCTATTACTTTATTTCTTCCTTCATCATCAAAATCAATGTCAATATCTGGGAGACTTACCCTATCTGGATTTAAAAATCTTTCAAAAAGTAAATTGTATTTAATTGGATCGATACTTGTTATTCCTAATGCGTAAGCAACAACTGATCCTGCTGCTGAACCTCTTCCAGGTCCCACTGAAACCTTCATGTCTCTTGCGGCATTAATAAAGTCCTGCACAATTAAAAAGTATCCTGGATAACCAGTTTTTGCAATTACATCTAGCTCAAAGTCTATTCTTTCCTCTAAATCTTTGGTAATTTCACCATACTTGTTTTTTACTCCCTCAATTGTTAAATGTCTTAAATATAAATTCTGGCCTTTTTGGTTGTCAAAATCATCTTTTTGGATAAATTTTTTGGGAACTTTAAAATCAGGTAAAAGTACTTCCCTTGCTAAATCAAAAGATTCAACTTTTTTAATTATTTCAGAAATATTATATAGACTCTCAGGCACATCTTTAAATATCTTTAGCATCTCATCCTTTGACTTATAATAATATTCCTCATTAGGAAGTCCATATCTAAATCCCCTCCCCTTTCCTATGGGTACTGATTGTTTTTCGCCATCCCTTACACAGAGAAGAATATCATGTGCGTTTGCTTCTGTTTTTTTTGTATAAAATGAATTATTGGTAGCAATTAACTTCACTCCATATTTTAAGCTTAATTCTTTAAGAATTGGTATAACGTAATCTTCATTTTCTTGTTTATGATTTTGGATTTCTAGATAAAAATCATCTTTGAAATTATCCATCCACCATTTCAAAGAGTCTTCAGCATTCTCTTCTCCTTGATTTAAAATTTTAGATGAAATTTCTCCATTTAATCCCCCCGATAATACAATCAAGTCTTGTGAATAATTTTTTAAAATTTCCTTATCAATTCTAGGGACGTAATAAAACCCTTCAATATTAGCTATTGAACTTAACTTTGATAAATTTCTAAAGCCATTTTTATTTTTAGCTAAAAAAACCATTTGATATCCATTGTCTTTATTAGACTTGTCCAAATGATTTTCACATACATTTAATTCACATCCAACAATTGGCTTTATATACTTTTGACCATCCTGAAGATTATCATTATAATTCTTAAGAATTTTAATAAAGTGAAATGCCCCCATTAGGTTTGACTTGTCTGTAATTGCAATCGCATCATGAGAGAATTCAATACATTGTTTTAATAAATCCGAAATCTTAGAAGTTGATTGTAATATTGAAAATTGTGTATAGGTATGAAGATGAGCAAATTCAAAGTCTAGATCTAATTCTTCATGTTTTGCTGTAGTGTCTACTTTAACTTTTTGTTCCTCATATTTTAATAATCTTGATTCTTCAAATAGATTTAAGTGATCTATTCCTTGTACTTTTACTTTTTGAAGATCTAGATTAGAGATGTTATTGTAGACATCATCATTTTCTGATAATGAAGCAGGGTGAATTTTTTTATTTTTTAAAAGCTGAAATAAACATAGTGCAGTTGCCTCGACATCAGCGGACGCATTATGAGCAGATTCGAACTTCTCATTAAAAAGGTGGTTGTATAGTTCTTGTAAAGTTGGAAGCTTAAATTTTCTACCTCTTCCTCCTTTTAACATACATATCTGTGCGGTCTCTTCTGTACATGTATCAATTTTGGGAAAATCTTGAAGAGGATTTTGACCATTAATTCTTAAGTATTCTGATCCTAATATTTTTTCATCAAAATTTAGATTGTGACCACAAATAAAATCTGATTTATTTAGATCCTCACTAAATTTTTCTAAAACAAAATCAATTTCAACACCAATTTTTTTTGCAAGCTGAGTTGAAATACCATGAATTTTTTCAGAATCATATGGTATACTAAATCCTTTTGGATGAATAATAAAACTTTGATTTGAGATACAGATTCCATTTTTATCATGAACCTGCCAAGCAACCTGAATTGCTCTCGGCCAATTATCAAAATCAGTGAGTGGAGCACTCCATTTTTTTGGAAGACCAGTAGTTTCTGTATCAAAGATTAAAAACATTTAGGAATAGTTTCAATTACTAATTTAATATTTTATCTTGGATTGATTTTGAATATTTATTAAGAGTTTTGATCTCAAAAAACAAAGAGACTTTTACAATTACAGCAGCACTACCTTATGCAAATGGTCCAATACATATTGGTCATCTCTCAGGTGTTTATATTCCTGCAGATACATATGCTCGATATAAAAGACTTACAAATAATGATGTTGCATTCATATGTGGAAGTGATGAGCACGGAGTAGCTATTTCTCTAGCTTCAAAAAAAGCTTCAATTACCCCTAAAGAATTAATTGATAAGTATGATAAAATAATTAAATCATCATTTCAGGAATTTGGAATTTTATTTGATAATTATTCTAGAACTTCAAAAAAAATTCATCATGAAACATCAATTGATTTTTTTAACTTATTAAAAAAGAAAGATCTATTTTCATTGATCGAGTCAAAACAATATTTTGATACTAAAGAGAATCAATTCCTTGCAGACAGATATATTGTGGGTACTTGTCCTTGTGGAAAATTTGATGAAGCATTTGGTGATCAATGTGAAAAATGTGGTGCAACACTTAGTCCTGATGAGCTAATTGAACCAAGATCAGCGATTTCTGATTCAACACCAGTATTAAAAGACACTAAACATTACTTTATAAAACTTGATGAATTTGAAGAATTCATTAGAAATTGGATAACTGTTGAAAATAAAGATATGTGGAAAACAAATGTTGTTGGACAAGTGAAGTCTTGGTTAGATAATGGTTTAAAACCAAGAGCTGTTACCAGAGACTTAGATTGGGGTATACCAGTAAAAGTTGATAATGAAGATGGTAAAGTTCTTTATGTTTGGTTTGAGGCACCTATTGGTTATATATCCTCTACGATTGAATGGGCAAAAATAAATAATAAAGATTGGGAGAAATATTGGAAAAATCCTGATACCAATTTAATTCATTTTATCGGAAAAGATAATATTGTATTCCATTGTATTATTTTTCCAATAATGTTAAAAATGTTTGGGAATTTTATTTTGCCAAAGAATGTTCCAGCGAATGAATTTCTTAATCTTGAAGGTAATAAAATATCAACTTCGAGAAATTGGGCTGTTTGGCTGCATGAATATTTAATTGATTTTCCAGATATGCAAGATGTACTTAGATATGTTTTGATATCTACATGTCCGGAGACAAAAGATAATGACTTCACTTGGAAAGACTTTCAGGCAAGAAATAATGGTGAATTAGTAGCTATATATGGAAATTTTGCCAACAGAGTTCTATCATTAATTAAAAAATATTACGATGGTAAAATACCAAAAGTAAAATCAAAAAACAGAATCGATGATTTGGTATTAGAGGACGTTAAAGTATTAAAGGAAGAAATTGAGTTAAATTTAGATAGCTTCAAATTTAGAGAAGCAACTAAAAATTTAATGAATATAGCTAGAATAGGCAATAAATATCTTGCTGAGACTGAGCCTTGGAAAATAAAAGAATCAGACCCTTTAAGAGTAGAACAAATTCTTCATACTTCCTTTATTATAATTTCTTTTTTAGCTATTCTGTCAGAACCGTTTTTACCTTTTACATCTGTTAAATTAAAGAATATGATTGGGCTAAATGATTACAGTTGGGATGATTTAGATAAAATATTTGGTACTATTAATTACAACATTACGATAGTTGATATTGAAATACTTTTTAAAAGAATAGAAGACTCTGAGATAGAATATCAAATAGATAAATTAAAAAAATGCGCTAGTTAATAGTATCATTTGCTTTTGATACAATCATATTTGCAGAATAGTTATAATAAATTATAATTTTTTTTAACTCCTTAAGAGCTTCACTTTTATCTAGTCTATTAAAGTTATACTTAGTCTTTTGAATTTGAATATTTAGTAACTTAAGCCTTCCTTTAATCTCAGGATTTTCATTATAAAGTTCAAAGTCGGAACTGAAAATTTCTGTTGAAGAATTACTTAATTTATATAGTGCATCTTGATTAAATTTAATTATACTGTCATATTCTTGTATTGAATTTGATAAATCTAAAATATCAGATTTAAGAAGTTTAAATTCTGTCCATTCATCCAAATAAGATTCATCTATAAATTTTTTATCGAATATAAAAGTTGACTGAGTCTCAGTCTTCTCTATTGGATTACTTTGAATTGAGATTTCATTTATAGTTTCAATATTTTGATTGCACGATGAAAATATAACTATCGTAAATAAAAATTTCTTATTTAAAATTTTAATCATAACTCAACTAAATCTACGATATTTTATACTTTTATTACTCAATATTTTAAATATGAGTAAATCATTTGTTGTTTTTATAGTTATCCTATCAATGATTGTAGTTCTTGGATCTCTCCTATATGACTACATCACCTCTAAAAATGACTAAAAAAATTATAATTATCGGATCTGGGTTTTCATCAATATCAGCTGGAACATATCTTGCTGATAAAGGTTATGATGTTACCATACTTGAGAAGAATAGTTCCTTTGGTGGACGTGCCAGAAAGTTTAAAGCAGAGGGGTTTACCTTTGATATGGGACCATCATGGTATTGGATGCCAGATGTTTTTGAGAAATATTTTAGTGACTTTAATAAATCTGTTAGTGACTTCTATAACTTGAAAAAATTAGATCCAGCTTACAGAGTTTATTTTGGAAAAAATGATTACATAGAGATTGAAGATAGCCTTGAAAAAATAAGTGAAACGTTTGAAAAGATTGAAAAAGGCGCTTCAAAAAATCTCTTAAAATTTATGGCTGAGGCTAAGAATAATTATTCTGTTGCTATGGAAAAGGTAGTTTATGAACCTGGGAAATCAATTCTAGAATTAGTTACTCCTGGAACCATAAGAAGGTTAAGATACTTTACAACTAATATAAAATCTGAAGTTAGTAGATATTTTAAAAATAAGAAGCTACGTCAAATAATGGAATTCCCTGTTTTATTTCTTGGTGCTAAACCAGAAAACACTCCTGCTTTTTATAATATAATGAATCATGCCGATTTAGGCCTGGGTACTTGGTTCCCAGAAAAAGGAGGTATGCATAAAGTTGTTGAGTCAATGATTAAACTTGCAAAAGAAAAAGGAGTAAATTTTAAATCAGATCAAAATGTAGATGAGATAATGGTTAGTAATAAAAGAATTAAGGGTGTCATTTCAAATGGCAAAGAATTTATTGCAGATATTGTCATTAGTGGGGCTGATTATAATCACACCGAGAAACTAATTCCTAATCATTTAAAAAATTATAATGATTCATTTTGGGATAAAAAAGTTTTTGCACCTTCTTCACTTCTATTTTATATAGGCTTAAATAAAAAAGTAAAAAAATTACCCCATCATAATTTGTTCTTTGATGTTGACTTTAATAAACATGCTTCTGAAATATATGATAATCCAAAATGGCCTGAATCTCCACTTTTCTATCTGAATTTCCCTTCATTAAGTGACAAAAGTATGGCACCAGATGGCTGTGAAAATTGTTTTATACTAATTCCAATTGCTCCAGACCTAGAGGATAAAGAAGAGATAAGAGAAAAATATTTAAATATTGTTCTAAGAAGGATAGAGGATATCTCAGGCGAAAAAATAAGTGATAATATAATCTTTAAAAAATCATTTTGTGTTAAAGACTTTATTGATGATTATAACTCATACAAAGGAAATGCTTATGGTTTAGCAAACACATTATTTCAAACTTCAATCTTTAAACCAAAGATGAAAAGTAAGAAAATAAAGGGACTATATTTTACTGGACAGCTAACTGTTCCGGGTCCTGGAGTGCCTCCATCTTTAATATCAGGAAAAATTGTATCTAGTGAAGTTATAAAGGATTACCCGAATCAATAAATTCATCTGTCTGCATTATATCAACTATTATTTCTGAAATAATCATTTGAATTTCTTTTACTGATAAAATAGCTTGATTTTTTATAAATTGAAATGGTAAGTTTCTTTTCTTAAGTGAACATATTCCTAATTCTTTTATCTGAATGTTTTTATCATTCATCCCAAACAAATATTTATAAAAAAGTAACTGTAGTAGATATGAATATTTATGGTCTACTTTTACTTTATCAATATTTCTAATATCTAATACTCCTGAATTAATATTACCAGATTTATAGTCAATTATTCTAACTCCATCATTGAACATATCAATTCTGTCAATTATACCTCTAAGCTTTATATTTTGATTTTTTATCTTCAAATTATATTCCAGTTTCTTTTCTAAAGAGATTATTTTGATCCTAGCATTTTGATTTTTTATTTGGTCTAACTCGAAATCAAGTGTGTTCTCAATATATTCTTTTACAACCTCAATAAATATTATATTTTTACCTGTAGGCTCCTTTGAATAGAGTTCAATAAATGTTTTTCTTGATTCATTTTGTAATTGATTTTTCATAAAATTAATATCGCTAACATCAAGGTTTTTACCAATGAAAGGTTTGTAGAGTTTTTCAATTACTCTATGGATAAGCGTACCTTGATCCATATAGCTTAGGTATTTTGATTCATCTTTATTATCTACTCCAAGTATTTTTTGCTCATAGAATAAATATGGGTTCTTGATAAAGAGTGACAATGAAGATGCGGATACTCCCTCTGACAATATGCTTTCAATTTTTTTGGAAATTAAATCGTCCTTAACAATTTTTACTTCCTCATCTTCAGATATAATTAGATTTTGTTGAATCACTTTTTTATTTATGAATGTGAATCCAGAACTTAACATTTTAATTTGCTTGACAAACCTACTCTCTTCTCCACTCCCAAAAGAATTTATGCTTGAATCATAAATTAAGTGAACTTGTTTGGCCTTATTTATTATTCTATAAAATAAATCTGAGATCTTTTTTTCTTGTTCATTCTGCGATAAGCTTTCAAATTTCTTTTTTTCAGAATCCGATATATTAGAGTCATTTAATTTTATGAAAGGAAATAATCCTTCATTCATGTTTGGGAACAAAGCATGATCATAGTCTAAAATTTTTGTATTGAAAAGGTGTGTTAAATTACATAATTCTATATTTATTTCATCATCGAAAAGCTTAACTAATTTAATTAAATCTGGATTTGGAAAAAATATGTAAACCTTAGAGGACTTATCTTTAGCAAATACTTTTGAAAGTAGTTCTGAAATATATTCTGCTTGACTTAAATTCTTTAATGCTGAAATAATATTAATCTTTTTGTTTTCATTATTACTGGACTCAATTTTGTTTTGGTCATTTTTCTTAATTGTTTTTTGCCCAATTTTATATTCAACCGTTGCTTTTTTATATTCAAGAAAATCGTGTATAATTGATGAAAGTGAATTGTTATTTAAATTATCTTTTTTGGAAATAACACTGAGTTCACTCTCTGCCCTTGAAAAAGCTACATATAATAGATTAATTGTATCTAATTTGATGTTAAGCTCACTACTCTCATAAATTTCTTTAGCATTATCTCCCATATGAATTAAGTTTTGTGATTTTGGGACTAATGTCCACTTTAGACTATCAAAGCTTTTAAATGGTTCATATAACCATATTGGATCTGCATTTCTATTGTCATTAATTCTGTCATTATAGATTGGCACAATTACAAAAGGGAACTCAAGACCCTTAGCTTTATGAATGGTTGATATAACTATTGAATCTCTGTGTTCTGGAATATTTAGATGAATACTATCTGATTTTTTTTCCCAATA
>Ga0208390_1000531_pt1 | contig 13880 bp, 16 predicted proteins | sample Knorr_S7_td_Surf_FD_185594 | JGI IMG/M metagenome (GOLD analysis project Ga0208390, IMG submission 185594) | Marine microbial communities from Southern Atlantic Ocean transect - Knorr_S7_td_SurfaceA_ad_6m_LV_A (SPAdes) (version 2) | ecosystem: Environmental > Aquatic > Marine > Oceanic | place...
TCGTTTTTTTATGGAAATAAGCAGACCAAAAGTAAGAATATCTGCAATATTTGGCGCAGTAATATTTTCTTTATTTTTGTTGTATGATTTTGATTATCTTGAAAAGCAATCTCAGTTAGGAAATAACACTTGGTCGAATGCAGTTGATATAGCTTTTATTTTATATTTAGATATCATAAATCTGTTATTAGAAATTTTAAAATATATGGGCGAGTAAACTATGAAAAATACATTAGTAATCTCTTTATTACTTTTGTCTGCGAGTGTTCAATCCAATCTCAAAGATCAATTAAATATTGAAATAGAAACTATTATGGATAAAGTCGTTGAGTGGAGACATGATATTCATGAGAACCCTGAATTAGGAAATAGAGAGTTCAGGACTGCAAAGAAGGTAGCTGATCACCTAACTGCTCTAGGTATTGTTGTTGAGACTGGTATTGCTCATACGGGGGTTGTAGGACTTTTGACTGGTGATCTCCCGGGACCTACTATTGCTATAAGAGCAGATATGGATGCTTTACCAGTTGTAGAAAAAACAGGACTTTCATATGCATCAAAAGTTAAGACAACATATATGGGTAACGAAGTTGGTGTAATGCATGCATGTGGACATGATGCTCACGTTGCAATCTTGATGGGAGTTGCAGAATTCTTTGCGAAAAATAAAGATCAAGTCAAAGGTAAAATTATGTTTATTTTTCAACCTGCTGAAGAAGGGCCTCCTGAAGGAGAAAATGGTGGAGCGAAAATGATGTTAGAGGAGGGTATTTTCGATAGATATGACCCAGAAGTAATTTTTGGGCTTCACGTTTCAAATGCTCCTCATGGCTACGTCGGTTTTGCTCCAGGTCCTGCTATGGCAGCTGCTTCTGCGTGGCGAGTCACCATAAAGGGTGTTCAGTCTCATGGTTCGAGACCTTGGGAAGGAATAGATCCAATCATGGCATCAAGTCAATTTATAAATCAAATTAATACTATCGTAAGTAGAAGAGTAAATATTGTTGGCAATCCTGCTGTTGTTTCAGTTGGAATGATTGAGGCAGGAACAAGAAATAACATAATTCCAGAAGAGGCAGTTATGATGGGCACAATTCGTACTTTCGATCCAGTACTTCGAAAAGAAATATATAACGATATTATAAAGATTGCAGAAGGAGTAGAAACAGCAACAGGTGCAAAAGTTGAGGTTGAGTTTGATGTTGGTGGATTTTATCCAGTAACCTATAACAATATTCCACTTGGAGAGAAAATGAAACAATCACTTATAGAAGCAACAGATGGAAAATTTGCTGAGATAACTAGAAGAACTGGTGCAGAAGATTTTTCATATTTCTCTCAGGAAATTCCAGGGCTTTATATTTTTTTGGGAGTAAATGATCCAGGTGTATTAGAACAACCAGGAAATCACTCACCTTATTTTACTGTTAATGACGATGCTTTAGATTCAGGTCTGAAATCTTTGGTTTATATGACAATAGATTATTAGTAAAGGAAAAAAAATGGGAATTCCAAAACAATTAAAAAACAAACTTAGTATGCCAGTCATTGGAGCACCTTTATTCTTAGTATCTGGTCCAGATCTAGTAATTGCTCAATGCAAGGCTGGAATAGTAGGTTCTTTTCCTGCACTAAATGCTAGACCACAACATGTGCTTGATGAATGGATCGCAAGAATTAAAAGAGAACTAAAGGAATACCAAGATCAAAATCCTGATGCAAAAGTTGCGCCATTTGCTGTAAATCAAATCTGTCATGCTTCAAATGATAGACTGATGCAGGATATGGAAACGTGTGTAAAACACGAAGTACCAATAATTATTACTTCACTAAGACCACCAGCTGAAATCGTTGAAGCAGCTCATAGTTATGGTGGACTTGTCTTCCATGATGTAATTAATGTTAGACACGCTCAAAAAGCAGCAGAACAAGGTGTTGATGGATTAATTCTGGTATGTGCAGGAGCAGGCGGTCATGCTGGAGCATTATCTCCATTTGCTTTGGTACGTGAGGTAAAAGAATGGTTTGACGGAACAGTAATCTTATCTGGATCAATAGGTGATGGTCATTCAGTTGCATCTGCGATTGCTTTGGGAGCTGATTATGCATATTTAGGAACAAGATTTATTGCTACTGAAGAAGCAAATGCTGATCCTGGATATAAAAAGATGCTTGAAGAAAGTGCAGCAAGCGATATAGTTTATTCTTCTTTATTCACAGGCGTGTTAGGTAACTATTTAAAGCCCTCAATTAAAAATGCTGGACTTGATCCAGACAATCTTCCTGATGCAGATAAATCTGCAATGAATTTTGGTTCTGGAGGAAATACCGATTCAAAAGCCTGGAAAGATATATGGGGTTCTGGTCAAGGAATTGGAGGAATTAAGGATTCACCATCAGTTGCAGAACTTGTTGGAAGAATTAAGTCAGAATATGAAGAGGCTTTTAAAAAATTTAAGGTAAGAATTGAAAGCTAATTAATTTATGATTGAGACAATAATATTAGTTCCCATTTTATGGATTGTGATGTCAGCAATTTATATGCTTTTGTTGAAAAACTTTGAAGGAACTAAAGGAATAACTCAAGAGTATAAGTCAAAAGACGGTACAAGAAGAACTGCCAAAAAAAATAGAGAAGACTTTATTGTATGAATAAGACCATAGGCTTTATAGGCCTAGGTGTCATGGGCTTCCCAATGGCAGGACACTTATCAAAAATTTTTGAAGTTTCAGTATTTAATAGATCACATTCAAAAAGTGAAAAATGGAAAAAGAACTTTTCTGGAACCTCATATAATTCGATTAAAGAAATATCTAGTAATTCTGAAATACTTATTTTATGTGTTGGTAATGACAAGGACGTTAAAGAAATAATTTGTGGACAAGATGGGGCAATTGATTTCTTGAAACCAGGATCAATTATAATTGACCATACAACAACATCCTCTGACTTAGCCATTGAGCTGAGCTCATTACTTAAACCAAAAAAAATTAGTTTTATAGATGCTCCAATATCTGGAGGTCAATCAGGCGCCGAGTCAGGAAAATTATCAATAATGATTGGTGGAGAAAGGCAATCCTATGAAAAGGTAAAAAATGTATTAAATACCTACTCTAAATTTTATAAATATATGGGTCCTAGTGGGTCTGGTCAATTAACAAAAATGGTTAACCAAATATGTATAGCTGGACTGATTCAGGCCTTATCAGAAGGAATGAATTTTGCAGATAAAGTTGGACTTAATATAAGGAGTGTTATTGAGGTAATTTCAAAGGGAGCTGCTCAATCTTGGCAGATGGAAAATAGATGGGAGACTATGCTTAAAGATAATTATGATCATGGATTTGCTGTCGATTTAATGAAAAAGGATCTTGATATAGTTATAAAAAAAGCATCCAAAGAAAATATTAATATAGAAGTTACCAAGATAATTGATAATTATTATAAAGAAATACAAGGAGCAGGGGGTGGAAAATGGGATACCTCTAGCCTTTATAAAAGATTAAAGGATATTGTTTAGATAATTCTTGAAAAATATACAAACACACCCATCCCAATTACGATCATCGCAGTAGCTACCTCCAATGAGTCCATATCAATGGAGGGATCTTTAGCCATCGAGTAGTAGCTGTCAGGATTAGAAATTATCCAAATCACTCCAAAAACATGAAATAACATAATTATGCCGACAATCCAATTAGTAGGCTGTGATGTAAAAACAATTAATGAAGATATGACTATAAAAATAATTTCAATTGAGAGCTGAACATTTATATTCTTTCTTTTTAACAAATACCTAAGGAGGCTAAAGCCTTTTGAATATGTGTAAAAAAGAATAAAACCATAAAAAAAATATAATGAAGATAATAGAATCAACATATTATCTATAAATCACCATCTTTTCTGACTTCACTTCTTTCTATTTCAAATTTTTCACCATATCTTGCTGCAAGTTTTTCTTGATTTTCACTTATGACTTCATATGGATCTAAGCCTAGTGAAGCACAAGCAGTTACCCAATACCACATAATATCTCCAAGCTCTCTTTTCATGTGGAAAATATTATCATCGGAGGGCGGCTTTCCTTGAAGAAACATCTTTTTAACTATTTCAACAAATTCACCAGTTTCACTTCCTAATCCGAGAGCAGCTGTGAGAAGACGAGGTGTTTTAATGTCTGACTTTTCTTCAATTTCAATAAAGCTTTTTTTTAATGCTTCTAAATCCAAGCTTGGATCACTCGTTACTTTGGTAACAAAATCAGTATATGTTCTAAAAAATTTTTTAATTTCTTCACTCATTTATTTTTTACTCCAGGTTTAATTATCAACTTTCAAAGATCTTTGACTATCAGCAATATTATAGAGGTGATCTTGTGCTTCTGGCTTAAGCTGAGCGACACCCATTGTTAAAACATCTATTACTGCTGTGTAGGCGATTCTTGAAGTAAGAGGTTTTGAAATTCTATTATTTATTCCAACATTAATTGTTAAGGGATAGTCACATATATTTGCTAAAGGTGTATCACCAGGCATTATTCCAATAACTTTAACACCATTTTTTTTAACAATTTTTACACTATCAATTAATGCTGCTGTTGTTCCAGATTGAGAAATTACTACAACTACGTCATTTTTTTCGAGAGAGTTAGCAGACATAAACTGAAGATGGGGATCTGATATATAAGATGATGGAATTTTGAGTCTAAAAAATTTATGTTGCCCATCCATTGCAACAGGGGCAGAACCACCAAAGGCATAAAATTCAACTCTGTCGGCATTGACTAAAGTTTCAATAGCATTTTCCAAAATATTTTGATCTATTTGAGATCTTACATTTAGAATTTCACTAATAGTGGTATCAAATACCTTTTCACACAATTCATGTATAGAATCATTTTCATTAATTTCATACATTACAAAATAATCATCAGCAGCAAGTTGTTGTGAGAGATTTATTTTTAACTCTTGAAAGCCTGAAAAACCAATTGCCTTACAAAATCTTATAAGCGTTGGTTCGCTAATACCCATTGCATTTGATGCTTCAGCTGTTTTCATCATTATTATTGATTTAGGATCATTGAGGATATATTCACCGACAATTTTTTCAGATTTTCGTAAATCTGGAAGCGAATTTTTAATTTGTCTCAATAATTTTGTTGACATAAGGTTAGAATATCTAACTTAAAGAAAAAAATGAATCCCTAAATGGATGTATCTCATATTTTAGATAATTTAAATGATGATCAGAGGAATGCTGTTACCTCTGAAAAGCAACATCTACTTGTTTTAGCTGGAGCCGGTTCAGGTAAGACACGAGTTCTTGTTCATAAAATTGCATGGGAGGTCGATGCACTAGGTAGAAATCCATCAGCAATAATGGCAGTTACTTTTACTAACAAAGCAGCAAATGAAATGAGATCTAGAATTGAAGAACTTCTTCAATCACCAATATTGGATTCCTGGGTTGGTACATTTCATGGACTGTCTCATAAATTACTTAAGAGATTTCATAAAGAGGCTGAACTCTCGAGTGGATTTACTATTCTTGATTCAGATGATCAATTAAGAATAGTAAAAAGAATATCAAAAGAACTCAGCCTGGATGAAGCTACATGGCCGGCTAGACAGAGTCAGTGGCAAATCAATTCATGGAAAGATGATGGGCTAAGGAGCAAAGATGTTCATGAAAAAGGAGATTTTTATACTGAAACTGTTAATAAGATATATAAAGAATATGAAAAAGTTTGTAAAAATGACGATCTAGTTGATTTTGGTGAACTTCTTTTAAAGTCATATGAAATACTAGTTGCCTCGCCTTCAGTTAAGACTTTTTTTCAATCAAGATTCCAATCAATTCTTATTGATGAGTTTCAGGACACTAATACTATTCAATATAAATGGCTTCGTGAAATAGCATCAGAAGATGCAAATGTAACAGCAGTTGGTGATGATGATCAGTCCATATATGGTTGGCGAGGAGCTAAGGTTGAGCATGTAAATTCTTTTACAGAAGATTATAAAAATACAGAGATAATTAGACTTGAACAAAATTATAGATCTACTAACGTCATTCTAAATGCCGCAAATGCATTGATTGATAATAACAAAGATAGACTTGGTAAAAATTTATGGACAGAAAAACTTGAAGGCGAACAAATAGTTCTTTATCAGGCTTACAATGAACAAGACGAGGCGAGATTTATTGCAGATGTTCTTAAAGACTGGATGAATAAAGGTGGGACATATGAGGAAACAGCGGTTCTGTATAGATCTAATGCACAATCAAGAGCTATAGAGGAAGCTCTATTAAGAATAAGTATTCCCTATAGGATTTACGGAGGTTTGCGTTTCTATGAGAGGCTTGAAATAAAAAATGCAATCGCATATTTAAAGATAATATTTAACAATAACGATAATCCGTCCTTTGAAAGATCAATATCAAATCCAACTAGAGGAGTTGGAGAGAAAACTTTGGGTAAAATTCGACAAACGGCTCAAAAATATAATATTTCTTACATTAAAGCATCAGCCAAATTAATTGATGAGGGATCAATTTCTGGAAGAGGCGGATCTGGATTGAGAGATTATCTCGAGTTTGTTGCGGGTTGTAAATCCTTCATCGAAGAAAATAGCTTATCAGACTTAATGGAACTTATTATCAAAGAATCTGGCCTTTATTCATACCATGCCAAAGAGGCAGGTGAGAAAGGTAAAACCAGAACAGAGAACCTTGAAGAATTAATAACGGCTACTAAAAATTTTGAACAAAGTACTAAAGAAGAAAAAACAAATACTGAAATTGCAGAAAACTACCTTGATGTTATCTCTCTTGATGCCGGCGATAGACAAGCTGCTGAGCATGATGATGCTGTACAACTTATGACAATGCATTCTGCAAAAGGTCTAGAATTTAAATTAGTTCTTCTAACCGGCTTAGAAGAAAGTTTGTTCCCGCATGGTAGATCAATGGAAAGTGCATCTCAATTAGAAGAAGAAAGAAGACTTTGTTATGTTGCCATTACAAGAGCAATGGAAAAGTTATATATAACGCATGCTGAGTCCAGGAGGCTTCATGGGAACGATACTTTTAATCCTCCTTCAAGATTTTTAAGAGAGATACCCAAAGATTTAATTGATGAAATAAGGCCTAGAGCACAAACTAATATTCCTTATAATAGAAGAGACTTCAATGAAACAAAAGTGGAGTTTGAGGAGGAAATAGGAATTGCGCTTGGCCAGAAAGTAAAACACAAGAAATTTGGTGAAGGAATAGTATTAAATTATGAGGGCTCAGGAGATTCAGCAAGAGTTCAAGTAAATTTTGATGATTCTGGAACAAAATGGTTGGTAATGGCTTACGCAAATCTTGAAAAACTATAATGAAAAATATAATTCTTATATTTTCTGTAATTTTTTTAGTTGGTTGTTCTGATGAATCTGTAAACATTGATTCGCAATCAATTGATAAAAAAGAAACTTTCAATTGGCGTCTTGTAACTTCATGGCCTAAAAATTACCCAGGACTTGGAATGGCTCCAGAAAGAATTGCCGACCTTGTCGAGGAAATGAGTGATGGCCAAATGAAAATTACAGTTTACGGTGCAGAAGAACAGGTTCCTGCATTTGGCGTATTTGATGCAGTATCAAGTGGATCTCATCAGATGGGACATAGTGGAGGTTATTTCTGGAAAGGTAAAGTTCCAGCTGCACAATTTTTTACCAGCGTTCCGTTTGGATTAACCGCAGATGAAATTAATGCATGGGTCAACAGAGGTGGAGGCTTAGAATTATGGAGAGAAATTTATGCTCCATTTAATATTTATCCTATTCCAGCAGGAAATACAGGTACACAAATGTTTGGATGGTTTAATAAAGAAATCAATTCTTTAGAGGATGTAAAAGGACTTAAAATGAGAATTCCTGGAATAGGTGGAGAAGTATTGAAGGAGGCTGGTGGAATACCAGTAACACTTCCAGGAGGAGAGCTCTTTACAGCGCTTCAAACAGGTGTAATTGATGCTACTGAGTGGGTAGGCCCATACAATGATTTAACCTTTGGTTTCCATCAGGCAGCAAAATATTATTATTATCCAGGATGGCATGAGCCAGGACCTATGTTAGAACTATTAATTAATATCGATGCATGGAATTCTCTACCAAATCACCTTCAAGTTATTATCGAAACTGCAACAAAAGCTGTTAATCAGGATATGCTTGATGAATATTTAGCAAAAAATAATCAGGCACTTACTGAGCTTGTTGAGGTTCACGGTGTCGAGTTAAGAAGATTGCCTGATGATGTAATTGAAGAATTTAGAGAGATTTCCAACAAAATTCTTGATGATCTGGCTAAGGAAGATGAAACAATAGCTAAAGTTTATAAATCTTATTTAAACTTTAAGAATAATGTATCCGCATATCATGAGATATCTGAAGATGCCTTTGTTGAATCAAGAAATAAATAGTGCTTGAAGACTTAACTTTTAAATCTCTTGGTATTGTTAATTATTATGAGACTCTTGAGCAGATGAGATCTCATATCAATGAAGATGAGTTTAAAAATGAAATATGGATACTTGAACATCCCCCTGTTTTCACTTTAGGAACTGCCGCGAATAAAAAGCATATATTAGACTCAAAGGAAATTCCCATTATTCAATCTGATAGGGGAGGAGAAGTAACTTATCACGGACCGGGTCAAATAGTTATTTATTTTTTGCTAGATATTAAGAGGTTAAATTGTGGTCCTAATAAATTAGTTGCAACAATTCAAGACTTTGTAAAAGAGTTGCTATTAAAATTAGCAATCGAATGTAATTTTAAAGATGGTGCTCCTGGTGTTTATGTCAATAAAAGGAAAATTGCTTCAATCGGATTGAGAATTTCAAAAGGTAAATCTTATCATGGAATAAGCCTTAATTTTGATATGGACTTGTCACCATTTAAACAAATTAATCCTTGTGGATATAAAGGTTTAGAAGTTACTCAGATAAAGGATCTAAATAAAGATATTTCTAAATTAGAACTGCATAAAATGATTATTGATACATTAAGAAAAGTATTTTAAATTGTTACATCTAGGATATTGTTTTATCGATATAGTGAACATATATTAATACTATGAATAAATTATTTATTATTTTTTTTATTTTGCTAATGCCTTTTTCCTTTGAGCTAAGTGGCTCAAAATATGATAAAGAAAATCCATCTGAGTTATATGAAAAGGCTACAAAACAGCTTAAAAATGAAAAATATAAAGCGGCTTTAAGTACGTTAAAAAAATATACAAAGGCTGAGAAAGATGATGCAGATGGTTGGACCCTATTAGCATTTACAAACAGAAAACTACAAAATTTTTCAAAAGCAGAAGAGCTCTATGAAAAAGCTTTGATGTTAGAGCCAAACAATAAAATTGCTCTTGAATATCAGGGCGAACTTTATGTTGAAATCAATAAAATGGATAAAGCAATGATAAATCTATTAAAGCTTGAAGACTTATGTCCCAACTCATGTGAAGAATTAGAAATGTTAAAAAATTATATTGATGGAATGAGTTCAAAAACTTGGCAATAGTATACAAAAATTAAAATAACCAAAGCTTATGGAAATTATAACAACTACAAAAATTACTAATAGAGATGGTATTAAAGCTATAAGAAATGGCCAAAAGCATAACAACTACGCCAATATACCTTCACTAAAGAAACCAAGTTGGTTAAAAGTTAAGGCAGAGTTTAATCCCAATTTCCACAAGGTAAAAGAACAAGTTCAAAGCAAGCAACTTTATACAGTTTGTGAAGAAGCTCATTGTCCAAATATTAGCGAGTGTTGGTCAGCTGGAACAGCAACATTTATGCTTATGGGTTCTGTATGCACAAGAGCATGCAAGTTTTGTTCAGTTGATACGGGCAATCCAAATGGATGGCTTGATAAAAACGAGCCTATGAATACAGCTAAGGCGGTTTCAATAATGCAGCTTAAGTATGTAGTGTTAACTTCAGTAAATAGGGATGATCTTCCTGATGGTGGTGCACAGCATTTTGCAAATACTGTAAAGCTTATTAAAAAATTAAATCCTCATACAGCTGTTGAGGCTTTAACTCCTGATTTCAAAGGACTGTCATCCTCAATTAAAACTCTCGTTAATTGTGGACTGGAAGTTTTTGCTCAAAACATTGAAACAGTTGAAAGACTTACACATCAAGTAAGAGATATCAGAGCGGGATATCAACAAACATTAGACGTCCTTGCTGAATCAAAACGCATTAATCCAGGAGTCTTGACTAAAACTAGCATTATTCTTGGTCTAGGAGAGACGGATGAAGAAATAGAAAAGACTATGGATAATCTTATTGAAAATAAAGTCGATATTCTTACTATTGGACAGTATCTAAGACCAACTAGAAATCATCACCCTATTGAGAGATGGGTTACTCCAGAAGAATTTGAGAAATATAGACAAATAGGTCTTAAAAAAGGATTTTTAGAGGTTGTTTCAGGTCCTATGGTTCGATCAAGTTATAGAGCTGAGAGAGTGTTAGAAAAAAATAATGTAGGCATAGCGTAGATTATTTATAAAATCTAATTATATTATTTTTATATTATTAAAAGTGACTTAATTTTTTATATAAGTTAAATTTAACTTATGACACTAGTACAGGCTACAAAAAGTTATTTTTTAAGATGGAGAGATTTTCAGGGTAGAAGTTCTCGCTCAGAATATTGGTGGGCTGTACTTTCAGTCTTTGTAATTTCATCTCTTCTTGGTTTTGTTGTCGGATTTTTTGGAGCTTTGGCTGGCTTGTCTATGACAACAATCCAGCTTCTCATAGTGCCTATACAAATCTTCCTTACAATAGCATCTGTTGCACTTGTAATACGAAGACTTCATGATACAGACAGAAGTGGTTGGTGGTATCTCATATTTCTAACAATTATAGGAATTTTTGTATTGGTTATTTGGTATTGTCAAAAAGGAACAGAGGGTGAAAACAGATTTGGAAAAGATCCTTTACTTGATTAAATTATGATAGCTGGAAACATTAGAACTGTAGCAAGTATAAATAATTGAATTAATATAAAAGGTATAACACCCCTATAAATTTCACTGGTCTGAATTGTTTCATCAGCAACTCCTCTTAAGTAAAAAAGTGAAAATCCAAACGGTGGAGTTAAAAATGATGTTTGCAAATTTATTGCAAATAAAATAGCGAGCCATACAGGATCAAAGCCCATCATCAAAAGGGGCGGCGCTATTAAAGGCACTATTACGTAACAGATCTCAATAAAATCTAAAATAAAACCAAGCAAAAATATAATAATTAAGACAAATATTAGTGCAGTTAGTGATCCTCCAGGGAGAGAATTGAAAATTAGGTCAATTAACTCATCACCTCCAACTCCCCTAAAAATTAGTGAAAAAATTGAAGCACCAATAAGAATTGTAAATATCATTGTTGAAACAATTGCAGTTTTTTCAGAAGTCTCTTTTAAGAAATGTAAATTAACTTTTTTATTTACTAATGCAATCAATAAAGCACCAAATGCTCCAATTGCAGCCGCCTCTGTAGGTGTTGCAATACCTGCAAATATAGAACCTAGAACTAAAAAAATTAAAACTATTGGAAGCGCGAGCGTCTTAAATAATTCAACTTTATCTAGAGCAAATTCTGTTGAATTATCTTTTATATTTAAATTATTGCTATTTTTATATAGTGTATAAACAAGATACCCAATACACATCAGAATTCCAGGAACAATAGCTCCTACAAATAAATCTCCAACAGTTACGGTTTGTTGAGAAAATATACCCATGTCATTTTGAGCTCTTTGATAAGCATTTGACATAACATCACCAAGTAAAACCAAGGCTATAGATGGTGGAATTATTTGTCCAAGAGTCCCAGTGGATGCAACCAACCCAGCTGAAAAGCTTTTATCGTATCCTTGATTTATTAAAATTGGGAGGGACATTAGACCCATAGTTACTACAGTGGCACCTACAATACCTGTACTTGCTGCTAGTAAAGCGCCAACAATAATTATAGATATAGATAATCCGCCTTTTATACCTCTAAAAGCCTTTGCCATGTTTTCAAGCATCTTTGCAGCAATACCAGATTTTTCAAGAATAGTTCCCATAAAAATAAATAGAGGAACTGCAAGCAACGTTACATTATTCATAATTCCAAAAATTCTAATTGGAATACTTTTAAAAATAGTCGGATCAAAAATTCCTAAGGGAATGCAAATCAATGCAAATATTATTGATACACCTGCCAGAGTGAGCGCCACAGGAAAGCCTACCAGTAAAGCAGCACAGATTATTATCAGCAGCAGAAGAGGAACTATTTCCATTTTTTATTAATTAGCTGGTATGCAAAGGTTAAAATCATAGTAAGCGGGAAAAGAATGATTAATGTTTTCTGGATGTAAACATAATCAAGACCACCAGCCTCTGTTGAAACCTCTCTAATTTTCCAAGACATCTCAATTAGCTCTAAAGAATAAAAACCAATAACAAAACAAACAGGTAGTAGGAAGAAAAGGCTTAAAATAAAATTAACATTATTTTTATATGCATTAGATGAGCCTCTATAAAAAATATCCACTCTAACGTGCTCATCTTTGAAGTGAACATATCCAGCACAACCAAGAAATATGAATGCATGAAGATACATAACCAATTCCTGAACTCCTGTGAGCCCAATACCAAAGAAATATCTTGCTACTATTATCACTATCATCAATATTGTCATTACTGGAATCATCAATGATATGAATTTTCCTAAAGAATTTATGCCTTTTTCTAAATACATTATTGTATGTCTCTAACTATTGGTTAAAATACAGCCATGATTATAGTACTTTCTCCAGCAAAAACACTTGATTACGAATTTGAATCAAATCATGATCATTCTGTGCCTGCATTTTTGAGTCAATCCTCAAAACTTATTAGTAACTTAAGAACAAAAGAACCAAAAGATATTGCTTCTTTAATGGGGTTAAGCGATAAACTTGCCACGCTGAACTTCGACAGATACCAATCATGGTCTCCAGCAAAGAAAGTATCTTCTGATTCAAAGCCCTCAATGCTTGTTTTTAAAGGAGACGTTTATCAAGGACTTCAAGCTGAAGACTTAAATAATTCTCAAATGAAATTTGCTCAAAAACATATAAGGATTCTATCTGGGTTATATGGAATATTGAGACCATTGGATCTAATGAAGCCCTATAGACTTGAGATGGGAACAAAATTAGAAACTTCAGAAGGAAAAAATCTCTACGAATTTTGGGGTGATAAAGTTCAAAAAAATGTTTTAAATGAATTGAAAGATCAAAGGTCAGATCTTTTAATTAATCTAGCATCAAAAGAGTACTTTACAGTTTTAGGAAAATTACCTGAAGATATTAATGTTGTTACTCCAACATTTAAAGATTACAAGAACGGTAATTATAAAATTATAAGTTTCTATGCAAAGAAAGCTAGAGGCCTTATGGCTAGATGGATAATTCAAAATAAGGTAACTAATTTTGAAGACTTATCTGGGTTTGATGTGGATGGATATAAGTACTCAAAAGCTGAATCTTCAGCAACTGTTCCAGTATTTCTCAGAAAATCTTAAGAGCCCGATTCATTAAACTTTTTAACATCGACCATATCATCGAATGATGCATCTCTTTTTTCCATATTAGCAGTTATAGCCTCAGTCATATCTTTCTGACTTAGCATTGCGCCGCTCCACAAAGCATTGTATTCAAGACCATCACTTACACTATGGTCTCTTGAGTAATTCATTACTGCTTTAAGTCCATATATTGCTACTGGAGATTTTGAAGCTATTTCTTTTGCTAACTTATTAGCACCCTCAAGCATT
>Ga0208390_1000533_pt1 | contig 13847 bp, 10 predicted proteins | sample Knorr_S7_td_Surf_FD_185594 | JGI IMG/M metagenome (GOLD analysis project Ga0208390, IMG submission 185594) | Marine microbial communities from Southern Atlantic Ocean transect - Knorr_S7_td_SurfaceA_ad_6m_LV_A (SPAdes) (version 2) | ecosystem: Environmental > Aquatic > Marine > Oceanic | place...
TCAAAGTTATGACAATTGTTAATGCTACTGAACATATTATTATATTAAACAAAAATTAAGAATGTCTAAATAACTCTTTTTTATAAAGGTTCTGCTCCCAATTTTTGTAAATAACTTGAATAGATTGATTTTGATACTTTTTTATAACAACTGTTTGTAATTTATTTTTCTTCTTAATATTAAATAAATTTGTAGCTCCTAGAGTAGTTCCTATTTCTCTCTTATTTTTTAGAACTATTTGTTTTTTTCTCAATGATGAAAGTATTTTCATAATTGTAATATTTTTAGTAATTGGTCCATCAAGAATTATAGTATTTGAAGATTTCATTTGGTTTAAACAAAAATTAATTACAAACGAAATATATAGACAAATTAGATAATAAATTTGACCTTTGTTAAGCCTTTCATATAAAATAATATTAATTTTATTTATTGAAAACCCTCCACCGGATGCGTAACTAGGATAAATCAAATAATCATGAAAACTAAAATTTTTAATAGCTCTAGTTTTATTTGAAATTTTAAATACTCCCATTAAATGATCATATTCCCTTCCACCCATAAATCTCATAGTTGGAACAGGTTTTCCAAAAACATCAATATTAGCTAACATGTCAAGACTAGGGTTAAGGTTCTTTAAAGGTGTTTTTTGATTAAATATGATGTACCAAGTTCCCGTTGAAACCAAGGTAAAATTTTTGATATCTGAATTTTTAAAATATAAATAGGACGCATTACTATCATGGACCCCATTTATAATTTTTAAATTTGACTCACCAATTTGTTTTCGTCCTATGGTATCCCATGCCTTTCTTATTTGTGGAAATTTTTTTTCTAATTTTATTTTTTTAACAAAAGAGGAGAGTTTATTTCTTTTAAAATCCCACAAATGCGTATGACAGCCTACATATGATATCTCAGATGAAAAACTAGAAGTGAGCTTCCATACAATATATTGAGGATAATTAAGGATGTATTTTGTTTCCTTAATAAGTTTTTGTTTTCTTTTATACAAATAGTAAATTTGCTGACCTATATTAAGTCCATTTTCTAAAAAGGGAGAGAAACTTTCACTAAATTTAGGTGCTATTTTCTTATAATTATTAAATAATTTATCGAATTTATACTCATAATCAGTACAAGCCAAAAGCTCTTTATCATCATAACTTATAAGAGCAATAGAAGTTCCATGAGCAGTGCAAACAAATTTATCTAAATTGTGTTTTCTTCCAATGTATGTAATTTTTTTTAGTGCCCACTCAAATATAGAATTTGAATTTAAAATTTTTATACCATGTCTATAAATATTTTTTTGTTTTGTTTTAAAAAATTTTATTGTCTTATTATTAAAGCTATCAACAAATGTTAACTTGACGTTTGTTTTACCAATATCGAGGACAATATTTAGTTTCTTAGAAGACACCATTATCTAGTGAATGATGTTATATTACCTCCATCGACATTGATAATATTTCCTGTTGATTTTTTCGATTTGGAACTTGCAAAGAAGTAAATTCCCTCGGCTATATCTTCTGGAAGTATGCTTACTTTCAATAAACTTCTGTTTTTGTAAAATTCCTCGACTTGATTAACACTAATTTTATTACTGATTGCTCTTTGTTTGGTCCACTCACCTTGCCATATTTTTGAGTTTTGAATAACAGCATCAGGATTTACGACATTTGAACGAATTTTATGACTTGAACCCTCCAGCGCAATAGATCTAGAAAGGTGAAGCAAAGAACTTTTTGCTACACTATATGCTGACGCTCCCTTTGATGCATTTAAGCTATTTTTGCTTGAGACAAATATAATTGAGCCTCCATTTTTTTGATCAATCATTTTTTGGTATACCTCACGACTTATTAAAAAACATCCTTTTGATAAGATATCCATATTTTTATCCCAAAGTTTTGAAGATGTTTTTTCAAATAGAGCTGCCGATGCAAATCCTGCATTTGCAACTAGTATATCGATACCACCAAAAGCATTTACACTATTCGATACAGCTCTCTTAACATCTTGTTCGCTAGTGACATCCATTAATATAGAATGAACAACATCTCTGCCAAATTCTTTACTAAACTCCTTGTGTTTTGTATTAAGTGCTTTTTTATCTATATCCGTTAAAATTACACAACAACCCTCACTAAGGAATTTTCTTGCAGTAGCTGATCCAATTCCCCCAGCCGCACCTGTAATAAGAGCTACTTTTCCAGCAAGCTCTTTTTCTGGAGGCATTCTTCTTAATTTTGCTTCCTCCAACTCCCAATATTCTATTCTAAATGCTTCTTTTTCAGTAAGTCCAGTGTATTTGCTAATACCCTCCGCACCTTTCATTACATTCATTGCATTACAAAAAAACTCACTTGAGATACGTGCAGTTGATTTATTTTTTGCAAAAGACATCATTCCATACTCAGGTATAAGAATTATTACTGGGTACGGGTCCCTAAGGTTTGGAGATCCTTTGCTTTTATTTCTATTATAGTACTTTGTGTATGCTTCTTTATATTTTTCTAAATATGTTTTAACGATACTGTGAATTTTATTTTCATTTTTAATTAAATCAGACAATGGAGGTAAAACCATAGGCAATCTTTTTGTTCTGAGAAAATGGTCAGGGCAAGAAGTTCCAATTGCAGCAACTTTTTTCAAATTTGTTGAGTTAACAAATTCTAAGGCGATATCTGATTTGTCTATGTGAAGAATTTTTGAGTTTTCATTAGAGAGACTTCCTCGAATAGTTGTTATTAATTTTATTTCAAATTCAGGGTTTGATTTATTCTTGTAAATAGGCTTTCCAAATGAATATTTTTTAATAGAGCTATTTAAATACATTTGAGCCCTTTTTATTAAGTCTACAGAATTTGAATAACACTCTTTACTTGTATTTGACCATGTAAATAATCCATGATGACCAAGCACTATTCCAATAATACCTTTATTTTTATGAATTAAGTTTTCCATTTTTAATCCTAGGTCAAAACCAGGTCTTTGCCAGTCAATCCAGCCAACACTATTTCCATAAACTTTTTTAACAATATCTCTTCCATTTTTCATTGTTGCTAAGGCAATAATTGAGTCCGGATGAGTGTGATCTACTTCAGGATAAGGCACATAGGCATGAAGTGGTGTGTCAATACTGGCAGCCCTTGGATTATTATTAAACGTACACATCGGGTAATATCCAACCATTTCATCCTCATGATTAAAGCCCCTGTAAATATTTTTAAGGCTATTAAATTTATCTAGATAAAGACTTGCAAAACCATCTTTTTTAATTGAACCTAAATCTCCTCCTGACCCTTTAACATATAAAATTTTTTCATTTTTTTTTGTTATAGGATCTTTCACAGAAATCTTGGAGGAGGTGTTTCCTCCACCAAAGTTGGTAACTTTTAAATCTCCACCTAGTAGGTTCGATCTTAATATTAATTGATCAAGTTTAGATAATTTATTAAATTTATTATCCCATTTATTTATTACGTTTTTTTGAAATCTCATGTAACGTTTTTAATTGAAAAAAAATAACCTTCAATAAAAAAATAAAAATCATTTTTTCCATAAAATCAATTATAAAAAAAATTTATTATACTAAAACTTCTCAAAATTAATTGATTTAAAATGAAATAGAGTAAATAATATTGATACTAAATATATTAGGAGGAATAAATGAAAAAATTATTTTTAGTAATAATATCATCAATCCTGTTTGCTTTTAGTGCTAATGCAGCTGATATGAGAATTGCGTTAGTGGTAAAGGGTTTAGGTATTGGTTTTTTTGAGGCAGCTGCCGAAGGTGGTGAAGAAGCTGCGAAAGAAATTGGTGGAGTTGAAGTTATTTATACCGGCCCAGCTACTACTACTGCTGAAGCTCAAATTGAAGTTATTAATTCTTTAATAGCTCAAAAAGTTGATGCTATTGCTATCTCCGCTAACGATAGGGATGCTCTTGCTTCAATTGGTAAAAAAGCTATGGACAGAGGAATTACAGTTATCTCTTGGGACTCTGGTATCGCTGAAGAGGGAAGAATTATGAACTTAGACCCATCTAATACCGCACTTATTGGCTCATCAAATATTAAGTGGATGAAAAATTCAATGGGTGATGAGGGTGAATTTGCAATTCTAAGTGCTACTAGTCAGGCAACAAATCAAAATGCTTGGATAGAAGAAATGAAAAAAGAACATGCAAAGCCAGAATACTCTAAGATGAAGTGGGTAGATACTGTATATGGTGATGACCTTTTCGATAAGAGTTATCAAGAAGCTCTTGGTTTGTTTAAAAAACATCCAAACCTCAAAGGTATCATAGCCCCAACATCTGTTGGTATCGTAGCAGCAGCAAAAGCTGTTGAAGATCAAGGATTGGTTGGAAAAGTATTTGTAACTGGTCTTGGACTCCCAAGTGAAATGAAAGCACATGTTAAAAGTGGTGCTGCAATTCAATTTGGTATTTGGAATCCAATTGATTTAGGTTACTCAGCTGTTTATTTATCACATCAAATTGCATCTGGTGCTTACACAGGTCAAGAAGGAGAATGTATTCCAACTGGCAGAATGGGTGAAATTTGCATAGGTGCAGGTAATAATGCAGCAATGGCAGATCCATTTATATTTGATGCTTCAAATATCGATAAGTTCGCAGAAATCTTTTAATTAAATATATATTTTTGCACACGATCACTAAGTGGTCGTGTGTTTACAAATGAAACTTGAGCTTAAAAATATCTCAAAAAATTTTCATGGAGTAAAAGCACTCCAAAACGTTGATTTTCAGCTCCAAGAAAATAGCATTCATGCACTTTTAGGAGAAAATGGTGCTGGTAAATCAACATTAGTAAAAATTCTATGTGGTGTTTACCAACCTGATAGTGGAATAATTAATTTAAATAACAAACAACAATCTATACCTGATCCTAGTGCCTCTTTAAGCTTGGGTATTTCAGCAATTCACCAAGAGTCAGTTATGTTCGATGAATTATCAGTAACAGAAAATGTTTTCATTGGTAATCATATAACTAAATCTAATGGTTTGGTCGACTGGGGTTTAATGCAAGATAAAACAAATCAGCTACTTAAAGATCTTGAAGCAAACATTGAGCCAAATGAAAAAATTAAAGACCTTAGTATTGCTCAAAGACATATTGTTCAAATATCACGATCACTTATTCATGATGCTGACATTGTAATAATGGACGAACCCACTGCTTCTCTCTCACAAAAAGAAATAAATGAACTTTATACAATTATAAGAAATTTAAAAAAACAAAATAAATCTATCATATTCATTTCGCATAAATTAGATGAGGTAATAGAAGTTTGTGATGAATTTACTGTATTAAGAGATGGTGAATTAATTAAATCAGACTCGATACAAAATACTAACAAAGATCAACTGATTACTTACATGGCCGGTAGAGAAGTAAATCAAATATTTCCAAAAAACAATGTGACTATAGAAAATGAAATTTTTGAAGTTCGCAATTTATTCAAAAAAACACAATTCAAAGATATTAATTTTAATCTTAGAAAAAAAGAAATTTTAGGTTTTTATGGTTTAGTAGGTTCTGGTCGAACAGAAATCATGAAATCCATTTTTGGAATTACAAAACTAGATGAGGGAGAGATACTATTTAAAGATCAAAAAATCTTAATTAGAAAACCGAGTGATGCTATCGATCAAGGTATAGTTTATCTATCTGAGGAAAGACAACAGTTGGGAATGACTGGCCTTATGTCAGTTAAAGACAATATCAATATGGCTGTCATGGATAGAAACTCTAACTTTTATGTGATGAATAAATTAAAAGAGATAAAAAACTCATCTGCCATGCAGGAAAAATTAAATATTAAAGTTTCATATTGGAGTCAATTAACTCAAAGCTTATCAGGGGGCAACCAACAAAAGACTGTTATAGCTAAGTGGCTTTCAACAAAACCTGAGGTATTGATACTAGACGAGCCCACCAAAGGCATTGATGTAAGATCTAAGTCTGCTGTCCACGAATTTATGGGAGAGCTAGTAGAAGAGGGGATGTCTATAATGATGATCTCTTCTGAGTTACCTGAGATATTAGGTATGTGTGATAGAGTTGTGGTGATGTACAAAGGGCTCATTAAAGATATTTTAAATGTTAAAGAGGCCTCTTCAGAACAAATTGTCAAGTTAGCAAGTGGAGAGTCATGAAAAAAATTTTATTAAATAGAGATTTCATTTTATTCTCAATTATTTTAATTATATTAATTGCGGTGGGCTTTGCTAACCCACTTTTTGTAACCCCAAAAAGTATCTCTGATGTTTTAACTGACACTTCAATACTAATTATTCTTGCATTAAGTCAGATGATTGTAATTTTAATTCGTGCAATTGATCTATCAGTAGCATCTAATCTTGCACTTTCTGGAATGCTTATATCATTGCTTTCGACTGTCCATCCAGAATTACCCGTTTACTATTTCATCGCTCTCTCTTGTGTAATTGGAACAATTTTAGGTGTTTTGAATGGTATCTCTATCGCTATTTTAAAAGTTCCTTTCATTGTTACTACTTTGGGAACATTAAGTATCTATCGAGGTTTAATTTATTTTGTCAGTGATGGTAAGCAAGTTTATTCAAATGAATTCTCTGAAGACTTTTTAGCTTTAATACACGTTAAATTTTTATCTCTTTCATTCCTATTTTGGTTAGCAGTCTTAGTTTTTATAGTCATATATATATTGCTTAATCATACTCGCTTTGGAAGAAACCTATATTCACTTGGAGGTAACCCAGATGCTGCTAAATACATAGGAGTCAATGAAAATAAATACATTATAATGGCCTATTCACTATCTGGATTTTTTGCAGGATTGTGCGGATATTTATGGGTTGCTCGATATTCTGTAGCTTCTACTCAAATAGCAATAGGATTTGAACTCACTGTAATCTCCGCATGTGTGGTTGGAGGTATAAGTGTTATGGGAGGTGTTGGAACAGTTTTGGGATGTGTTTTAGGTGCTCTTTTAATTGGCCTTATTCGAAATGCCTTACCTGCTGTTGATATTTCTCAGTTTTGGCAATTAGCTATTTCTGGAGCAATAATTTTATTAGCAATAATTATAAATACTAAAACTGAGCAGCGAAAAGAAAAAACAATAATGGTGGAAAACTAATGAGTCTAATACCAGATAAACCACCTTTTAAGCTATTAGATATTCTTTATAAAAAAGAATTTATTCTTTTTGTAGTTTTAGTATCCATTCTCATAATCAATTCTAACATCTCGCCTTATTTTTTAGACTTATATAATCTTATCGATAGCACTTTTCTTTTTAGTGAAAAAGCAATTATTGCATTAACAATGACATTTGTAATTATTGCAAGACAAATTGATTTATCAGTTGCATCTATAATAGCTGTCTCTTCTGTTGTCTTAGGATATACAACAAGCCTTGGTTACGACACCTGGTTGGTCTTATTATTAACATTGTTAAGTGGTACTTTGTGTGGAGCATTTAATGGAGCTATCATTACTAAATTCGCAATTCCGTCAATTATAGTAACAATCGGAACAATGTCCCTATTTAGAGGTTTAGCATACTCCTTCTTAGAGGACTCTTATTATAACAAGTTTCCGAAACTTGTAGGTAAATTAGGAGGTGGGTATCTTTATGGTTATATTCCATATGCTTTTCTTACATTTATTTTATTAGCATTTGTTTTTGCATTTATTTTACATAAAACCTCAATTGGAAAAAAAATTTACTCAATTGGCAATAATCCTGATGCTGCTCAATACACTGGTATTGCTGTAGATAAATATACTTTTGTCCTTTTTACTCTTAATGGCCTATTTTCTGCTATAGCGGCCATATTTTTATCTGGAAGACTATCAAGTGTTCGTCCCAATATTGCTTTTGGTTGGGAATTAGAGATTATAACAATGGTTGTATTAGGTGGCGTATACATTTATGGCGGATCTGGATCAATTTTGGGAGTTGTAATCTCTATATTTATCCTTGGGATGTTATCATTTGGATTGGGATTGCTAAACGTTCCAGGTGTGGGTATCATAATTTTTACTGGATTACTTCTAATTTTAAGTATTGGTTTCCCATCTTTTGTGAGAACCTTAAGGAGAAAAAATGAGTGAGGCTTTAGGAAAAAAAATTTGGGCTTTCCCTGATGCGTTTTTACCTGCCAAGGGCCACCCTTATAAAACAACTAATCACGGAGATCAATTTAGTCATGAGTCTCTTTGTATTATAAATTACGATAAAAACTCTGCTGAAATAGTTTTAGATTTTTTATATGAAGACCAAGATCCTATAGAAAATTATATTTTCACAATGAAAGGTAAAAGAAGTATTCACTTAAGACTAGATGATATTGAGATTAACAATCAAAAATTACCAAGAGAAAAACCATATTCGATTGTTTTAAAAAGTAGTATTAATGTTGTTGCTCAGCTGTCGAGACTTGACACAACATCAGAACACAATGCATTTATGACTGCAATGGGATGGGGGAGTGATGTTTAAAGCTGTTCAAAAAGAAATTATTGATGAACAAAATAAGTTAGCAAAATCCTCTCTCGACTTTGATTTTGAATATTTAGAAAAAAAATTAAAAGAAAATCAAATTGATATCCGATCAATTTTAAATCAAGTAAAGAAATTTCAAGTTGCTGTTCCTACCTGGGGTGTTGGAACAGGGGGAACACGTTTTGCCCGTTTTCCCGGAATAGGAGAGCCTCAAAATATTTATGATAAAATTGAAGATTGTGCTGTGATTAACGATTTGATTGGTTTTACAAACAAAGTATCACCTCATTTTCCCTGGGATAATGTAGATGACTTTTCCGAGTTAAAAGAATTTGCTGATGGATACGGCATCGGCTTTGATGTTGTAAATTCAAATACGTTCCAAGATCCAGCAGGTGCACTAGAAACATTCAAATATGGAAGCCTAACTAATGCAAGCTCTGCAATTAGAGATAGAGCAATTGAGGTGAACATACAGTCTATTGAAAGTGGAAAAACTCTTGGTTCTAAAGGCTTAACAGTATGGATTGGCGATGGAGGTAATTTTCCAGGGCAGATAAGCTTCTCAAAATCATTAGAGAGATACATTGACTCTATGAAAAAAATCTATGCCACTCTTCCTAAAGATTGGATAGTCTTGTTAGAACATAAGCCTTATGAGCCAGCTTTTTATTCTACTGTTATAAGTGATTGGGGCACCAGTTATATTTGTGCTAAAGAGCTAGGAGAACAGGCAATGTGCTTAGTTGATTTAGGACACCATCTTCCTAATACAAATATAGAAATGATTGTTTCAAGATTAATTGATGTTAACAAATTGGGAGGCTTCCACTTTAATGATAGTAAATTTGGCGATGATGATTTAGATGCTGGCTCCATCAATCCTTATGAATTATTTTTGATATTTAATGAGCTCACGGCAGCTTCACAAAATAATAAAATTAAAAATATAGCATTTATGATTGATCAATCACATAATGTTACTGATCCTATTGAAAGTTTAATTTCAAGTGCAAATGAAATTGTCAACTCATACACAAAATCTTTACTTGTTAATTTTTCTTCACTAGAAAAAGCTCAAGATAGCAATGATGCTATTCAATCTATGCAAATTTTAAAGACAGCTTTTAACACTGATGTTAGTCCAATAGTTGCTATGGCTCGATTTGAAAACGGCAATTCAATCGATCCAATCAAAACATATCGAAAACTTGATTACAAGAAGAACAAATCATTGACTAGAAAAAATGAAGGTGGTTCTTCTTCAGGTATTGTTTAAGTAAAATTAATTTATTTTAGATATTCGTTAAGAGTGTTTTCTACGCCTCTTTCATAAATCATATTTAGCCAATTCGAAAATGAATCGCAAAATTTTTTATCTTTAGAAATATCACCATAAATCTCTAATTGCCCCAACCACTTAAGAGGATTGTCTTTAGACTTTTTAGCGCAAATATTTAATTTTTCCCAATGAGGATCATTTGGTTCAATAATAGAGCCATCTTCACGAGTTCCCTCGCACATGCGTGCCCACAAAGCTTCTGCTAGAGAAAGTCCAATTATTGAAATGTTGTGTTCAATACCATCTTTAATGGATGGTACTAAAAACCCTGAATGACGTGAAGAACCATCAAAAGCAACTCTTCGAATAGTATCTTGTATAGAGGGGTTGGAAAATCTAGCAGAAATGAGTTCGAAGTATTCCATTGGAGTATACCCAGGAACTGGTTTTATATGAGGTATAATTTCATCTTTTTCAATTTTCTCTAGTAGTTTAACTATCATTTCATTTTTCATAGCATCGCGAACAGTTTCAATACTCAAAAGTTCAGCTACATTTGCTAGAATTTGGTGTCCTCCATTAAGTATGCGAATTTTTTGATCTTCATAACCATGAACATTATCTGAAAATTGAACGCCAACTTTTTCCCAAGGTGGTCGCCCCTTACAAAATTTATCTTCAATTACCCATTGACGAAAATCCTCATGAGAGACAGGTACTTGATCTTCAATACCTAAGTTTCTAACAATATTAACTTCAACCTCTCCTGTACGAGGAACAATACAATCAACCATAGCATTTGGAAAAGTACAACTTTGATTAATCCATTCTAATAATTCTAAATCTTGTTGCTTAGCTATTCCAATTATAGCTTGTTTAAGTTTATTTCCATTTTGCATCAAATTATCACAACTTAATCCAGTAATTGGTCCAACATCATTTTTCTTTCTATTTTTCAATGCCGACACAATTACCCCAAACACCGTTTGAGGAGTATCAGGATTTTTAATATCATGTAATATGCTGGGATCATTGATATTAAATTTTCCGTTCTCATCTAAAAAATATCCACCCTCGGTCACAGTTAGTGATACAATTTTAATTTTTGGATCTGATAAAGCTGTAATTAGCTTATGATTATTTTTTTCAACTGGAACATAATCAATCATTGATCCAACAATTTCACATGATTGATTTCCTTTAGGATCTAACTCAATTAATGTTGTAAGATAGTCTTGCGTTTTAAGCTTCTCTCTCATTTTTACATCATATTTTGTAATTCCAGATCCTATGATAGCCCAATCTTTTGCAAGATTTTTTTGCATAAGTCTATGTAAGTACCAAGAAAGGTGAGCTCTATGAAAATTTCCAACTCCGATATGTAAAATACCAGCGCTTAAATTTGATCGAATATAATTTGGTTTTAAAACTGCACTTTGTACAGATCCAAGATTATTTTCATTTAAAGGTAGTGTGTTTGATGAATTTGAACTCAATTTTAACCCTCTAACATGATATCTGTAGCTTTATCTGCTATTGCCATAGCTGGGGCGTTTGTATTTGCTGCCACAATATTAGGCATCATAGAAACATCAAAAACTCTAAGATTATCAATGCCTTTGACTTGGAGTCTTGAGTTTAAAACAGCCATGTCATCGCTGTCACTCCCCATTTTACAAGTCCCAACAGGATGCCAATTAGTCTTAACCATTTTTTTACAATAATTAGCTAATGACTCATCATCATCAATGCTTTTTCCAGGAAGAATTTCTTCTAAAATTATATCTGATAGTGGTTTTGTATTGATAACTTCTCTGGCAAGTCTAAGACTTGAAATAAAAATATCGATATCTTCTTTGTTGCTTAAGAAATTTGGATTTATACTAGGAAGATCCAATGGGTTAGAAGAATTCAATGTTACCTCTCCTCGAGATTTTGGATTCATTATACATGGAGTAAGTGTAACTCCATGATCAGGTTTAATGCCTTTCGTATCCCTATCTGTATACATAATTTGTACGCAGTATAATTTTACTTTGGGATTATTTTGATCTTTTAAATCATCTGGGTTTAAAAAAGAGCAACAGTCAACCCCATTTGATGTTACAGGTCCTGACTTAAATAAAAGATATTGGATTCCATTTTTAATCATTCTTAGACCTTTGTTTTGTTTAAAATAACCATATCCTTTTTTAGCTCTTGAGATAAAAGGTACCTCATGATGGTCTTGAAGGTTCTTTCCTACGCCATTTAAATTTTCTTCTATCTTGATATCAAATTTTTTTAATATTTTTTCATCCCCAATACCAGAGTGCATTAATATCTTTGGTGTAATTAGTGCTCCAGCAGTAAGTATTATTTCTTTTCCATATATTTTTTCATACTTCCCATTAGATATAGTTTCAACTCCAATTGCTTTTTTATTTTCTATTATCAATTTAATGACCACGGTATTGAGCATTATTTCAAGATTCTTATCATTTAATAAAGGGTTAATTAGAGCAGAAACTGTGTCACATCTTTTGCCATCTCCAATAGTATATTGCATAAGACCAACTCCATATTGATTGCCATCGTTAAAATCTCTGTTGTAAGGCAGGCCCAGTTTTTGCATTGTTTTAATGTATAGATTTGATCCTTCAGCTACATAACCAGGATCAGATACTTTTATTGGTCCATCAGTACCATGTGTCTCTCCAGCTAACCTTTGATTATTTTCAAGCGCTTTGTAGTTATTTATTAGAGAATTCCAACCCCACCTTTCATCTCCAGTTGCCTCAGCCCACCTATTATAATCGGAGGGCTTTCCTCTCATGTAAACCATACCATTCACACTTGAGCCACCTCCTAGAACTTTCGCTTGTGCAATATCATGTTGCCTATTATTAAGTTGAGGTTGCGGGATTGATTTGTAAAATTTTAGATATGGACTACCATCTAACATAGGTATCCATCCAGCAGGCATGCTTAAAAGAGGGTTATTATTTTTTTTTCCTTCTTCAATAATTAATACTTTATACCCATTTCTAATTAATTTTTCTGATGTGATAGTACCTGATGTACCACCGCCAACAATTATAAAGTCAAAATTTTTCATGTATTAATTAAGATATTAATAAAGAAAATTATGAACCTAATCCATTTTTAATAAATTTTAATGCTTCTGATGCTAAATCTTCACTATTGCTCCACAAATTTCTCCAAACAGCTAATGTATTTGAGAGAACTGGATCAACTACTTCAGATGAAAAAGACTCAAAAGTAATTATTCCTGAGTAATTAATTTCTTTTAGGCTTTTAAAAGTTTCTTCAAAGTTAATATGACCACTACCAAGGTATCCTCTATGATTTTCACCAAAATGAAACATTCCTAATTTGTCATTTCCAATTTTTTTGATTGGCTCTGAATAGTTGTTTTCTTCAATGTTCATATGATAGGTGTCAAGATGCACTTTAACATCTGAAACACCTAGGTCATTGATATAGTTCAACGCTTCTTGTGCGGTGTTCATGATATTAGTTTCGTATCTATTAACCACTTCAAGACTTAATGTGACATTATTTTTATTTGCTTTTTCAGCAAGATCTCTGATCACAGATAAAGAATTTGCATAACCCGCATCTGTTCTAGGGGCGTCATTTTTTTGGAGAGCTGAATGTATCACACCACAAAGATTGGAGGATCCTACATCAATTGTTTTATCAAGTGCTTTAAATAATAGCTCTCTTCCTGCTTTTACTCTATCTAGGTCTTCAGAAGCGATATCAGTTTTATAACTTAAACCTAGTGAAACCGTTGGTTCTAAATTAAATTTTTCATATGCTTTGGATACAAAATCCGTATCCAAAGCATCAGGGTTAAGGAGGGGTAATTCCATGACGTCGTAGCCAATCTTTGCTGCTTTTGACAAGCAATTTTCAACACTAGTATTTTCTATATCTCCAATAAATGTTAACGCGTGTACACCAATTTTATTCATAGTTGAATTTGTATTTTTACATCCTCGGGTAAGTTTTTGGCAGCCCTTTCGAAAGC
>Ga0208390_1000535_pt1 | contig 13845 bp, 11 predicted proteins | sample Knorr_S7_td_Surf_FD_185594 | JGI IMG/M metagenome (GOLD analysis project Ga0208390, IMG submission 185594) | Marine microbial communities from Southern Atlantic Ocean transect - Knorr_S7_td_SurfaceA_ad_6m_LV_A (SPAdes) (version 2) | ecosystem: Environmental > Aquatic > Marine > Oceanic | place...
TGATAGAGTTGTTCCAATGCTTCCAGAAGTTCTTTCTAATGATAAATGTTCTTTAAACCCTCACGAAGAAAAAAATGTTTTTTCTGTATTTATAACGTTTGATAGTGCATTTAATATTGTTAAAAAAAGTATTAATAAGAGTATAATTGTATCTGATGAAAGATTTTCTTACCAAGAGGCACAGTTTATAATTGATAATGAAACAAATAAAATATCTAAGGAAAAAACTATTTTAAAAGAAGAGAAAGTAGTAAAAAAAGAAATAGTTAAAGCTATAAAAACCCTTAACAGAATTGCAGAGAATTTGAAAAGAAAAAGAGCAAATAAAGGCTCTATTTTTTTTAATAAAGAAGAAGTAAGGTTTAAAGTAAACAACAATGGAAAGCCAACAGGTTTTTATGTTAAAAAACAGAAAAAGGCAAATTTTCTCATAGAGGAATTAATGTTATTAGCAAACGTTACTGTAGCTGAAAAAATAATAGAAAGCAAAAAAAGAGGAGTATTTAGAATACATGACAAGCCAGATGAGAAGAAAATAGCTGAAATAGACTCTTTTATTAAAAAACTTGGATATAGAATTAATATTTCTAATTCAAAAGAACCAAATAAAACAATAAATAAACTATTAGAACTAATTGAAGGAAAACCAGAAAAAAATATTATTGATATGATGGTAATTAGAGCTATGAGTAAGGCAAAGTATAGTTCTAAAAACATTGGACACTTTGGTTTGATGTTCGAAAATTATACGCATTTCACATCTCCAATTAGAAGATACCCCGACCTTATAGTTCACCGTCTAATTAACGATATAATTAATAAAAAAAATATCACTATAAATGATTTAGAATCTTTGTGTTTGCATTGCAGCACGATGGAAGAAAGGGCAACAAAAGCAGAAAGAGCATCTATAAAATTAATGCAGGTAAAATATATGTCAGACAAAGTTGGATACAGCTATGATGGTGTTGTTTCAGGAATTAATGAGAGAGGTCTTTTCGTAGAAATAAAAAATAATAAATGCGAAGGTTTTGTCAGAATGAAAGATATTCCAAATGATTTTTTTGATTTTAACAGAAAAACAAATACTGTTATTGGACAAAACACACTCGAAGAGTACTCTTTGGGAGATGATGTAAGGATTGAGGTCATAAAAACAAATGTCGAAAAAAAACATATTGATTTTAAAATACTTGATTAGAATAAATAAAAGGCTAATTTTAAATAAATGAAAACTAAAAATGACTGATTATATAGACGCAGTAGTATTTGGATTCATTTTGTCCTTTTCTTTTGGCCCTATTTTTTTTATTCTTTTAGAAACCAGTATTACAAGAGGAATTAAACAAGCACTTTTTATGGATTTTGGGGTCATTATATCTGACCTTCTTTTTTTTAGTATAGCATATTTTGGAGCAAGCAAAATAGCTACAGAAGAAAATCAGCCAGCCCTTTTTTTGTTGGCTGGAGTTATACTTTCGGTTTACTCTGTAGTGTCTTTTATTGGTAACGCATCAAAAAAGAAAAAAACAAAAAAAGTAAAAGCCGTAGAGGAATCCAGGCTTTTTAAGTACACAATAAAAGGATTTTTACTTAACATCATTAATGTTTCCTGTTTTATAATTTGGACTGGTGTTATAGTTTGGTTTGGACCAAAGGTTGGAATGAGCCCATTAAAGATTTGGACTTTTTTTGTAGTTGCTGTAGCAACCTACTTGTTGGTAAATGTTTTAAAGTTTATGCTGTCTAGTAGGCTTAAGTCCAAGCTTACTGATAAGGTTTTGTTTTACATTCGTCAGGGCTTGAATATTTTAATATTAATTTTTGGGGTTGTCCTGGTTTTTAAAGGAATATAAAAACCCCCATCAAATTAATAGGGGTCTATATTTTGAGGCACCGAGCGGATTCGAACCGCTGTACAAGCTTTTGCAGAGCTCTGCCTAGCCACTCGGCCACAGTGCCTTAAGGATTGCAAAATTATAATAATTTAACTAATAAGATTGTTTTTTTTCAATTTCTACTTTAACGCTCTCAACATCACCATCAATTGGAGGGTTTATTTTTGTGACAGACACTTTTACTTTTTGGATTTTCTTTGAGACTTCTATAACACTATCGCAAATTTTTTCACACACTGTTTCTATCAGCTTACAGGGAACTGACATATGTTCTTCAACTATTTTAGTTACCTCACAGTAATCAATAGTTTGATTTAAATCATCACTTCCTTTAAGCTCTTTATTGTTCAATAAAACAATAACATCAACCCTGTAGTTTCCACCAATAATGGTTTCTTCAGGCAAGCAACCATGAAAAGAGTGACAACGAATATTTTCAACAAAAATTTTGTACATATGGCAAATATAATTTTTAAACAGCAAGAAGAATTTAATTAACTTTGAATTTTTATGAAAAAGTCTAAAAATTTTATTGAACATATTATTGATCAAGATCTAAGAAACGGCTTTGACAAAAAAAAATTAAGATTTAGGTTTCCACCTGAACCTAATGGCTATCTTCACATTGGACATGTAAAAGCCATTGTTCTTAACTTTGAGCTTGCCAAAGAGTACTCTGCTAAAATCAATTTGCGTTTTGACGATACAAATCCAGAAAAAGAGGAACAAAAATATATTGATGCAATAAAAAAAGATATTAAATGGCTTAATTACAAATGGGATGAAGAGCTTTATGCTTCCGATTATTTTGACATCCTTCATTCATGGGCTAAAGACTTAATTACCTCGCAAAAAGCATATGTTGATTCACAAAATTCCGATGAAATAGCTTCTCAAAAAGGTACTCCTACTGAGCCAGGATCTAACAGTCCATATAGAGAGAGATCAGTTGATGAAAATCTTTTAATTTTTGATAAAATGACAAGTGGAGAATATGATTCAGGACAACACGTATTAAGAGCAAAAATTGACATGTCCTCTCCAAATATGTTAATGAGAGACCCTGTAATTTATAGGGTTATAAAAAAGTCACATCCTAGAACTAAAGACAAGTGGGTTGTTTATCCAATGTATGATTGGACACATGGAGAATCAGATTATATTGAGCAAATTTCTCATTCCCTTTGCACTCTTGAGTTTAAGCCCCATAGGGAACTGTATGATTGGTTTTTAGATCAGGTTGTAGATCCAAATAAAATTAGACCAAAACAAAGAGAGTTCGCTCGCTTAAATCTTAGTCATACAATTACTTCCAAAAGAAAGTTACTTTATTTGGTTGAAAATAATTTTGTTGACGGCTGGGATGACCCAAGAATGCCGACTATTTCAGGGCTAAGAAGAAGAGGCTATTCTCCCGATGCTTTAAAAAAGTTTGTTCAAAAAGCTGGGGTTGCTAAGAGAGAGAATATTATAGAAATGTCTTTGCTTGAGTTTTGTGCAAGAGAAGATTTAAATAAAAAATGTAATCGTTTAATGGTTGTTCAAGATCCAATAAAAATCACTTTAACCAACTATAGCCTCGAAGAAGAAAAGCTAGATCTCATAAACAATCCGGAAAATGTAAACGCAGGGTCAAGAAAAGTTTCCTTCTCAAAGCACCTGTATATTGAAAAAGACGATTTTATGGAAAATCCGCCAAAGAAGTTTTTTAGACTTTCATTAGGCAATGAGGTCAGGTTAAAAGGGGCCTACATAATAAAAGCAAACAATGTAATTAAAAATGAAAAAGATGAAGTTATTGAGATAGAATGTACTTATGACCCAAAAAGTAAAAGCGGAAGTGGCTCACCAGAAAGTCAAAGGAAAGTCAAAGGAACTCTACACTGGATATCTCAAAACCATTCAGTAAATGTTGAAATTAGAGAATATGAAAGACTGTTTAACGACGCCTCGCCTGGAGATTATGATATGTCTGAATTTAAAAACATAATCAACACCGAGTCTGTTAAATATCATAATGGTTATGGAGAAAAAATACTTCAAGAATCATTACCGGGCGAACCCTTTCAGTTTCAAAGAAAAGGGTACTATGTTTCGGATCTAAGCTCAACCAAAGACAAATTAATCTTTAACAAAACTGTTGGACTAAGAGATAATTACAAGAAAAAACCTGTCTAAGCAGACTTCTCTTCATCTTCTTTTTCTTTTGCAGCTTTTTTCATTTGTTCACCAATCTGATTACTAGCAGTAAATGATGCTACCATGTTGTTCAGCATGTCAGAACCAGATTGAGGAGAATTTGGCATTAAAATTAAATTACTATTACTTTCTGAACCAACTGACTGAAGAGTGTCATAATGTTGTGTTACAACAATAAGAGCGGAAGCCTCTTGAGAATTTATATCAACACCATTTAATACTTTAACCGAATCTTCAAGACCTCTTGCAATTTCTCTCCTTTGGTCTGCAATCCCTTGTCCTTGAAGCCGCTTGCTTTCTGCTTCTGCCTTAGCCCTCTCTACAATTAAAATTCTTTGAGCATCTCCTTCAAATTGAGCAGCAACTTTTTCTCTTTCAGATGCATTAATTCTATTCATAGACTCCTTTACCTGAGCATCAGGATCTATATCAGTAACAAGTGTTTTTATAATATCAAATCCATAATTTTTCATAGCATCATTTAATTCTCCTTTAACCGCTATGGCAATGTCATCTTTCTTTTCAAAAACATCGTCAAGAATCATTTTTGGAACTTCAGCTCTAACAACATCAAAAACATATGATGTAATCTGGTCCTGAGGAAAATCAAGCTTATAAAAAGCATCATAAACCTTATCTTTAATAACCTTGTATTGAACAGAGACTTTAACTTTTACAAAAACGTCGTCTTTTGTTTTTGTTTCAACAACAACATCTAGTTGTTGGATCCTCAGACTCAATCTTCCAGCAACGGAATCAATTATAGGAATTTTTATTTGAAGCCCTGAATGTCTAACACTAGTAAACTTACCAAACCTTTCTACAACCGCTGCCGACTGTTGTTTTACAATAAAAAAAGTTAAGAAGAGTAAAAAAATAAAAATAAAAGCAATGATGGGAACAATAAAATAACTCATATATAAATGTATTTAATGGTATTGTGTTATACCAGGTAATAAAATTATAAATTTTTTAGTAGTTGAACAGTTTTGTTCATTAAATTTTTGTTAAAATTTCTTGAAGTAATGAAAGTCTTTTGGTTGTTTCGTTTATTCCCAAAAAATTAACAAGATCAAACAGGTCTGGACCTTCTAGCTTTCCAACCAAAGCAACTCTAATAATAGGCATTGCTTTCCCTGGCTTAATCCCGCTGTCAGAAAGTTTACTGAACATTTTGGATTTTAGCTTAGAGATCTCCGTTTGTTTATTTTCCATAAAAAAATTGGATATAATAACTAGTATGTTTTCTGTCTTCTCATTAGATATTTTAGAGAGACTTTTTTGATCAATAGTAGGCTTTTCTATTAAGTAACTAAAAGCTTTTTTTATGCCTGTTATTTTTTCAAGGCGTGGTTTTATCATCCTTGATATTTTTAATGAATCTTCAGTCTTAGTTCCCATCTCCTTAGAAATAATTTTTGAAAGATCTTGTTCATCTATCAGCTGAATGTGCTGAAAATTTAGCCATAGTAGTTTTTCAGGATCAAACTTTGCACCCGAGCTGTTAATATCATTAATTGAGAAATCATTAATCAGCTCTTTAATAGTATAAACTTCTTTTTCATCTGCATTGTTCCATCCTAAAAAAGCCATGTAGTTATTTATAGCTTCTGGAAGATACCCTTCTTCATTGAATCCTTTATAAATAGTATTGTTATCCTTCCAGCTTAGAGGATAAATAGGAAACCCAAAAGTAACACCATCCCTTTTGGATAACTTACCTTTCCCAGTTGGCTTTAGTATTAATGGTAAGTGAGCAAAATGTGGCTTTTCGAAATCTAAAGCTTCATATAATAATACATGTAGCGCAAGTGATGGAAGCCACTCTTCGCCTCTTATAACATGGCTTATCTTCATTAGATGATCATCTACTACATTGGCTAGATGATATGTTGGCATGCCATCACTTTTGAACAGTATCTTGTCGTCGATTTCTTTTGTTGAAACTGAAACTTTACCTCTAATTAAATCCTGGCACTTAACAACGCTATTTTCTTTTGTTTTGAAGCGTACAACATAGCTTTTTTCATCAAGTTTTTTTTTCAGCTCTTCTTTACTCAAGTTGAGAGAATTATTTAATTTATTTCTGTTATGAGAGTTGTATATAAAAGTTTTTCCTTTTAATTCGTGATTCTTTCTGTGTGAGTCTAGCTCTTCTTTTGTGTCAAACGCATAATAAGCTGCACCCTTTTTTATTAGAATTTCTATGTATTTAGAATAAATTTTTTTTCTTTCACTTTGCTTGTATGGTCCGTAAGCCCCTCCTTTCTTTGGAGATTCATCGCATTTTATTCCAGCCCATTTTAGAGAATCTTCAATGTGTTTTTCGCTTCCTTTAACAAGTCTAGTTTGGTCGGTATCTTCAATTCTTAAAATAAGACTTCCTTTCATTTTTTTAACAATTAAATAATTAAATAATGCAGTTCTCAGACCACCTATATGCAATGGTCCAGTAGGGCTTGGAGCAAACCTTAATCTTATTTTTTTATTCATATTTAATTACAAAAGTAAGTTCTAGAGTCTAAATTCTAAGTATTCTAAATCTTTTTCATTTTTTCTGGCACTAGTGGATTCATAATCGAAAACCATAGCGGCGGTACAAAACTCAAAAGGATTGAAGCTGGGTAGCCAAAAGGTAATTGAGGGCTATCATCATGGCAATCTAATAATTGATATTTTTTCGAGGACTTAAAATGATGATCACTATGTCTTGTAAGTTCATATAAAACAATTCTTCCAATACTGTGGTTAGAGTTCCACGAATGAAAAGATTGAACTCTTTCATATCTGCCAGATTCATTTTTAAACCTTCTCAACCCATAATGTTCTATGTAGTTAATACATTCTAAAAAAAGAAAAGCTATTGTACCGATAATTATTGCAAAAGCCATTATTTTCAGTGAAAATAAAAGAGCTATACTTAATAAATAAGATGGCTGTATTAAATGATACCAAAACATATCATTTTTAAGTGAAAAAAAACTCCTGTTTTTTAATTTTAAAAGCTGTTTTTGTTTTTTCCAGGCATCAATGTATTGTTTTGTAACCGAACTTAACCAAAAAGAATATAAAGACTGCTTATATTTAGCAGTTGCCCCATCTTCAGATGTAGCAACATTTATGTGGTGACCAAAATTGTGTTCTATATAGAAATGCATGTATAAGCAGGGCATAAAAAGAGCTTTTCCAATAAACTTTTCGTAATATTTTTTCCTATGACAAAGTTCATGGGCAACATTTATAGCGTTAGTAGCTAGTAATATTCCTGCAGATAGTAAAATACCTATAGTTTCAGCCACAGAATATTCAATGTTTTCAAGCCTATTAAAAACAACCCACAGTAAAACAAAGACTATTGGAAGATTTATGTACAACATCCAGTCAAAAACTTTGTTTATTTTTTTGTCACTTATCTGATTTTGATCTAAGTTTTCTTTATTCTGTTTTAAAACACTATCTAGTAGAGGAATTATTACAAATGCATATAAAACAGTTATGTACGTTCCAACCCCAAAGGACATAAAAGAAGCATATGCAGATAATGGAATTGTATATGCAAATAAATACTTAAAATCTTTCACATCGCAAATATATAAATTTTGATTTTTTCTTTTATGACCTAATAGTATCTTTGCCAAGAATAATGTGTATTGAATTTATATCCAATATTGATTTTGTTTTGTCTAAGAAGAAAAAACACATAAACTGGTTAATGAACGTAGCAAACTTAGAGGGATATAAGATTAAAAACGTTGTTTATGTTTTTTTAAGTGATGATGAGCTTAAGTCTCTCAATGTCAAGTATTTAAAGCATGATTATTATACAGACGTTTTATCTTTTAATGATTCAATTGGCAAGGAAATTAAAGGTGATATAGCTATATCTATTCAACGAGTAAAGGAAAATGCTAAACTGTATTCACCATCTTTCGATGAAGAGCTTAGGAGAGTTATGGTACACGGCTTACTTCATTTTATGAATTACAAAGATTCAACAAAAGAAGAAATTGCTCTTATTAGAGCTAAAGAAGAAAAAATGTTAGGTTTGTTCCACGTGAAACAATAAGTATGTTCCAAAATAAATACGATGTTATTGTAGTAGGTGCAGGTCATGCCGGTAGTGAAGCTGCGGCTGCGGCAGCCAATATGGGAAGCGCTACTCTTTTAATAACAATGAATCTCCAAAATATAGCGCAAATGTCTTGTAATCCAGCCATGGGCGGAATTGCAAAAGGACAAATAATTAAAGAAATTGATGCTCTAGGCGGATACAGTGGTCTTGTTACAGACTACAGTGCTATACAGTTTAAAATGCTAAATAAATCAAAAGGACCAGCGGTTTGGAGCCCTCGAGCTCAATCTGATAGAATGATGTTCTCTACGAAATGGAGAGAAATGTTAGAATCGACACCAAACCTTGACTTTTATCAAGATTCTGTAGTCAGTATGTTGGTTGAAAATTCTACTGTTGTAGGTGTTGTAACCCAACTGGGCATTAAAATATATTCTAAATCGGTCATTTTAACCAGTGGAACTTTTCTAAATGGTTTAATACATGTTGGTGAAAAGCAGTTTGGAGGAGGAAGGGCTGGCGAAAAGGCATCAATTGGGGTTACGGAAGATCTTGTAAGTTTCGGTTTTGTTTCAGGCAGAATGAAGACTGGGACTCCACCACGGGTTGATGGAAGATCACTTAACTACAATAAAATGGAGGAACATCCGGGGGATATTAATCCTGGTAAGTTTTCATATTTACCCTCCTCTCCTAAACTAACAAAACAGCGAAGTTGTTATGTTACTTATACAAATTTAAAAACGCATGATTTATTAAGAGAAGGTTTTGATAGGTCTCCAATGTTTAATGGAAGGATAAAGTCTGTTGGGCCGAGATATTGTCCATCCGTTGAAGACAAGATAAACCGATTCTCAGAAAAGGATAGGCACCAGATTTTTGTAGAGCCTGAAGGTTGGAATACTGTTGAAGTTTATGTCAATGGGTTTTCTACATCACTTCCTGAAGAAGTACAGTTTAAAGCACTAAAGTCTGTTCAGGGCTTTGAAGATGTAAAGTTTTTTAGACCTGGCTATGCAATTGAATATGATTACTTTCCTCCTACACAGCTTAAACATTCTTTAGAAACAAAACCAATAGAAAATCTCTTTTTTGCCGGACAAATTAACGGTACTACTGGATATGAAGAAGCTGCTGCTCAAGGTTTAATGGCCGGTATAAACGCTCATTTAAAAATCAATAATAAGCCAGAGTTTATATTAAAAAGAAATCAAGCTTATATTGGTGTATTAATAGATGACTTAATAACGAAAGGAACGGATGAGCCTTACAGGATGTTTACATCCAGAGCTGAATTTAGAATGTTACTTCGCCAAGACAATGCAGACATTAGGCTATCTGAACTTTCCTACTCTATAGGTCTCGCTACAAAAGATCGGTACACATTAGTTAAAAACAAGCTTAAAAAAACACAAGAATTAATTCACTTTATTGAAAACTTAAGTGTTTCCCCAAAGGAAATCAACCCTATTTTAGAAAATAAAAATTCAAAGACGATTGATCAGTCCATGAAATTAAAGAAACTTTACAGTAGGCCAAACATTGTTTTTGAAGATGTTGTAAAAATTAATTCTCTTAAGGAATTTGTTGATAATAATAATATAAATGAAGAGGTCATTGAGCAAGCTGAAATACAAATTAAATATTCTGGCTATATTCAAAAAGAAAGTGCCAACGCTGATAAGTTAAACAACCTTGAATCAATTAAAATTCCAGAAATGTTTGACTATAGCGCTCTTAAGTCAATGTCATCAGAAGCTAAGTCAAAACTTGAGGAAATAAGACCTAAAACTCTTTCACAAGCATCGAGAATTAGCGGGGTTTCGCCCGCAGATATAAGCGCGATGCTCGTTTTTATGGGTAGATAGCTATGTGTAAACCTAATGTTCCACGTGAAACAAAACAAATTGAAACTAAAGATTACTTGGTATCAAATGAACACTTTATTTTAAAGGAATTTGAGAAAGGACTTTTAAAAACAACTCCTAATATATCAGATTCTGAAATTTATAAATATTATAGTTCAGATGACTATCTCTCACACAACAGAACGGTTTCTTTTCTCTCTTTGATATATACTTTTGCTTCAAAATATATGCTAAAAAGAAAGGCTAATCTAATCTCGAAATATATTGATCAAGGGTCTTTTTTTCTTGATTTTGGGTGTGGTATTGGTGAGTTGGTTTTGAAAATGAAATCTAGAGGTTTTGTGTCCCATGGTGTTGAAAATAATTTAAATGCATATAACGCTTGTTTGAAAAAGAACATAAGTGTTTTTAAAGATCTCAAAAGCTTAAAATCAAAATTTGATTTAATTTCCTGTTGGCATTCTTTGGAACATTTATCAGATTTTGCCGCAACATTGTCTAAGTTTAATAAGTCAATAAACAATAACGGGTATTTAATAGTTGCCGTTCCAAATCATGAATCTTTTGATTCAAAATATTATGGTAAATTTTGGGCAGGGTATGATGTTCCAAGGCACAGATTTCATTTTAGTAAAGATGCACTAATACGGAATGTAGAAGACTCTAACTTTAAGCTGGTTGATTCTTCACCAATGTTCTTGGACGCTTTTTATATTTCAATATTGTCAGAAAAATATAAAAAGAATTTTTTCAGTTTTTTTAAAGGCGTTTTAATTGGGGCTGTTTCCACTTTCGCCTATTTAATAACAAAAAACGCAAGTTCACATTACTTTGTGTTTAAAAAGTCAAAATAAAGCTCTCTAATAGACTTTTTGTTTTACTGATAAGTCAATAATTGACTTTAAGATAATTCGTTATTAAAACCAAAATATGAATGTTGTTTTTTTAACAAACTTGTTGTATTTACAACAACTAGTGTTTGTGAATCGCTTTTGTGAGTTTAAGCGCAAGGCTTGTCATTATCATTGTTGAGTTTCCATTTCTGCTTGTGTGATAAAAAGCTTTTTCAAATTCATCTGTAAGGTCTTCAACATTATTTTTAGTTACAAATTTCGAAAATGAAAAAAAGTTAAACTCTGTCTGTGGCTCAAAAACAACTTGGCTATCTGCGTTAATATTTTTTAAAAAAGCTTGTCTTATGATTTCTGTTGAGAATTTAAAAAAGTCCTTTTGAATTTCTTTATCCAATTTAGCTGCATTCTTTGACCATTCAATAATTTTTGATCCATATGAAATATCTTTTTTAATTTGAAATGCATTTCTTAGTAATTCGCTAAATAATAGCTCAAACTCTGTAGACATTAAATCAAAATCTTTTATGCCATTAAAATTGATAGTTTGACAGCGTGAAACTAGTGTTGGTATTATTTTGTTTATTTCATCCGTAATAAATACAAAAGTTGTGTCTTTTCCTGGTTCTTCAACCATTTTTAAAATTTTATTGCTAGCTTCAGAATTCATTCTATCGGCACACCAAAAAACAACCAGTTTGTGTTTCCTTTCAAAAGACGATAAGGATAATAACCTTGAAAGAGGTTCAACAGCCCCAACACCAATAAAAGGCTGTTTATTGCCACACTTAAGTTCATTTCGCCAGCCTTTAATTGTTAAATTTTCTGTATTTAATGAGAGGAAGTCCCTCCATTTATCATTATAAAAATTACATGAATTTTCATTAGGTTTTGATGATGAGGGAATTGGAAATATAAAATGTAAATCAGGGTGAGAATAGGAATCACAAATTTTTTCCAGTCTTCTTTTTTTTTCTCCTTCCTCATTAGAGCTTAAAATGTTTTTGCAAAAACTTAATGCTGTTTTTAATTTATTCTTTCCTTTACCGTAAAGCAGTATAGCGTTAGGAATTCTTTTACTTTTTGAAATTTCCCTTAACTCTTCACTCGCTGATAGCATTTTTTCCACTTTTTAAAAGTATTAAAATAAACCTTAATTTTTATAAATAACATATCTTTGAGCAGAAAATGAAAACAATTGACAAATTCGATTTTAATAAAAAAAAGGTAATTATTAGAGTTGATTTTAACGTACCAATTGAAAACAATATTGTTACTGATAACAGCAGAATTTTAGCGGCTAAAAATACAATTGATAAGGTTCTTGATGATGGTGGCTCTTGTATATTAATAAGTCATTTAGGAAGACCAAAAGGTTTTGACATTAATTTTTCTATGTCAATAATTCATTCAGAAGTTGAAAAAGTTTTAAGTAGAAAAGTAATTTTGTCTAAAGATGTTATTGGTGAAGACGCTTTAAATAAATCCAATAATTTATTGCAAGGACAAATACTTCTAATCGAAAATTTAAGGTTTCACCCAGAAGAGGTTAGCGGAGAAATAAATTTTGCTAAAAAGCTTTCATCAATGGCTGATTGTTATATAAACGATGCTTTTGGAACAGCGCACAGGGCTCACGCTTCTACTGCTGTAATAGCTCAATTTTTTAAGGAAAAGTTTTTTGGGTTATTATTACAAAAGGAAGTGAACTCAATTGATAAAGTAATGAAGAATGGAGAAAAACCCATTTTAGCAATACTTGGTGGCGCAAAAATTTCATCAAAGATTCCAATAGTTAATAATATTATTGATGTAGTTGATCATATAATAATCGGAGGAGGAATGTCATTTACTTTTATAAAAGCTCTAGGTGGAAAAATTGGCTCTTCTATATGTGAAGATGAAATGATGCCAATTGCTCTAAAAATTTTAAAAACAGCTAAAAATAAAAATGTAAAAATTCATCTTCCATCCGATGTAATTTGTTCAAAAGAATTTAGTAACGAATCAGAATCTAAAACTTTTGAAATATCTAATATTCCCAATGATTTTCAAGGGATGGATGCCGGCAGAAAAACTATTGAAAATTTCTATGAAATTGTAATTAAGTCAAAAACAATTTTATGGAATGGACCTGTTGGAGTTTTTGAGTTTTCAAACTTTTCTAATGGCACAAAACAATTGGGTAATGCAATTGCCAAAAGTACAGCTGAAGGAGCCTTTTCTTTAGTTGGTGGAGGCGATTCTGTGGCCGCTGTTAAAAAGTTTGGACTTCAATCAAAAGTAAGTTATGTTTCGACAGGCGGAGGCGCTATGTTAGAAAGTTTAGAAGGTAAAATTTTACCAGGGATTAAAGCTTTACAGAATTGAAAGTTGAAAAGTAAAATCATTATTTTAATTTATCTTATTTTTTTTTCGTGTGAAAACGAAAAAAACAATTATAAACCAATTTCATCTGGAAGAATAAACTCTATTTCTGTAATTATTGATAAAGTTGATTGGGAATCTAATATCGGAGATGAAATCAGAAATTCTTTTGCATCAGAGTTTAAAGGTCTTCCTCAAATTGAAGAGGCATTTAATTTAAATCAAATACCTTACGAAGCATTTACTGGATTTGGAAGAACAGCAAGAAATATAATTTTTATAAATCAAAAAAAAGACGATAAACCAAAGATGGTTAGAGACAAGTTTGCTAGACCTCAGTTATTTTTAGAAATATCCGGAACTGATCAGCAAACTATAATCAAAAACCTAAAGAATGTTACAAATTTTTCAATTAATGAATTTCAAAAAGGCGAAATAGCAGAAAATAAAAGAAGAATTCTAAAATCAACTTTAAATAAAACAAACTTAGAAGAGCTTTTATTTTTAAGCTTAAAAATACCCTCAGCATATTCAATTTTTAAACAAGAAAATAAAACGATTTGGTTTCAAAAACTTTTAAAAAATGGTAG
>Ga0208390_1000537_pt1 | contig 13844 bp, 10 predicted proteins | sample Knorr_S7_td_Surf_FD_185594 | JGI IMG/M metagenome (GOLD analysis project Ga0208390, IMG submission 185594) | Marine microbial communities from Southern Atlantic Ocean transect - Knorr_S7_td_SurfaceA_ad_6m_LV_A (SPAdes) (version 2) | ecosystem: Environmental > Aquatic > Marine > Oceanic | place...
ATACTCAGAAATTCTTATTAATTGTAAAATTATCATTGATCAAGCAGAAGGTAGTTCTCCCCATTTTAGTGGTGTAGCTAAGGTTTTGACAGCACTCTCATTGGGTGTTGCAACCGATTTATTCGGAGATATTCCTTATTCTGAGGCTTTACAAGGTTCTGATAATTTAACTCCTGCATACGACAGCCAAGAGTCAATTTATCAAACTATTTTTAGTCTTTTGGATTCAGCAATTAGTGATTTATCCCAATCGGATAATGTATTTTCACTAGCAGGAGACTTAATGTATGATGGTGATGTTTCGAAGTGGATTAAAGCTGCTTATTCTTTAAAGGCAAGACATTATATTCAGTTATCAAATAAATCAGCTTCTGCATACAGTGATGCAATTGCTGCTGCTGAGCTTGGATTTAGCGACGAAGGTGATGATTTAGCTTTGACTTTCGATTCTGATGATAAGAGCCCATTCTATCAATTTATGGATCAAAGAGGAGATATCGTAATGGGTGGTAAATTATACGATATACTTTATGATTTACCTGGTATTTTTTGGGATCCAAGAATAGACTTTTATTTTGACGATTTCTTCGGAGCTGGCGGTAGCGTAGCAGGAAGTGAAAATGCTGATGCAAGTTTACCAGGTACATTTCTTACTGCTGAAGATGCCACTGTATACCTAATGTCTCTTGCTGAGCTTCATTTTATAAAAGCTGAAGCCAACGCTGCACTAGGTAATACCGCTCAGGCAATTACTGATTTAGAAAATGGAATCGTGAGTTCAATGCTTAAGGCTGGTGCTGATTATGACGAAGTAATGGAAGACTATATTTTAGATGCAGCATTTTTTGCACAGGACACTAGTCTTGAAAATATAATAACTCATAAATATATTGATGGCTTTGGTACCAATCAACCATATGCTGATTGGAGAAGAACTGGATTTCCGCAGTTGGATTTAGCAATTGGGGCAGTAATACCACAAATTCCTACAAGGTTTCCTTACCCACAGGACGAGTTAAATTACAACGCAGCAAACGTGCCGTCAGTGAGTATAACTGATAAAGTATGGTGGGATGAATAAAATTAATTTTAATATGATGAAAAAAACAAATAAATTTTTAATTATAGCTTTAGGAGTATTAACATTTTACTCTTGTAGCTTCGATGACACTGCTCAGGACTTGCTTACAAGTGACTTAGTTGCAGGAGGACCATACTACTTTCAATTTGCTAATGCATCCAAATCTCTAAAAACAGGGGTTGCTCCTTCTGGTGATTTGGTTGAAATAGAAGAGAGTATTGATGTTGTTTTACTTGGTGCGCCTCTTTCTGAAGATGTGACTGTAAATTTAGCTGTCGATCCAAGCACTACAATTAGTAGTTCAATGTATTCACTCTCGGCAGAATCTGTTACCATTCTTGCGGGTGAAACATCTGGGAGCATAACAGTTACATCGGTTGCTTCTGCTATGCCTCAAGGTGAAACACTAAAACTTGTTTTAAATCTTGATGCTGGTGATTACAATGCAACTGCTGGAACAACTTTAACGTATGATATGTTAAGAATTGTTTATTGTCCAATTGCAACTGGAACATGGACAATTAATGGTACTGATGATTGGGGTGATGGCTGGAATGATGGTACAATTGTGGTCAATATTAACGATGTAATCACAAACTACACTCTTGCTGATGGTTCTGTATATTCAGCAACTATTGATGTTCCTTCAGATACAACTAAACTAGAGTTCTCTTGGCAACAAGGTGCATGGGATTCTGAAGTAATATTTACTATTACTGATCCACTTGGAAGGGTTGTGCTTAGTGTACAATATCCAACAGCGGGTGGAGACTTAGGATATGAACCTTGTGATTGGGTTGACTAAATTTATTAAGTAATAAATGATAAAAGCCGAACAAAATGTTCGGCTTTTTTTGTTCCGAGAATATTCTATAAATATTTAATTTCAACATAGAATGGGGTTGTAATCTCTCCCCCCTTAAGCTTAAAAACAGTTTCTAAATCTTTAATTCCTGATTCAATATAAATTTGAATTTTTGCTTCTTTATTATTATTAGTGATATCAATTTGACTTTTTACTCCATCCAATATCAAATGTGCGGACTCTATTTCTAATTTTTTACCATAACTGAGCTCGTCCCAATTTTTAGTTGATGGAATAAATGTATTTATTGAATCATTAAGATGTAATCCACTTTCATACGGCCACCTGCGAAGAATTATCTCGTAATTACCTGATTTTAGAAAATTTAATATAAAATTCCCAGTTTCATACAAATTACCTTTTCTTACGTCACTTTGATCCCAAGCGGGTGTTGATTCTACATGTATATCATGAGATGTTAAAGAATTTAACTTGTCAGGATGAATATCAATTGCTACGTATTTAAATTCTTTGGAAACATCATCCCACCAATTATTATAAAAAGTTGACATTTTTGAAAATATTTCAGGATTTGATTTAATTAGATTTTTTCTTTGACCTATATCATTTTCAATGTTATAAAGTTCGTCGCCATTAACCAATCTCCAATTTCCATACATTACACTTGTTTTCTTCCATTTTACAGGCCACTGGTTTCTTTGGGTATCTGTGACAAGCATTCTATCCATATTTTTATTTGTTAATATTAGCTTTGAAATATCCAAACCATCTAATTTATTTTTTGGAACAAAATTAATTTCAGTAAGTTTTGCTATCGTTGGAAGTATATCCACATGTCCACTCAAACCATCATATAATTTTCCTCCATAATATCCGGAATTTTTCCACCTCACGATAAGAGGAACTCTATGACCTCCATCATACTCACTTGTTTTTGTTCCTCTCATGCCTGAGTTATACCCATACCACTTCTTTTCTTTTTTGTCATATTTATAACCATTCGAAGTTCCATTGTCTGTGGTAAAAATTATTATTGTATTGTCATAAATATTTAATCTCTTAAGTTTTTGGATAAGTTTACCAAAATTGTCATCAATATTAGTTATCATACCATAAAATCTTTTTTGAGATTCAAGTAAGTTTTTTTGATTTTTGTAAAGGTTGTAATATTCTACTGGAACATTAAATGGACTGTGAGGTGCATTTAAACTTAAGAAACAAAAGAAGTTTTCGTTTTTATTTTTTTCGATGAAGCCAATGGCTTCATTAAAAAAAACATCTGTGCAATATCCCTTTGTTTTTTCAGCAAGACCATTACGAAAATATGTGTCATCTTGGTAATCATTCAACCAATAATCAGGTGTTTGCCCAACACCGCCACCTCTATGATAAAATGTTTCTTGAAAACCTCTGTGCTCAGGTAAGAAAGAATAATAATCTCCTAAATGCCATTTACCAAACATTCCTGTCCTATAGCCATTTTCTAAAAAAACATCTCCAATTGTAATTTCGTCTTGATGAAGAAGTGAACAACCCGAATTTGTATGCCAAACACCATTTCTTAAAGCATTTCTTGCCGTCAAGAAACCTGCTCTTGTGGGAGAGCAAGTTGTTCCAACATGGTAATTTGTAAAATTTATTGCGTCAGATGCAAAATCATCAATATTTGGAGTTTTTATTATTTCGTTGCCGTGATAACCAAGGTCTCCATAACCTTGGTCGTCTGTCATTACAATTATTACATTTGGTCTTGATGTTTTTTTGTTTTCACATCCCACGAATATAAAAGCAATGAATAATAAAAAAAAGATTTTACAGATTGATTTCATCAATTTTTAGTCTGGTCTTGATTCCAAAATTTGTAGGGATCTCCAACATTAACCATTTTTTCAAAAAGTAATTTCTCCATTTTTTTTAGCTTTCTTTTAAATTTTGGGTCGTCAGCTAGATTTACCTGATAATTTTTGGGATTATTCCCCGTAGCTTCAACTACATCTCTTCTGTGATGTTCGATAAGTAATTCATTTGGATTATTCTTCAAATTAAACAATTGATTTTTTTGAATATTTCCATTCATTACATCGTACTTGATTAATTTCCAATTATTTTTTTTTATTGCTCTTATTCCAGGTTTCGTGCCACCTGAGTATGCCCCGTACATGACATCACGAATTTTCTTTCTTTTGCCTTCTAATATAGAATTGAAACTTTTTCCATCAACGGTCTTTGGAATATCAATTCCGGCAATCTCACATAAGGTTGGGAGAATGTCAGATAAATATATATTTCCCTTTATTTTTTTATTCTTCTTTATTTTTGGACCAGTGACAATTAGTGGAATACGCCAACTATGTTCATACAAATTTTGTTTTCCAATAAGACCGTGCTTACCAATTGCGATTCCATGATCTGAGGTAAAAAAGATATAGGTATTGTCAATTTCACCAGAACGTTTTAATGCCTCAATGACACGCCCAATTTGATAATCCATATCTTCAATACATGCATAATCTTTACCTTTTTCATTTCTTATAACAATTTCATTTCTTTGTGTCATCACACCCTCTACTAAATTTTCATCCCTGACATCTTGATGACCGTGAGGAAAAGGATGGTCGGGAAGATAATTGACAGGTAAAGGTGGTAACTTATTATTAAGTTTTTTCGGAATTCCAGGGCTTTGAGCACCATACTTTTTCAATAAATCTTTCTTACCTCTTCTAGGATCATGGGGATGAGAAAAACCTAAATAAATTAAAAAAGGTTTTTTAGTAGCATTACTGTTTGTTCTTGTTTCAATGTAATCAATAACCTTTTGTGCATGCCATGCATTTCCATTCAGATCATCACCTTCTCTGTTGGTCCTATCATATCTTTCTTCAAACAATAAATTTGCTCCTTCAAAACTATTACCTCTTTTAGAAGTTCTAAATGTATAATATCCTGCTCTTTTGAAAATTGCTGGCATGCTATAATATTCAGGACTTTCTGGAGTAATTTTTGAATAATTCTTTTTAAAATCGTGAACATAGTTTAAAGGGGGGTAGTTTATGTTGTAACCATCTGTTTCCCATAAATTTCTACCGGTCATTAACATAATTCTTGAAGGAGTACAAACAGCAGCACGATATGCACCCATATGATATGCAGATGTGAAAGAAATTCCAGACTTAGATAAATTATCAATAACTGGCGTGTCACAGGAATTTTGAGCATAAACATCCAATGTTTCTGCATCTTGATCATCACTAATAATGAAAAGTATGTTTGGTGGTTTTTCTTGGCAATTTAGATTTACTAGAAATAAACAAAATAGAACACATAATAAAAATCTGGTCATAATTTAATATTCAATTACAAGTGCAACGTGTGCTTTAAATTTTGGAACCCTAACAAATGTTTTCCCGTTAAATTTTTTAATTTTTAGTTTTTTGTTGCCAGGAACAGTAAAAACTTTTTTGACATTTCTATTGAGATTGATTTGAACATCAGTGTCGTATATAGGAACTAAATCTTCTATAACTTGTGCTCTACCCCTTTGTATAGGAGTGGCATATAACATATGCAGGACATATCTAGACTTTTCAGGCTGGTGCAACAAATTAATTCTACCAGAACTTTGTAAATCTACCTTTATTAATGGATTTTTATGAAAAATATCTAAAACTTCTTTGAACAAATCTCTGTGAATCCTTGCTCCTGAACTGAAATACATTACATCTAAATTATGGGCCATGTAAATAATATTCCCTTTTCTAAAAATGGCAGAATGTTCTGAATCTACAAGTTTGTAAGGTGTGTTTTGATGTGAGGAAAAACTCGATGGTGTTCTACTGAAATAAGGCTCCTTAATAGAGGCTAAAATTTCAGCATCTTCAACTTGAAAACGAAGAGCAGCATTATAATTTAAAAATGGACTTTCAACTAAATCATTTCCCTTTATTTTTTGATTAATTACGGTGTAATCAATATCATATTTTGGTTGACCAATATACTTTGCACCAATATCAAACCAGAGATTGTTGTTATTTTTAAGAACTGATTTACCCATAATCAAAAGCTTTCCTCCCCTATCTAAAAAAGTATTTAATTTTGAAACAATTTTATTATTTAATTGGGTAGCAGATGGTATAATAATTGTTTCTAAATCAGACCAATCTTCCATTCTATTAATTACATTAAAGTTTATTTGATTTTCCAAAAGCATTCGTGCTGTACCTTCACCACTTCTTACATTAAAAGGATAATAGTAACCAACATTTGAAATATGTTTTCCACCAACACCATATTCTTCAATTTTTTCTACATAATCAAATGCATGACCAATATTTCTATAGGTTTCTAAATCCATTTTACCTGATGGGTGAAGCTGGTCACCAATGTTGACATTTGCACCAAAAGCAACCATTGAAGCAGCTTCATATAGCAATGCATCTTTGTGTTTAAAACCACCAAACTCGCCCCAAGCAGAGTGAAATTTACCGCTCATTGCAACAATTTGCTTACCATCAGCTGCAAAAAACTTGGATCTGAATGGAAATATATCATATCCGTCCCATGTAGTTGGAAGATCTTCCAAATCTTGTTTGGTGTTAAAATCGAAAAGATTGTATCTCAAATTATTAGTTCTTTTAATATTCGTTATACCGTTGTAATATATTGGAATGTTTGGTTTATAACTATGAATTAATTTGTTACATCTTTCCATAAATGACTTCATTTGGTTCATGGAGTAATCCAAAACCTGTTTATCATTATTTAAATCAACACCATCTTTTTTCATCAAGGCCTTATTAGAATCGCTGTAATTTGGATATGCCTGTAAAATATCGAACCAAAAACCATCAATTTCATAGTTTTTACATATTTCTTCAACCTGTTTTAATATTAGCTCATCATAACCATTGCTAGGAGCAAGTAATCTCCAAGTAAAATTTGGTAATTTATCATTTGGACCTAATTTTTTTAAAGTTTCCAATTTGTCAGTAGTTCCATTTTTATTTTTTAATATCCACTCTGGGTGTTCATCAGCATCCTTTTGTGACCAACCCACAGTAAAATAAATTTGTGCTGTGATTCCAAGTTCATGACATGCCTCAATTTGCTCTTTCAACAAGTCAAATTTTAAATGCGGATGCCTAGTCCCCACCTTTGTATTATAATATGAATATCCATGGTGACCTTTAGCAAACAAATTAATAGAATTAACATTACCTATTTTTAATGCCTCTTGGAACTGAGCTTTCGAAAAATCTTCTCCAATATTCTTTATAAGTCCAGAAGTGTGAAAATCTAAGTGAATTTGTCTTGTACCTTCCTTAATTATTTGACAGTTGACATTAAAAATTGAAAGAAAAATAAAAAATATTAAAACTGAAACTTTATTTGTTTTCATCTTTGAGTAGTAAATATTTTAAAGTAATTTTTTCCTTTTTTTATTTTTTCAAATGGACCAACTATTGGATTTAAAACGTTTCTTTTATTATTCAAAATGTCAGTATCTAAAACAATTGGCGAAGCATCTTTATTTTCAAATGCAGCTTCTGACTGAAATGCTGTTCCTAATATATTTGTATTGACTAGCGAAGTTTTTACTTTTTTAAAACTATCATCAATTTCAAAATTTAAATAAAAGCTGTTTTTTTTCTTTTCAATTGAAATTTTTGGAACAAATTCTCTGTTTTCAAAATTATCTAACTCTCTGTCAAAAGGCTTTGCTTTGTTAAAATAAAGATTTGAATTAATGTATACTGGAAGTTTGTGTTTTGCGAAGTCATCTGGTCTCTTGCCTTTATACCAGTAATCTGAAGATAGTGGATATCCATCATAAGCATCTAATCCGTTGTGTATTTTATCAGATGCTGGACCTTTATATGGCTTGGTTTGATGGTTACTGGTTAAAATATTGTTATAATATCTATCATCACCTGTTAAAATTGTCATTAATCCTTTAACGCTTGTTGAATGTGAAAAGTGATAGGGAGTATATCTATTTGAAACCTTTCTTATTATAATTTTTCCAGTAATTAAATTGTGTGCATAAGCTGTTCCTTGAGATGCATTGAGTATGGAAATTTCAGATAACATAATATTATTATCAACTACCATAGGACCATGATTTACCTCGTTAAATAAGTCTTCTTTTTCATTGTTATAAAATATATTACCCGACACACGAGTACCTTGTGACTGCCAATCCAACCATATTCCTCTGTAATTGTCATGAATTAAATTATTTTTTATAATCACATCTATAGGTGCATGTAATTTAATACCGCCTGTTTCATATCCAAAAAATTGTTTTTTTATGTGAATATTGTAAATGTGGTTGTTATATATTTGACTTCCAATACCCCCAAGATGCCCGCTAATTCCAGTCTGCTCACAATTTTTAATGGTATTGTTTCTTATTATATGAGAACCAATAGTCTCAAAAGACCAACCCAACTTTAAAGCTTTGAAAACTACGTCTCTTTCCCTTTGTGTACCATGTTTCACCTTTAAATTTGTCCATTCGTTATGACCAGATGCTCTTTCTTTACCAATACTAATTCCAGTACATTTTGAATCGGTAATTAAATTATCTTCAATAATCCAACCCTTACTCCAATAGGGACCTATTAAACCAACCTGCTCAGCAGTTGGTGGAGACCACTGAGTAGCAGCGTGAGCCATCTTGAAACCTCTGACAGTTATAAAATTAATGCCAGTTTTTTTGGGAAAAAAAACAGCAGGCCTAACATTAATTTCTACTAACTCATCATTAGGGTTGAGACCCATAAAATTTGCATAGATTGTTGTAAAACCATTTTCAGTCTTGCAAAACCATTTATATCTAGACCCATCTTTGTCATTGGTTCTACCCAAAGGGTTTTCATCTGATACATCACTTAATTCTCCGACTTCGTATAGAGAATCTCCGTTCAAATAAACTTCTCCTAAGTGATGGTCCATTCCATAGGTGTTTAAAAGCCAATCCCCCTGAACTATTTCAACGTATGGATTAAAATCGCCAAAGAATTTATTATCAATTTTAACCATCCATACATTACCTTTAAACTTTTTCCATTGTTTTATGATTTCAGAACCCTTAATCCAGACGTCCTCTCCTTTTGCAGCTTGATAAATTATTGGTTTGGTGGTGCTCAAACCACCGTGGCTGGGAGCAATTCTTTCACGATAGGTTCCTTCATGTACAGTAATTACAGACCCAGGTAAAGCAATTTTTGCAGCCTTTGATATGGTTAAAAAAGGGGATTCTACAGTTCCTAAATTATTGTCATTTCCATGCTTGGCAACATGATATTGTTGAGAAAACAGAAATAAAGAACTAATTGTGATTAGAAAAAAAATAAGAGTATTTTTAATCATAATCTCTAAATTAAAAATAATTTTAAAGCTCTTCAAGCGCTTGCTTAATTCCATAATAAGCTGGTTTTTTTAAAAAATTTTCATCGTGTGGAGTTGCTTGACCACATCCAGGATAATGCGAATTTATCCAACTATCATTATCTGAAGGGCCCCATATCAAAATTGTATTACAATTATGATAAGAAAAAGCAGTTTCTACTATTTTCTTGTAGAATTCCCCTTGATCATCAATTGTTTGGCTATCACCATTACAAATTCTAATATCTAACTCTGTGAGATTAACAGTAAGATTGTGAAGGCCAAAAAAATATATTGTCTCTCCCATTCCGTTAATAAATGAATTTGACAATTGATTTATTTTAAAATGCGCTTGCAGACCCACTCCGTCGATTGGTGTTGAATGTGTATTTTTCATACTTAAGACCAAATCAATTAAAGTATTATTTTTCGCACTTCCAAAGTTTTCTGCTCCAAAGTCATTATAGAATAATTTAACATTTTCATCTGCCTCTCTGGCCCATTTAAAAAGGCTATGAAAAAAAAACTCATACCCAATATCACCATTATCGTTACTTTGAGAATTAACAACATCATACCATGTGCCTGTTCTATAACCATTATTAACGATGGCTTCGTTTAATACATCCCACTCGTCAATTTTTCCTTTGGTATATCCAACCAAAGCTTTTATATAGGATTCAGAGAATCTATAAATTTGTTCTGAGGTCCAATTGGGTGATTCTTGCTCTAGCCATGATGGAATCTGGTTATACCAAATTAATACATGACCTCTTTTTTTCATTGAATTTTGATTTGCATAATCAACAAATCTGTCAATGTTATAAGTATTTAAATCATAAATAGTAATATTAAATGGATCTTGAGGTCTATTTCTAAGAATATTAGACATCTTTAGTTTATTACCCGTAACAAGAGCATTGTATTCGGTTTTTAGTAGATAGTCAGTACTACCACCGTAAATTTGATGATTATTAAAAAAACCATCTCTCATTAAGTTTCCAATAAATTTACCCTTAACATTTGCAATGTCTTTCAGTCCGACGAATCCGATAACTTCATCGTCATTTGTAGAATCATTTGATTCCTTGGAACATGAAAAAGCAACAAATACAAACACAATAGTTAAAAATTTAAATTTTTTCATTTGTAAAAATTATAGTTTAAAAACCATTCCGAACTCTGCAAAATTAAATCCCTGATTTTCAATTTGAATTCTTTTTATAAAATTCTTGTTTCGTGCTGGATTTGTGTGATTTAAATGAATAAAAAATATTTTGTTCTTATCCTTCAAAGATAAATCACTCAATAAGTCCACAGTTTCCAAAATTGAAGGATGAGGTATTTCAGCTATAGGCCTATTAATCTCATCACCTGAAAAAAAGGTTGCATCAATAAATGCATAATTAATTTCTTTTATTATATCAATGATATTTTTATCCCAAATTGACCACTTATCAATATCAGGAATATATAAAGCAGATTTTTCTTTTCCTTTAATTAAATATCCTACTGTTTCAGAGAACTCATCACGGTGGGGTACTAGGATTGGTGTTACAACTAAGTTTTTCGATACTGATAGTCTTTGTTGGTCTTCAATAGGCTTAATTATTATATTTTTTAATTTAACTAATTGACTCCAAGGACCATTATTTTCTAAAAACGAACTCATTTTTGGCATTGAATATACTGGGACTCCTTTGGTATTTGCTGATTCTCTACCCAAATGTATTAAACCAGAATAATGCCCCATGTGTGCGTGAGTTAAAAAAATACTAAACCTGTCTTTTTTTGAAATACTTTTTAAATAATTGTGCTGGAATACAAAGTCGGGACTACAATCAAAGAAATACATTTGATTTTCATCATATATTCCCAATGATACAACAAAATCATTTTTCTTTTTTTCTTTACAGCAATCTTTATCACAATTCATGTGAGGAGAACCACCATCTTGTAATGTACCTAAAACTACAAGTTTTTGAGAATGACTAAAAGCTAATGAAAAAAGGAAAAAACAAAAAAATAAAAGCTTTAATATGTGATTGAATGGTATCAACAAATTTAATTTCTAGCAAGGACCATCAGTAACACTTTGTACTCCTGCACAATATGCTTCGCCTCTGTTGTCATATGTAAGACCATCGCATCCACATACAGGCTCGTATTCCTTGGTTGATACACATGGAAAAGGAATTCCACTCAAATCAATACATCCAGAAAAATAAGTCTCAACAAACTCTTTATACTCAATTGAGCCAAAAGACATTCCAGCAATAACTTCGATTGTTGATCTTGTTAGTTGAAGCGGACTATCTGTCTCTTCAATATTAAATTTAGAGCCATCCATGCTCGTGAGAGTGTTTGAATCAGCATTTAACCTTATTGTAGTGTAAAAATAGTAACGGAGAACATATCCAATGGTCTGACCTGTATTTCCGTAGAACTCATCAAAAACTGAAGCGTCAGAAAGTGTTGTTTCTAAAACTCTATATGGAGTAGCAAAATTATTATTTAATCTTAATGCTTTGAGTTCAGAACTAGTATCCTGAAAATCGTTGTTCTCACTTTGTTCACTAACACAAGAGAACAGAACAACAATTGAAATTAAAAAAAAATTTTTCATATGATTATATAGTGTAAATTTAACAATAAATATTTATGAGAAATATCAACTACATTTTAATTGGAATGGTTTCCATGTTTTCCTTAGCTCAGGTGAGCGAATTAAGAACAATTCAACACGATGGCAACAACAGGCAGTTTTTCCTTTATGTTCCTGCTTCCTATAACCAAGACAATGCAACTCCAGTTATGTTTAATTTTCATGGTGGAGGTGGAACAGCATCTGCGCATTTAAATTACACCAGCGATATGAGAAATCTAGCTGAAAGTGAGAATTTTATTTTGGTATATCCACAAGCATCTCCCGATCCTAGTAGTAATGTTAATTCTTGGATTGATAAAGCTGGCTCAAATAAAAATGATATTTATTTTATTGAAGCAATTTTTAATAATCTTAACTCAATCTATAATATTGATGATTCAAGAGTTTATGCTTGTGGCTATTCTGAGGGTGCAATTTTTACATATGAGTTAGCATGTAGACTTAGCAATGTTATTACAGGTATCGCAACAGTTGCAGGGAGTATGCTTACCGACTACTACAGAGGGGAACTTGGCTTTAGTAATTGTTCACCATCGCATCCCACACCAGTTCTTTTGATGTTAGGAACTAATGATAATAATTACCATGGTCTTTACAATGGCCTTCAACCTTATTATATGTCAGTAAACGACATGACAACATATTGGTCAAATTATAACTCAACAGATCCTAATCCAATTGTAACTCAATTGGCAAACACCAATACATTTGATGGAAGCACAGTTGAAAAAAGACTTTGGCAAAATGGAACTGGTGGTGTTGAGGTTCTAGAGATGAAAATAGTAGGAGGCGGTCATTATTGGCCAGGAAATAGTGGCAATATGGATATAGACGGAAATGAGGAAATTTGGAATTTTTTGTCACAATTTAATAAAAACGGACTCTTGTCAGTTAGTGAAGTTGCAACACCCATAAAAATATATCCAAATCCATTTGACGAATTTTTGAAAATAGAAAATTTAAAAGGCGGTATTTTATTTTTTGACATCACTGGAAGACAAATCGAAATTAGTATAAAAAATAACATAATTAATACAAGTATGCTTGATAATGGTGTTTATTTTTTTACTACAACGGGAAATGAAAAAAATATTTTTAAGCTAATTAAATAGTTTAGGGTTTTTTGATTAATGCATCGTAAAAATTAGCATAAGTCAAAGTGTATAAAATTGTAATCCATACGACTGAAATCAATGTAATAGTAATGGCGATGCTATAAAATATGACGCCGGGAAAATCAAAGAATGGAAAAACTCCTTCTTCTGTAAATGATTTGATACCAATTATAAAAGCCAAAAAAAATGGGATAAATGCCAATAATAACAATAAGAATGCTCTTATTTGTAAAAAAAATAATTGACTCTTTTTTCCAGACATTAGCTTGTAGCTTTTATTAAATGCTTCAAAAAAATCAATTTGTTTGTCATCAGCGATTAAATAGAATACGGGGAAAAAAGTCAAACCAATTATTATTCCAGGAACAATTAGAAAGGCTAAACCCAACACAACCATAATCCCAATAAGTAATGATGCAAGAAGTGGCTTGATTGAGTTGAAATAACTAAAAATCAAATCAATTTTGACACCATTACCTCTTGCAATTGATATATAAAATGAAATCAAACCTATTGTGAAAGAAGCCCCTATGTGAGACGTAATAATAATTGTTAAAACATTTAAAAAGAAACTTCCATCACTAATTGCATTGAGCATTATAGAAATTAGAATTTGTAATATTTGAATAACTACAAAAACCAATATAATGGTTAGTACAATTCTTGTACTTAAAGTCCTCTTCGACTTTTCTAATAATTCAAGATTTGTAGGGAACATCAACTTCTTTTGGGAAATTTTTTTTTGAGTTTTGACTCATGTACGTC
>Ga0208390_1000539_pt1 | contig 13822 bp, 9 predicted proteins | sample Knorr_S7_td_Surf_FD_185594 | JGI IMG/M metagenome (GOLD analysis project Ga0208390, IMG submission 185594) | Marine microbial communities from Southern Atlantic Ocean transect - Knorr_S7_td_SurfaceA_ad_6m_LV_A (SPAdes) (version 2) | ecosystem: Environmental > Aquatic > Marine > Oceanic | place...
TGATCTTATTTGCTTGTTCAATAGAAAGCTTACTGTTTTCTGTTTTAATATATAAGTCAACTAATTCTTCTATATAATAAAGAATTGATTCATGATTTAATTCAAATAGTTTTGTGATTACTTTATTTGACTTGAAAGTTTTTTTCAAGAATTTTTTAGATACATAAATCATGTTATTTTGATTAACTAATGCTTTAAATTCGTTTAGCGTATTTCTTTCTTGTTTAAAAATTAAATTGAATAAATTATTTGAGATAATATTCAAAATATCTTTATGATAAAATCTGTTAGATTTCAAGTTTACATATAAATTGAAAATACTAATGGTAAGCCCAGAAAGATCCAAATCAACTAGCGGAATTGACATTGACACATTAAGTTCAGGGACGTTGTTTGGAACTGAATTTAAAAGAGGTCTCAGCAATTGACTTTGCGGTAAAATTATTGCGGTTCTGCAATCCTTATCTTTAGAATAAATTTGGTTAAGTATTTTAGAAACTGTTTTTACTTGGGATACTTTTTTTGATGTCTCATAAATTTTAATATTCTTTTTTTGATCCAAATTATCTGTTTTCCAATTAAATGGCTGATAAGAGTAATACGGCCAATTATTTATGTATTTTCTAAAAAAATGTCCTGATTGATGATTTTTATTTTTTAAATAAATTGATTCACAATCCCAGTATATTTTGGAATTATTATTTTCAAGTAAATGATTAATAATAAATTCTTCTGATTTTGATAATGAGTTTAGTCCAATAAAAATAAATGAATTATCAGAATGTGAATTTGAAAATATATTTATATTTTCTTTAGCTTTTAGGTGACATGACCCTTTATTTGCATTATCTTTTTTTTGAAGAATTTGTTTGAATTCATTTACAATTTGGGGGATCATTTTCCAAAATTCCAGTCTGGTTTTATCATCTTCTTCAGAAAAAGTTTGTAATTTTTGTATTTCGAATAAATACTTAAAAACATCGTTACTTTCTGCTAAAGACATATCTACATCATTAATATCATCTAATAACATATTAGACCAGTTTCTGAAAAGGTTGTAGGATTCAAAATCCTTTTTTTTAGAAACTTTCATGTAGGCCTCATAGAGATTAAATATTTGAGTTGTTTTTGGTGACTCATTTATCTCTGATATAAGCTCTATAAAATCATCAATACTAAGAATCTGGGGTGATAATGTTGGATTTTTAATTGATTTAAGTATTTCTTTTTTTAAAAGAACTTTTGATCTTCTATTTGGTATAATAAAAAAAGTTTTTTCAAATACAACTTTTGATATTAGATCTTTTACTACTAATTCAAAGAATGATTTCATTTTTTTAAAAATAAAAAAAGCGCCTAATTTATAGGCGCTTTTATTTATCTATTCACTATTAAAAAGTTTTATTCAACAACTTTGAATTCTACTCTTCTATTAGCAATTCTTCCTTTTCTTGTGCTGTTAGATACTTTAGGTTTGTCTTCACCGTATCCAACTGTCGAAAGTCTATCTGAGTCAACACCTTTTTCTATTAAGTGAGATTTAACTTCATTTGCTCTATCTAATGAAAGTTTGTCATTGAATACTTTAGGGCCAGATGTGTCCGTATGCCCTTCAATTAAGAAATCTGTATTTCCATATTTAGTCATTAAATCATAAACCGCCATCAATATATCAAAGGCTTCAGGTTTAATATCTGACTTATTAAGCTCAAATTGGACAACCGCACCTAATTTATTTAATTCGTCAATGGCCTCTGCAGTAGGGTTTGGACATCCCTCATTGTCAGATGGTCCGAAATCATTAGGACATTTGTCTTGAGGATCTGCAATTCCATCACCATCAGTATCAGGACATCCTCTAAACCTTCTTGGTCCAGCTTCTTCAGGACAAGCGTCTTTAGCATCTTCAATTCCATCACCATCAGTATCAGGACAACCTCCAAATTTAGATAAACCTGCTACGTTAGGACACTTATCCATTGGGTCTGCGATACCATCACCATCAGAATCTGCGCAGCCGTTGAACTCTAAAAGTCCAGGTGTATCTGGACAAGCATCTTTACTATTTTCTATACCATCACCATCATTGTCAGGGCAACCATTAAATTCAGGAAGGCCAGGTTGTTGCGGACAGTCATCATGTTGATCATAAATACCATCTTGATCAGTATCCTTACCTCCAAAGTTTATAGAGATTCCAATATTGTGCTGGAAGTGAGGTAGTAGGTTTGGCGAATAATCTACAACCGCATCATTTTTAAAATTCTTTCTATATGAGCTATTTAATTTTACAGCAACTTTTTCAGATAAAGGGTAATGTACTCCGATACCAGCATTTATAAAGTAATCTTTTTCAGATTCCACGAAAGATTGGCCAGCTCCAAATTCAATAAAAGGCTCGAAGTTAAAAAAGGTGAGTTTACTAAAGTCCTTTATTATCATTACATCAGCCGAAATCATCTTCTGCTTTTCAGATTGAACATTCGTTGGATAATGTCCATAGCCATCATGTAGCTTGTTGAAGTCATTAATATTGGCTCTTACACCAATTGAGAATCCGTCATCCAAATATCTAGATAAACTTATCGTGCTAAAAACATCACCACTCCAGTTCCAATGATCTTCAAAATTAAAATATTCATCTAAAATAATATTAGAATATTTTCCATTAGGCCCAGCAATGTTAGTACCGTTGAAATTTAAGGCACTAGTTCCAAAGCTAAACTGCCAAGGATTATTTTTGTCTTGTGACCAAGAATTATTAGTGAAAACAACTAAGGCAAAGACAACAAATATTTTTACAAAATTTTTCATTTTAGTGTTATTTACTATTTGATCCAACCACAAACATAATGATTTTAGTTAAAATAGATGCTGTTTTGAATCAATTTATAGGAGTAGTGAAGACTATATAAAAGTATTATTTAGGCCAAGTTAAGTAATTCAAGGTTGTCTTTTGTATAAACTAGTAAGGCTTTTTTTATTTTATATCCTCCTCTTGACATATAAGAAATATATTTATTTAATTGGTCTATATCTTGAGATTTTTTAAGTCCTGTTTTGTAATCTAAAATAGAAACAACTTTATCATTATGAAAAAGAATTTTATCAGGCCTAATTACTTCACCAGATGATAAGTAAATTTCTCTTTCATTAAAAACTCTATTCTCTGAGTTAAAAAATTCTTTTAACTCATAATGATTTACAATCTTTTTTATTAGTTTTTTTAATGATTTTAACTCATTCTCGTTAATCAAACCAACAGAGAAAAATTCGTCAAGAACTTTTTGATATTGATAATCATATATAATCCTTTCCATTATTAAATGAAAGACCTCTCCTTTAGAAGAGTTTTCTGTTTTGTTTGAAAAAACATATTTATCTACATCAAGATTTTCTTTTCTTTTGATACTTTCTAACTCAAAAATATTTTTATTAGGACTGTGATTAATTTTAAATTCTTTTAAATTTCCAAGCCTAATTTCATTACTTTTAAACTTGTTGGGGTAGTTATTTAAAACAAACTCATAGAGAAGTTTAGAAAATGAATTTTGATTTTCATCAACTGAAACTTTTGATATTATATAACTTTCATTCTGAGCTCTAGTCATAGCAACATACATTAAATTCAAGCTATCCGTGATCATATTACTTTGAATAAGTTCATGTTTTGCTTTTGCTTTTTTACTAAAGTGGTTCATACTTGAACTGAACTGTATTAAGACTTGTTTAGAAAATTCATTTTCATTTAATTCAATCCATGTTTTGAAACTTGATTTACTTAATTTTGAATCAAAAAATGGCAATATAGTAACTGGAAATTGAAGACCTTTGGACTTATGGATAGTTAAAACTTTAACTGCATTTAAATCTTGTGGTGGTGATATTTTAGTTTTATTTTTTTTTCTTTCCCAATATTCGAAAAAAGATTCTTTAAATTTCTTGTTAGAGATATTATAATCTAAGATTAAATCTAAAAGAGCTTGAACATAAATTAATTTTTGGCTAAACAAATTTGTATTATTGACTACATATTCGATGCTGTCGTATAAATCTAATTTTTTAAATATTGAAAAACTCAACTTTAAAAAATTATCAAAAATTGAATCTATATCTTTTGTAATATTTTTATTTATATAATCATGATTAATGCATTCATCTTCTTTAAATGATAAAAACTTCAATATTTCAAATTTAATTCTTGTGTTTTTTACCTCATTCTTTATTTTAAGCAGATTAATTAAAAAAGAAATTTCGACAGAATTTTCAATAGAAAGCATGTCCTCAGATGTTACATTAATGTTATTTTCTAATAAAAAATCAGATACTAATGAACATTCATCATTTGATCTCAATAAAATTGCTATTTGATTTAGACTAATATTTTGTTTATTTCTTTCTGAGATTATTTCCAATACTTTGATTAAAGTTGCTTTTTTATAGTTATCGTCTTTTAAATTATTTTCTAAAAAGGATATAGAAACATGTCCTGAATTTTTTTTAGTATGATTTTGAATAAAGGAGGAAAAAGTATCTTGAGCTTCTTTTAACTGAATTTTATTTTTGATGTATGAGAAGAAATTGTTATTGAATTTTACAATCTCAAATGAGCTTCTAAAATTATCTTCAAGATTTCTTATATATGGTTCAATATAAAAAGGTGTTTTTTTATTCAAAATCGATTTAAAAATTTCTGGATCTGCTCCTCTCCAACGATATAGTGATTGCTTTGGGTCGCCGACAATAAAAAGAGTGCCAGTTAAATCATCTTCGTCCATAGCTTCAATTGCGTGTGATGTCAAAGGAATTATATTTCTCCATTGCAAGCTTGATGTGTCTTGAAATTCATCAATAAAATAATTTTTGAACCTATTACCAATTTTTTCATAGATGAAAGGTGCTGGTTGATCTGCAATATTTTCTGAAATTAAATTATTAAATTCTGATATTAATAGAATATTATTTTCTTTTTGAAAATTGTATGAAAATTTTTTTAATTCTTGTATGATATGATTTTGAGTATTATTTTTTTTTATGCTCTCATAAACTAATATCTTGTGTAAATAATCTATTATTTTAGTAATTGATATTTGAGCTTTTTCAAGAAAATCTAAATTTTGATCAACAAATTCTTTTTTTAAAATTGTATTATTTTCAAACCTTTTTAAAATTGAATCTATTTTCTTTTTATCTACATTTCCACTAATAATGTTTGTAAGAAAATTTGGTAATGCGTTACGGGAAAAAGCCTTAGAGTTATTGAAATTTTCATTACATAAATCAATAAGTAATTTAGAATTAAGTATTGATTTTTTCTTTAATTCAATGAGTTTTTTTGATATAAAATTTTTGAATTTAAAAAAATTCTTTTTTTCGAGTAATTCTGATTTAGATACTATATCAATATTCACTTCACTTAAAAGAAGTTTCATTAGTTCTGATAAATCATAGCTAATATCCCATGAGTTATTGTCCTTAATTTTATCTAGAGAAAAATCGGTTAGAATAGAAGAAATTAATTTACTCTCATCTAAGTTATCTAAGAATTCGTTAACTAATTGGTCTCTAAATTCATCTTGATCAATTATTAAATCGAAATCACTTGACAATGATAAATCTTGTGAAAAAGCCCTTATTATTCTATGATTGAACTTATCAATTGTACTTACTTGAAAAAAAGAAAAATTATGTAAAATTTTATTTACTATTCTCTTCGCTTTTTGTGATGCATTTCTCTTTTCAATATTTAAATCTTTATTCAGTAATTTGAACATCTCAGATGAGTTTATATCATCCGCAATTTGAATTAATTCCTCCAGAATTCTTTTTTTCATCTCATTAGCCGCATTATTTGTGAACGTCAAGGCTAATATTCTTTTATAAGATTCCTCGTTACTGATAAAAAGCTCTTTTAAAATATTTTGAACCAGTGAAAAAGTTTTACCTGATCCAGCACTAGCATTAATAATTTGAAAATTTGAATTCAATAGATTTATTTAATGTAAAAAGTATTCCGTAATTTTATGCATTAATTTATAATAAATACCATGAGTTTCCAATTACCAGACTTAAATTATGGCTTTGATGCTTTAGAGCCAAATATTGATTCAAGAACAATGCAAATCCACCACGGTAAACACCATGCTGGATATACCAGCAAACTAAATGCGGCTATTGAAGGGACTAATTTAGAAGGCTTAAATATTGAAAGCTTACTAAAAGATCTAGACATGTCAAATAACGCTGTAAGAAATAATGGTGGGGGATATTTTAATCACTGCCTTTTTTGGGAAATTATGAGCCCAAATGGCGGAGGCTCACCTTCAGGTGCACTGAACGACGCTATTTTAAGCTCATTCGGATCTTTTGAAGATTTTAAATCTAAGTTTTCTGCTGCTGCTGCAACTAGATTTGGATCCGGTTGGGCTTGGCTTTGTGCTAAAAAAGATGGTTCTTTAGAGATATGCTCTACTGCAAACCAAGACAATCCGCTTATGCAAGGAGTTGGATGTGATGGACACCCAATAATGGGAATTGATGTTTGGGAGCATGCCTATTATTTAAATTATCAGAACAGAAGGCCTGATTATATTAATGCATTTTTTAATGTTGTTGACTGGTCTATAGTTGGAGAAAAATTTGCAAAAGCTACCAATTAATAAGCTCGCTTTGAGGAGCCTTCATAATAATTAATAAAAGCTTGATTAACCACCCTGTTGCCACCAGGTGTTGGGTATTCACCAGAAAAATACCAGTCACCCAAATTTTCAGGGCATGCTAAGTGCAGATTTTCAATCGATTGATATACAACCTCCACTTCAGCATTAATATCTTTCTCTTTTAAAATTAAAGATATCTTTCTGCTAATCTGTTCGTCAGAATAAGGCTCATAAATTTCTTTTACAATGTTCTTAATTTTGCTTACTTCCTTTTTGTTCTCTAACAAGCATTTTTTATATACTTCTTTTATTGTATTTTCCTTATTGTTTTCTTTAAGTAATTCAATTACTGCTCTAAAAGCAATCAAGTCAGTCATTTTTGCCATATCAATTCCATAACAATCAGGATACCTAATTTGTGGTGCACTTGAGACTATAATTATTTTTTTTGGAGACAGCCTGTCAAGCATTTTAATAATACTTTTCTGCAATGTTGTTCCTCTTACAATACTATCATCAATTATTACTAAGTTGTCCGATTTTTTGATTGATCCGTATGTAACATCATAAACATGTCTAACAAGCTCATCTCTACTTAAATCATCTGTAATAAAAGTTCTTAATTTAGCATCTTTAATTGCAACTTTCTCTATTCTAGGCCTCTGAGATAAAAGATCTCTTAGTTTTTCTTTTGAAATTTTTTCACCTTCATTTATTATTTTTTTCTCAGCGTCCCTGTTCATGTAATCCTGAGCTTTTTGAACCATACCATAGAATGAAACCTCTGCTGTATTAGGAATATATGAAAAGACAGAATTTTCGAGATCATATTCAATAGCTTTTAAAATTTGAGGGAACAACAAGCTTCCTAATTGCTTTCTTTCGTTATAAATTTCTTTATCACTACCTCTTGAAAAATATATACGCTCGAATGAGCATGCCTTTTTTTCAACAGGTGCAATGACATTTTTAATTTGTATTTGTCCACTTTTTTTAACAACCAAACAATCTCCAGGATTGATTTCTTTTATTTCTTTAAAGTTTGTATTAAAAACTGTCTGAATTACAGGCCTTTCTGAAGCAATTACAACAGCTTCATCGTCCATATAATAAAATGCAGGCCTAATTCCTGCCGGATCTCTTATAACAAATGCATCTCCATGACCAAGCATTCCTCCAATTACAAATCCTCCATCCCAATCTTCAGAAGCTTTTTTTAAGATTCTTGGGATATCTAAAGATTCTTCTATTATTGGGGATGCTTCTATTTTGGAGACATTCTGTTTTTTTAAATTCTTATAAATTTTAGCTACTTCATTATCCAAAAAATGTCCAATTTTTTCCATTACTGTAACAGTGTCTGACATTTCTTTTGGATGCTGACCTAACAAAACAAGATTGTCGAACAATTCTTTATTATTCGTCATATTAAAATTTCCAGCTACAATCAAGTTTCTATGCATCCAATTATTTTGTCTCAAAAATGGATGAACTGCATCTTTACTGTTTTTTCCAAAAGTTCCATATCTGACATGTCCTAAAAAAACCTCAGAAATATGTGGAATAATTTTTTTTTGAATTGATATATTATTTTTTAAAACTTTATTGTTTTTTAGCTCATTTATAATTCTATCATTTGATATTTGAAAGATCTCTTGAATTGGGTTCTGATTAGCTGATCTTTCCCTGTGCATAAATCTCTCCCCAGGACTTGTATCAAGCTTTACACTAGCAAAACCAGCGCCATCTTGCCCTCTATTATGTTGTTTTTCAAGCATTAAGTATAGCTTATTTAAGCCATAAGAAGAGGTGCCATATTTTTTTTTATAAAATTCAAGTGGTTTGAGCAGCCTTATCAGTGCTAGTCCGCATTCATGATTTATGTGGTCACTCATTGTTTCAACAACAAAATAACGAAATAGTTGTGAAAATTAGGTTATATAAGATTTGAAAATTTTTAATCTACTTACAAGTTTTTCATAATCTAAGTTTCTTAAACCTTCAACTCCAAAATTTTCGACACAAAAAGAAGCAGTTAATGTACCAAATATCATAGCTTCCTTGATCTCATTAAAACCTATTTCTTGTTTTGTAGATAAAAATCCGGCTATTCCTCCAGCATAAGAATCGCCAGCACCAGTTGGGTCAACTAGAGAATCTACAGGAAATGCTGGGAGTATGTATTTATGAAAACTGTCAAAATAAATCGAGCCGTGTTCTCCTTTTTTAATAATTACTTTTTTAGGACCCATTTTTAGTATTTTATTTCCAGCATTAAAGATGTTAGATTCATTTGTTAGTTGTTGAGCTTCTTCATCATTAATTATAATTAAATCTACTTTCTCGACAACATCTTTAAGTTCATTTAAGGCGTTGTCCATCCAAAAATTCATTGTATCTAATATTATAAATCTATTAGGATTTGAACATTGATTTATAACTGTATTTTGTACAAATGGATGAAGGTTGCCGAGTAAAATAATCTCTGAGGATGAAAATTCTGAATTAATAATAGGGTTAAATTTTTCCAGAACATTTAGCTCAGTTGATAACGTGTCTCTACCTATCATATTTTCGTGATATTTTCCTTTCCAATAAAAAGTTTTTCCCCCTTTGATTATTTCAATCATCTTTGTGTCGATACCTCTACTATTAAGAAATTTTATTTCTTTTTCAGGAAAATCTTCTCCAATGATAGATACAATTGCTAAATTTTTAGTGAATAAGCTTGATGCTAGAGCAATATATGTTCCTGCTCCTCCAATCACTTTACCTGAGCTACCAAAAGGTGTTTCAATATCGTCAAAAGCAACTGTACCTGTAATTAAAATTTTATTTTTCATATTCGGAATCAATTTTTAATTCTGATTTTTTACTAGCTTCGAATGCAAGAAAATCACACCTTTCATTTTTAATATTGTTATTATGACCTTTTACCCAAAAAAAACTCACTTTATGTTTTCTATAAATTTTTAAAAACCGAGACCAAAGATCAACGTTCTTTTTGTTTTTAAAGTTCTTTTTTTCCCAATTAAATATCCATTTTTTCTCGACTGAATTACTAATGTATTTTGAATCAGTATAAACATGCACCACTTGATTTTCTTTTTTTATTTTTTCTAATGAAATAATTACAGCTAAGAGCTCCATCCTATTATTAGTTGTTCTTCTATAACCTTCTGAAAATTCTTTGATATAATTTGAACCAAATTTTTGCATTACAATTCCATAACCTCCAGGTCCTGGATTTCCTCTTGAGGAACCATCAGTATAAACTATTATATCAGGTTTAAACATTTAAAACTTGTTTAATAATTATAGGATAATATTTATGTTCCTCTTCTAAAATTTTATTGGCTAATTCATCCACATTTTTAGTGTGTATTTCAATTGATTTTTGAAAGATAATATCCCCTTGATCATATTCTTCATTTACATAATGGACAGTAAAACCAGATTGTTTTTCATTATTTTCTATCACGGCTTTATGGACATTTTTTCCATACATATTTTTCCCACCATATTTTGGCAGTAGTGATGGATGTATATTTATAATCTTTCGATGAAAATTTAAAATTATGTCTTTTGGTATTTTTTTTAAAAAACCTGCGAGAACTATAAGTGTTGGGTCTATTACTTTCAATTGTCCGATTACATTACCATTTAAAAGATCATTATTTTTAAATAATATTATTTTAAACTTTTTTAAATAAACTCTATTTAACAAGCCTGCTTTTTGATTATTACAAAAAATTCCTGAAACCTTAATCTTTTTTTCATTTACAAAAGACCTTAATATGTTTTCTACACTTGAGCCTGCTCCAGAGGCAAACAAGACAATTTTTTTCATATTTTTAATGGCTTTTCAGAGTAAAACTAAAATTAACTCAAAAATACAAGTTTATAATTTAAAGTTTTTTATTTTTGTCCACAACAATAAATCTTAGTATTATGTCAGATATTTCTTCAAGAGTAAAAGCTATCATCGTTGATAAATTAGGCGTTGATGAAAACGAGGTTGTTCCTACAGCAAGTTTCACTAATGATTTAGGTGCTGACTCTTTAGATACGGTTGAACTTATAATGGAATTCGAAAGAGAATTCGATATTCAAATTCCAGATGATCAAGCTGAAAAGATTGAAACTGTTGGTCAAGCAGTCCAATATATAGAAAGCGCTTAATTAATTTTTATGAGTTTAAAACGTGTTGTTGTAACCGGGTTAGGGGCTCTAACGCCTATTGGCAATGACATTAACTCTTTTTGGAAAGGTTTAGTTTCTGGAAAAAGCGGTGCTGATTTTATAACTTATTTTGATTCAAGTAAGTTTAAAACTCAGTTTGCTTGTGAACTAAAAGGATATGATCCTCTTAACTACTTTGATCGAAAAGAAGCAAGAAAACTTGATCGTTTTGCACAATATGCAATAGTGTGTTCAGATGAAGCTATTAAAGATTCTGGACTTCAGCTTGAAAAAATTGATAAATCAAGAATTGGAGTAATCTGGGGGTCTGGAATAGGAGGATTTGAGACAATCCAAAATGAAATGATTAATTATGCTAATGGTGATGGAACACCACGTTTCAACCCGTTTTTTATTCCAAAGCTTATCCCTGATATTGCACCTGGTGTTATATCAATTCGTCATGGATTTAAAGGCCCAAATTTTGCAACTGTATCAGCTTGCGCATCATCGGCCAACTCTTTAATTGATTCTTTAAATTACATTCGTCTTGGTTATTCAGATATAATTGTGTCAGGAGGGTCTGAGGCTGGCGTAACTATTGCTGGAATTGGAGGTTTTAACGCTGTTAAAGCTTTGTCTACACGAAATGATGATCCTAAAACTGCTTCAAGGCCTTTCGACTATGATAGGGATGGTTTTGTTTTAGGTGAAGGTGGTGGTTGTTTGATCTTAGAAGAATATGAACACGCTAAATCAAGAGGAGCTAAAATATATGCTGAAGTTGCCGGAGCGGGATTGTCTGCAGATGCTTACCATATGACTGCACCTCACCCTGACGGTGAGGGAGCTATTTCTGTTATGAGAAATAGTTTGACTGATTCCTCAATTTCTCCCGAACAAATAGATACTATTAATATGCATGGAACATCAACTCCTCTTGGTGATAAGGCCGAGGCTAAAGCAATTAAAGAAGTTTTTGGTCAACACGCATATAATATCAATATTAATTCAACGAAATCAATGACTGGACATCTTCTAGGAGCAGCAGGAGCTGTAGAAGCTATTTCTTGTATTCTTTCTATAGATAGAGGATTAGTTCCTCCCACAATTAATCATTTTAATGATGATCCTGATATTGACAATAAGTTAAATTTTACTTTTAATAAAGCTCAAAAAAGAGATGTTAGATATGCTATGAGCAACACCTTTGGATTTGGAGGCCACAATGCATGTGTCGTTCTTAAAAAATATGATTGATTTATATATTTTGATATGCCTAAACACAGATTAAAACTTTATGATTTTGATCAAGAATATACTCTATTAGCTATACACAGTAATACTGAAATATTTAAAATTGCTTACAATCTAAATAGTTTATTAAAAATTAATTTGAGGAGAGAAACTGATATAGACGTTATGGATAATATTTCTAGTTATTTGCTCTATAAATATTGTTCGGAAAAGTATGATTCAAAAATATTTCTTTTTTCAAACAAATCTATTAACTCATCAAATGTAAAATCTGAATCAACTCTTTTCAATGAATTTGACAAAGCTTCACTTTTTATCCCCGACTACCCTAAAGTAGAATATTTCTTAAAAATTGAAGACGGAAGATTTAATATTAAGAATTTAATTGAAAAAATAAATAGTTCTAAAAATATAATATCATGTTATGAGGCACATTTACAAACTGATAAATCAAAATATAACCTTATTTTTGAGTAATGAAGTTTAAAAAGACAAAGATTATAGCGACACTTGGACCAGCCAGTAATTCCAAAGAAATGATCGAAAGGCTTATAAAATCAGGTGTAGATGTTTTAAGAGTAAATTTTTCCCATGCTGATCATAAAGATGTTAAAAGAATTGTTAATGATGTAAATGTTATTAGGAAAAAATTAAACAACCATGTTACTCTGTTAGCAGACCTACAAGGTCCAAAAATTAGAATAGGTGAAGTAATAGAAAATAGAGAGCTTAAAAAGAATGAAAAAATTTCATTCACAACAAATAAATCTATCGTAAATAAAAATAATATAATAGAAATCAACTATCCATCTTTTGCAAAAGATGTTAAATCTGGTGATAAAGTTCTCATTGATGATGGAAAAATTATATTTAAGGCTATATCCTCAAACAAAAATGATGTTGTCGACGTAAAAGTTATTCAAGAAGGGATTTTAAAATCTAGAAAAGGTGTAAACTTACCCAATACCAAAATTTCTCAACCAGCTCTAACTAAAAAAGATATTAGAGATGCCATCTTTGCATTAAACAACTCTTTTGACTGGATTGCTCTCTCTTTTGTTCGCTCAAAGAAAGATATTCTTGAACTAAAGCAATTAATATCCGATAATTGTGATCATCATATTCCAATAATTTCAAAAATAGAAAAGCCTGAGGCTATCAAAAAAATGGATGAAATTATAAAAGTATCAAATGGTGTTATGGTGGCTAGAGGAGATTTGGGAATTGAAATTCCAGCAGAAGAAGTTCCTTTAAACCAAAAAATGCTTGTTACAAAATGTAAAAAAGCAGGGATTCCTATTGTTATTGCTACCCAAATGATGGAATCAATGATAGACAGTTTAACACCTTCAAGAGCAGAGGTTAACGATGTTGCAAATTCAGTTATGGACGGTGCGGATGGAATTATGCTTTCTGGAGAAACTTCAGTTGGTAAATATCCTTGTGAAGTTGTAAAAAAAATTAAAAATATAATTATTGGAGTCGAAGATTCTCATTTGATAAGCGTACCAAGAAATCTTCCTAGTGTAAAAACTGACAGAATTATTACCAAATCCATTTGCATGAATGCAGCAAAAATAGCTAATGATATAAGTGCATCTGCGATTTGTACTTTGACACACAGCGGATACACTGGTTGGCAAATTTCTTCTTGGCGTCCTAGCTCACTAGTAATCGTATTTACTTCAAACAAAAAAATACTCACACAATTAAATCTTCTTTGG
>Ga0208390_1000544_pt1 | contig 13725 bp, 12 predicted proteins | sample Knorr_S7_td_Surf_FD_185594 | JGI IMG/M metagenome (GOLD analysis project Ga0208390, IMG submission 185594) | Marine microbial communities from Southern Atlantic Ocean transect - Knorr_S7_td_SurfaceA_ad_6m_LV_A (SPAdes) (version 2) | ecosystem: Environmental > Aquatic > Marine > Oceanic | place...
GATTTTATATATCATAACAAATATAAGTATTATGTCAGTAAAATTAGGAATAGCACCAATAGCATGGAGTAATGACGACATGCCTGAACTTGGTGGTGAAACACCTTTGGAACAGTGTTTATCAGAAGCAAGTGAAGCAGGTTTTTCTGGAATAGAGTCTGGAGGGAAATTTCCAAAAAAATCAGAGGAACTCATTCCATTGTTACAAAAATATAAACTAAAGTTATGTTCAGGCTGGTACAGTGCAAATTTGAGAAAAAATTCTGTAAAGGATGAAATTATATTAATTCAAGAGCAACTAAAACTTTTTCAAGATTGTAAAGCACCATGTATTGTATTTGCTGAAGTATCAGACTCTATTGCTGGCGACCCGAATAGACCTTTATCCAGTAGACCACAAATGAATAAAGATGAATGGAATGAATATTGTAAAAAAATTTCTGAGATGGGAAAATATTTAGAAGACCAAGATATGCCTTTGGCTTATCATCATCACATGGGTACAGTGATCGAAACAGAAGATGACACAAAAAGACTGTTAGAAAACACAAGTGACCAAGTCAAATTAATACTAGATACTGGTCACATGCTATTTGCAAAAGGTAATTCTGTAAAAATAGCAGAAGATTATAAAGACAGAATAATTCATATTCACTGTAAGGATATGAGAGAAGATATTTTAAATAAATCCCTTGAAAAAGATTGGAGTTTTAGAAAAGCATTTTTAGAGGGAGCTTTTACTGTACCAGGAGATGGATGCATTGACTATAAACCTTTATTAAAATATTTAAAAAATATTGATTATAAGGGCTGGTTAGTTGTAGAAGCAGAACAAGATCCAGCTAAAGCAAATCCTTTAGAATATGCAAAAAAAGGTTTCAAATATTTATCTGAGATGTGTGCAGATATTGATCTTAAAATAGCTTTATAGTTTTACTTTTTTTGAATTTTCTAAACTACCGTCAAAAAAATCAAATATATTTTGTATAGTTTCTTTACCCATTCTTGTCATACATTCCTCTGTGAAAGCTGCAGTATGTGGACTTAAAAAAACTTTCTTATTTTTTAAAAGAGGATTGTTTTCAGCAGGAGGTTCAGTTTCAAATACATCCAAACCAGCACCAAAGATTAAATTTTCGTTTAAAGCTCTATCTAAATCAACTTCGTTTACAATACCTCCTCTGGCAGCATTGATTATAATGCAATTTTTTTTCATAGATTTAAGTAATTCGTAATTAATTATATTTTTTGTTTCATCATTTAAGGGAATGTGAAGTGAAATTGCATCCATATCTTTTGAGGTTTCGCTTAAATTATCCACTTTTGTACCACCACGTTTTTCTATAAATTCTTTAGAAACAAAAGGATCAAAAACAAAAACATTCATTTCAAAACCAAGACACCTTTTAATTAAGGCTTGTCCTATTCTACCAAATCCTGCAATTAAAATATTTTTATTCCAAAGCTCTACCGTTTTAGGTAATTTGTTTCTTTCATTAAATTTTCCACTTTTTACAGTGTCATCATACATACTACCTCTTTTAGAAATATTTAAAATCATGAACATTACATGTTCAGCTACCGCCACTGCATTTGCAGTTGCTGTAATGGCTAAAGTAATATCCTTTTTTTTTGAAACCTCTAAATCGATATTGTCATATCCAACACCATGTCTTGAAATAATTTTAAGATTATTAGCAGCTTCAATTACATCTCCACTAAGTTTAGCGGTACGAATTGAAATACCATCACAGTCTTTTATTTTTGATTTTAGAAATTCTGTGTCAACGTTATCTACAACTTCATATTCAAAACCTGAATTATATTTTAAAAGATTGATACCTTCTTCATGAATAGGCTGAATGACAAGAATTTTTTTCATATTCACTTATACACCTATATTTGTTTTATAAAATATTTAATTAAGAGTTAATTAAATTCGAAAGGTCTCTTTTATTATTTTTGAAAGTAGGGAGTGGATATTTAAATGCATATTTTCTTGGTATACATTTTTCTTTAGCTTTCTCCCAAAGTGTTAACCACTGTTTAAAATTTTGAATTTTAATATTATTTTTATTTTTACTTCTAACATAAAAGTTTGGAAGTGGCTCTCTACCAGACGGTTGTCCAGCAACATTATATCTAAGGTCGGCACTTATTCTAAAATCATTTGATCTATTTGGTAATGAGCAATGTATTGAATGTTTATGTAAAAGAATAATGTCGCCTACATCCGCTTCTAAAGGGACATGTTTCATTTTATCTAATAATTTGCTATTTTTTAATTCAACTTGGCCTCTATATCCTGGTATATGATTTAATAATCCCATTTTATTAATTTCTTTGACTGTAATCATACAGCCATTTTTTTTTGTAGTTTTAGTAAAAGGTATCCAAACAGTGACCATTTCAGTTAACTTTTGTCCTTTAGAATTTAGTACAGCTGCATCTTGATGCCATGGTGTCCTTCCACTCAATCCATCATGCACAGAATCTTTTGGCAATTTTTTTTCTGGTTGCTTAATTCTTGTATTTTGCACAGGATTAGACATTATTTCTTTACCTAAAATCTTTTCAACTACATCTAAAATATTTTTATTTGTAATTAAGTTCCACAGCGATTGAGTGGCAAAATAATCACTTTCTGGTTTTACATGATCTCTAGGTAATCTGGTATTGAAGTATTGATCTAGATCATGAATATTTAATTTTGAAATATATGAATATTTTTTTTTAAAATCTAAATTTAAAGTTTTCTGTATATTTTTCTTTCTTGCATATTTTTGAATTAAGCAATCCATTACAAATTCCATATCATTCAAAACTGGCTTAAGATCTTTTTTAAAGTTAAGTATGTTTTTAACTATTAAATAACCCTGCTCATGTAAATTTTTTTTAAGATTATTTTTCATATTTAAATTTTATTTTATCATAGAAAAATATCAATAATTAGGTTTAGATGTTGAATAGTTTGCGTCATGGAAAGAGGTAAGCATTCTTTTTTTTGAATAAATTATATGTGGATAATATGTAGCATCCTTATATTTCCATATAACAGGTGTATTTTGTGCATAACTTCCATAAATAAAAAACCTTTTAGGACAGTTCTTTTCTATAAAACGTTTCACTCCATGGTATGAATTTGGAGTTGATCGAAAAAAAACTACAGTTCCTTTTTTAGGGGTAAATGATTTTACTATTTCAAGTTCACTCATTTTTGGAAATCTTTTAAAACTTTTTCTAATATTTTTTTTTGCCTTTTTTTTATAAATTGTCAAAGATCCCCCATTTTTTCTTGGAATATCTGTTAAATAAATTAAAAAATTATATAACCTGGTTATATCATCACGATGTGGTCTTAATCTGTATCCTCCTTTTGAGACTGAGAAATCAATATCCAAATTTACATTTGGGTGTTTATAGTTTTTACTAAGTAAAGCTTTAAGCTCGGTTGAATTAATCTTTTTTTTTATTGTAAATTTTTTAGTATTAAATAATTTTGGTGGATACAAATTTACCCATGATTGATTTTTAAAATTTCTTTTAAAAACATTCTCAATTTTATTATAAAACTTTTTACTATTAAATAATTGAAAAAGTTTTTTTGAAATTTTAGATTTATTAATATATTTTTTGAAGTTTTTTGAGCCCTTGTTAATTCTGCTTCTTCCGCCCATGATTAAATCATCAAATGTTTCAGATGAACTTATTTCTTTAATTAAAGACGCACAAAGATGATTTGAAATTGCTTTATTACCAACTAAAATTGGAAAATTATTTTTAAACTTTTTTAATTTTTCAACTCTTAGCATTTAGCTATACATTCCCTCCTTTACTTTAATCATTTTATACATCAGGTCGTTTAAAGGTGTGTTAATACCGTGTTTTTTACCAATTTTTGATACTACTCCACTAATAAAGTCAATTTCAGTTTTTCGTTTATATTGAACATCGAAAGCCATTGAAGATTTATTGGTCTGGTTAGAGTCCACAATCTTGTTAAACATGAAAAGACATTCGTCCTCTGATACTTCTACACCATCTGCTAATGCAACCTTTCTAGTTTCTAGAATGATTTCCTTTCCAAGAGATCTAGAAATTTTATTTGCAGTATTATTTATATACAAATCAGTATGATGGAGATCGAAAATAGCTGAAAGTGGACCTATTGCGGTTAATGCAAATAATTTCATCCACTTTCTCTTCTTAACATCATCTGCTGCAATTGTTTCTAATCCATAAGCTGTAAAAGTATCAGCAATATCTTTTACTCTATCACTCATACCTCCTTCATATTCACCAATCCAAGAGGGTAGAGATGCATGGTTCATAATATGTCCAGGACCTAAAATGTTTGATGCTTGAGTAGTTGTTCCGCCTAAAACCTTTTCGGTTCCAACTATTTCTTGCATAATTGCCTCGTGACCAAATCCATTTTGAAATGACATGAAGGCAGTTTTTTCACCAATAATATTTTTTACACTTTTTAAAGCAGGCTCCAATGATGTTGCTTTACACATAACAATTACTGCATCAACTACACCTACACTTGAAGGGTCACTTGTAGCTTTGACTTTGATAAATCTATCGCCACCATGTCCATCCATTTTAAGACCATTTTTATTTATGGTATCAACATGTTCTTTCCAAACATCAATCAATGTTACGTTTAAACCTTTTTCTGCTAACAAACCTCCAAATAAACAACCCATTGCACCGGCACCTAGAACACCAACTTTTAAATCTTTATTAATCATTAAAACTTTCTTTAAATTAATTTATGTATAGATATTATATATATTATCTATAGACATTATGCAAAATAAAATATAGCTTAATTAACAATGGAATTAAATATTGAAAAATCAAACTTTACAAAATACTCACTAGAAAAAATATCTAAGGCTTTACAAGTTGGATTATCAAATAATTATAAAGTTGTAGAGGTTTCTATAGTTGATTGCCCTAATTTAAGAAATTGGGGATGCCCATCTGAGGGTATAAGTGGTAATCAAAAAATTATCGATGTTGGTGGTGAGCCTTACATGCATGATCCTAATTTTATAGGTGCTGAGTTTGATTATGAAGAAATTTCAAAAATTATCGGTTCAGAAAAATCATATGCATTAGGTGCTGGTTCAGGTGCTATGTCTTGTTTAGATGGCCATTGCGGAGAACTGATTATTAATGAAAATTTAATTACATCTGAGTCAAAGTCTATAATAGCTCGGGTTGGAACAAATAAAGAGTGTATTGCTGAAAAATATAAAGCAAGAAAACATGGTGGTTTAGGCAACGTTTTTTATACTGATGGAGTTAAAGGAAAAGTTATCAAAATTAAGATACATGGAAGATCTGGTGAGCAGGGTTCTCTTCCTCAAGCTATGAGAAAAGCTTTAAAAGATAATTTAAAAATTGAAAAAAACGAACATTTAGCTTTAGCGGGTGTATTTAGAATTTTAAATGGAAAAATAAGATCTCATGTTCAACCGGATTATTCGGATATTAAGCATGAATATTATGATCCTAAACAGATGAAGTGTGTTAAGGATTTTTTACAATTTTATGAACCTGTCGGGCCAGAACTACAAGGTTATAGTGTTTTATGGACAGGTGATCCAACAGGTGGAGATCTTAACTTAAGAGAGTCTGGTGAGCATACCCATTTTCACTCATATACAAAACAAAATATAGCTGGCCACTATCATTTTGATGTAACTCCAGAGGAAATTGAATATGAAGGTTATTTTAATACTGCCGAAGAAGTACACAGAGTTAATAATATTTATAAAGAATTGAGTAATAAAAAATAATATTAAATTAATACTCTTTGAGATAATATTTTAAGATGAAGAAACAGTTTAAGTACCCTAAGCATTTTGAGGAACAAAAAAAAATTCCTAAAATTACTCAAAAAAGAATTAAATTAGCTGAAGTTTCATTAGGGGACTTTGAAGGTAGATTGGAAAATGAATTACTTAATTGGTTTTCATTAACACCTCAGCACTGGATTATGCTTCACATGGTTATGCTTGCTTATTATAAAAATAAATCCATAACTAAAAACCAATTATTAAAAGTAATAGAAAAATCCTATTTAACTTCAAATATTTATATTGATACAGCCATCAAAAAAGGTTTTTTTAGAATAATCAGAAATGAAAAAGATAAGAGATCAATTTTTATATTACCATCAGTAATTACAATAAAAACTTTTGAAGGGTTTATTGATAGAAGAGATATTCTTTACAAAGGTATTAAATGAAAAATATTTATACATGGGCAGCTAAACCAGCTAAAAGGACTTTGACTGTTGGAGATTTAAAAACATCAAAAGGAAAAAGAAAATTTACACAAGTTACGGCAAATAGTATTGAGGAAGCTGAGGCAGCTGAAAAAGCAGGTTTTGATATGATAATCTCAAATGCAAAAAATGTAATTTCTGTAAGAGAAGGTTCAAAAAACTTATTTTTAACTGCAGCTTTAGGATTAAATGAATTTGTGACAGAAGAAGATATTATGCGAGGTGCATTTAAAGCATTAGAAAATGGGGCAGATGCAGTTATGACACCAAGAAGTATGCATATAGTTGAAATGCTATCTAAAGAAGATGTTCCAGTGATGGGTCATCTAGGTTTAGTACCAAGAAAGTCGACTTGGATTGGTGGGTTGCGAGCAGTAGGTAAAACTGCAAATGAAGCGTATGAACTTTTTCAAAAGTTTAAAAGATTAGAAGAAGCTGGTGCATTTTCTGCAGAGTGCGAAGTTATACCAGAAAATGTTATGGGTGAAATTTCAAAGCGCACTGATATAGTTACCGTTTCTTTAGGATCAGGCAAAAACGCTGATGTGATGTATTTATTTATGGAAGATATTTGTGGTGATACTAAAAACCCACCAAGACATTCCAAAGCTTATGGAAATTTATTAAAATTGAGAAATGAAATTAAAAATGAAAGAGTAAAAGCTCTAAAAGCTTTTAAAAAAGATTCGATGAATGGAAAATTTCCAGGAAAAAAACAATCGTCAAATTTAGAAAAAAAACAATTTGAGGAATTTTTAGATCAACTAAATTAGTAAGTAGCGTTATCGTCTTTTTTTGATAAAGATCCTTTCATTTTATCTACAATAGATTTAGCACCAGCACTTAAAGCCCTCAAATCAGATGCTATAGTTACAAAATTGAAACCTTTTTCAATCATCTTAGTTGCATACTCTGTAGTACCGTTATGAATTCCTGCAAAAATATTATTTTTTTTCGCATGTTCCAAGATTCTTAAAATTTCAGAATAAGCTTTTGTAGATTCTGGTCTATCAAAACCAGGCTTTTCACCTATTGCTAAGCTTAAGTCTGCTGGACCAATATAAATACCATCGACACCTGGTGTAGACATAATCTCATCAAGATTTTCCAAAGATTCTTTTGTTTCTATCATTGCTAACTTTAATATTTCTTCATTAGCGTGATCTGCATAATCAGCTCCCCCATAAATTAGACCTCTTACTGGGCCAAAACTTCTATAACCATCGGGTGGATACATACATGCTTGAACAAAATTTTCTGCCTCTTTTTTATTACTTACCATTGGGCATATAATTCCATAACATCCAGCGTCTAAAATTTTCATTATTTGGCCTGGTTCGTTCCAATTTACTCTTGCTAAAGGAGTTGCATCTGTTGTTGATATCGTTTGCATCATTGGTAGTGCATTACTGTAATCTACTAACCCGTGTTGCATATCCACAGTTAATGAGTCCCAACCTTGATGAGCCATTGCTTCAGCAGATGCAGTGCTAGGAATTGCACACCAACCATTAATGACGGGCTTACCGTCTTTCATCATTTGTTTAATTTTATTTTTTCTCACAATTAGATTTTTAAACCCATGTGAGTATATTTTACATTTAAATAGTCTTTGATTGCTCCTGAGCCGCCTTCACGTCCATAACCAGTTTGTTTTATTCCTCCAAATGGTGCTTCTGCAAGTGCTACCACTCCTGTATTAACTGCAACACATCCTGTTTCTAATTTTTCAGAACCTATGTGAGCTTTGTCCATTGAATTTGTGTAGAGATAACTGCATAAACCTAGATCGTTATCATTAGCTCTTTCAATCACTTCATCAAAATTTTTGAATGTTAAAATTGGAACCAACGGACCAAAAGGCTCTTCCTTCATGATTGTATAATTGTCTTTAACGTCATCGAAAACTGTTGGTTCATAATAATATCCTTTATTGAAACCTGAGGGTCTTTTCCCACCCATTAAAACTTTAGCACCCTCTTTCTTTGTAGTTTCAACTAATTTTTCTATTTCTTCTAATCTCTTTGCAGTGCTTAAAGGTCCTAATTCCACACCTTCATCCATACCATTACCAATTTTTAATTTTTTGGCCCTATCTATAAAAGCACTTACAAATTCATCTTTTCTATTTTCTTGAATATAAAATCTATTAGGTGAAATACATACTTGGCCATTATTTCTAAATTTACCAGCAATTGCAATGTCAGCTACCTTATTCATATCCACATCTTCACATACAATGAAAGGAGAATGTCCACTTAGCTCCATAGTAACTCTTTGAACTTTGTCAGCAGCTTTTTTTAAAATAATTTTGCCTACTCTTGTTGAACCCGTAATTGAAACTTTTTTAATTATATCAGACTCCATTAATTCGTTAGATATCTCAGCAGGATCACCTGATAGAAGATTTACTACTCCATCTGGCACACCAGCTTCTTTACATATATTAACTAATTCCATTACAGCCCCTGGCGTAATTACATCTGGCTTACAAATAACAGAGCAACCTGCAGCTAAAGAAGTAGAAATCTTTCTTGCAGCTAATACAATTGGGAAATTCCAAGGAACTAAAGCAGCTACTACTCCAACTGGCTGATAATAAACATGAACTCTTGTATCTGGAAATCTACTTTGTTGGGTTTGCCCATAAATTCTTTTAGTTTCCTCAGCATTCCATTCAAAAATATCTGCTGCACCACCAACTTCCCCAACAGCTTCGGCAATAGGTTTTCCTACCTCAAGTGTTAACCATTTTGCAAGAACGTCTTTTCTTTCTCTCATTAGGTCAGCAATTTTTCTAAGTATATAAGCTCTTTGCCATGGGGCAGTATTTTTCCAAATCTCTAAACCTTTCTCAGCAGATTTAAGAGCTTTTTGAACTTCTATAGAAGAAGCCTTTGATGCTTTTCCAATTACTTCTTCAGTAGCTGGATTTATAACGTCATATGTTTCTTTTTTTTCAGCTTGTTGCCATTTACCATCAATGAATTGTCCAAAGTTACTATACATAGAATTTATTTTTAAGTTTACTAATCTGGGTTTTTTAATTTATAATTTAATTATATATAAACACTATACACAGTTAAAGACAAACTTAGTTCATGAAAAAAATTACTCTTACTTGTGCCCATGCAATAGTAAAATATTTAATTGCACAAAAAATATTAATTGACGGTAAAAAAGAACCATTGTTTCCTGGTGTATTTGGGATATTTGGACATGGCAATGTTGCATGTTTGGGGCAAGCTTTAGAGGAAAATCAAAATGAACTACCTACTTACAGAGGACATCATGAACAAAATATGGCTCTTACTGGAATAGGTTATGCCAGAGGAAAAAGAAGACAACAAATTTTTGTAGCAACTTCATCAGTTGGACCTGGAGCAACAAATATGGTTACAGCTGCAGCAGTTGCAATGAGTAATAGATTACCAATTCTATTTTTACCAGGAGACACTTATGCTAATAGGCTGCCAGATCCAGTTTTACAACAAGTAGAACACTTTAATAATCCTGGAATTACAGCAAACGATGCATTTAGACCCGTAACAAGATATTTTGACAGAATAACAAGACCGGAACAAATAATTCAGTCTTTTCCAAATGCAGTTCAAACAATGTTGGATCCAGCTGATTGTGGACCAGCGTGTATATCTTTGTGTCAAGATATTCAAGGTCAGACATTTGAATACCCTGAAGAGTTTTTTAAAGAAAGAATTCATTCAATAAGAAGGCCAAGACCAGATGATTTTCAAATAAAAGAGGCTGCTGAAAAAATCAAAAAATCAAAAAATCCAATTATCATTTCTGGAGGGGGAGTTTTTTATTCTAATGCAATGGAGGAATTAAGTAACTTTGCAACTAAACACAATATACCAGTTACTCAAACTGTAATGGGTTATTCAACAATGAAAAGAGACCATTCTCACTATGCTGGACAAATAGGGGGCTTAGGTGGAAAAAATACCAATGACCTTGCTAAAGAAACTGATCTTGCAATTGCAGTTGGAACAAAACTTGCAGATTTTACGACTGGATCTTGGGCAAATTTTGAAAATGAAAAATTTAAACTTGTTTCTGTAAATGTTTCAAGATTTGATGCTAATAAACACTTGGCTCAAGCTGTAGTTGGAGATGCTAAAGTTTCATTAATTGAACTTTCTAAAGCATTAGGAGATTGGAAACTAGGAGATGAGTGGAATGAAAAATCTCAAAGAGAATTAAAAATTTGGAATGAACACATTGATAAAGAAAGTGCACCAACAAATCAGGAAGTACCAAGCTATGTTCAAGTAATAGGAGCTATCTATAGAAATTCTGAACCAACAGATATTGCAGTTACTGCTGCAGGTGGTCTGGTAGGTGAGGTAGTTCAAGTTTGGCGACCTAAAGAATTAAATACACATGAGAGTGAATGGGGATTTAGCTGTATGAGTTATGAAATTTCTGGTGCTTTAGGGATTAAGATGGCTAACCCTGATAAAGAAGTAATTTCCTTTGTAGGTGATGGCTCTTATTTATTAAATAATACTGACATATACTCATCAGTAATTACAAAAAATAAACTGATTATAATTGTTTGTGACAATGGAGGTTTCGCAGTTATTAATAGATTACAATTGTTTAAAGGTGGAAAAGAATACAATAACTTACTAAAGAGCTCAAAAACTCCTGGTTTAGTAGATGTAGATTTTGCAAAACATGCTGAAAGTATGGGGGCGAAATCTGAACACGTAACATCTATTTCTGATCTAGAAGAGGCATTTAAAAGAGCCAAGAAGTCAGATGTAACTTATGTTATTTCAATAAAAACTCATGCTTACAAGTGGGTAGAGGGTTCAGCTTTTTGGGACAGCCCAACTTTAGAAATTCCTTCAACAGATGAAAATAAAGAGGCTTTAAAACTTCACAAAGACGGTAAGTCCAAACAAAGACAAGGCATCTAGTTTTTTAATGAATAAAGTATTTAAGGTTGGTTTGATAGGGTGTGGACATATTGCAGAAACATATTTCAGAGGGCATCAGTATTTTAACAATTTTAAAATTGTTGCTTGTGCAGATATTAATCAAAAAGCTGCAGATAAATGTGCAAAACTATATAATATTAAATCTAAAACAGTTGGTGATCTTCTTAAAGATAAGGAGATCGAAGTAATCCTAAATTTAACAATACCTCAGTCTCATTACAGCGTATCTAAAAAAGTTTTGAGTGCAGGCAAACATGTTTATTCAGAAAAACCTTTAGCTACATATTTTGAAAAAGGAAAAGAGCTCGTTGCTTTAGCAAAAAAAAAGAAACTTTATATTGGAAACGCTCCTGACACTTTTTTAGGTGGAGGAATTCAAAAAGCAAGAGAGTTAATAGACTCTGACTTAATCGGAGATATAAAACTTGGTAATGCAATTTTTGCCTTTCCAGGAGTAGAATCATTTCATCCAAAACCTGAGTCTTGGTATAGAAAAGAGGGTGGGCCAGTAATTGATATGGGACCTTACTTTTTTACAACACTGGTAAATTTACTTGGTCCAGCGAAACAAGTACAGGGAAGAACATTAACAGCTTTTAAAAAAAGAATTTATGGTGCTGGGCCAAAAAAAAATAAATCTTTCAAAGTTGAAACACCTACAACTTATTTAGCAACTATTCAGTTTCATACAGGAGCAATTATCCAAGTGACATTGTCATTCGACGTTGTAAATCATCAAAGAAATCACATGGAGCTTTATGGAACTAAAGGCTCAATCATTGTACCTGATCCAAATATGTTTGGTGGGTCAGTTTATATATCAGTTACTGAGGGAGGTAGATGGGGAGAACATAAAACTGACAAAATGCATTTGGGAAAAATAAATATCACTTCATCAAGTGGTAGATCTAACGAGTCTCCTACGAATGCTAATTATAGGAGCGTTGGATTATCTGAAATGCTGTATTCAATTCAGCAAAAAAAGAAACATAGATGCTCAGGAGAATTATCACTTCATGTTCTTGATATAATTCAATCAACAATGAAAGCAGCTACCACTGGTATACCTCAAAAAATTCTCACTAAGTGTGAAAAGCCGAAAAAATTCAGTGAAGAAGAAGTAAAACGTATACTTATTTAAATGGGAAAACATATTGCCATAGTTGATCCATTTCCACGAACACTAGAATTAATTTTTTCTAAAGATAAATTTAGAATTCTCAAATCAAAGTATCAATTACTTTATGCACCAAAAAATAAAAAAAATTTTTTTTATGAGAAAAATATTCACAAAGCTTCATTTATTATAGGCCAACCCGATTTACCAAAAAATCTTTTGATAAAAGCAAAAAAATTGAAAGCAATTATAAATGTTGAAAGTAATTTTATTAATAATATGGATTATCAATACTGTTTTAAAAAAGGAATTCACGTTATTGCAACTTCTCCTGTTTTTTCAAAACCAGTCGCAGAAATTGCTCTTGGAATGACCTTATCTTTATTAAGAAATATTCATACTGCCCATTTAGATTTTATTAAAGGTAAAGAAAAATATGGACTAGAGAGTAACTTGAAAGCTTCTTTATTATCAGGAAAAAAAATTGGATTGTTAGGTTTTGGAGATCTTGCTAAATCTTTATATCCATTATTATTACCATTCACCAAAGATATAAATGTTTATGATCCATGGATCCCAAAAATAAAAATTAAAAAGCTAGGTTTCAAAAATATTAGTTTAAATAAGATGTTTGAAAATTGTGAGATCATTTATGTGTTAGCGACGGTGACTACAAAAAATAAAAACTTCATAGATAAAAAACTTTTAAAGAGGATGAAGCCCAATTCCTGTTTTGTATTAATGAGTCGTGCAGCGGTTGTAAATTTCAAGGATTTAATAAACATAGTGAAAAAAAGAAACATATTTGTTGCTACAGATGTTTTTCCTGAGGAACCAGTGCCAAAAAAGAGTTCGTTAAGGAAAGTAAAGAATATTTTGTTTTCTGCTCATAGAGCTGGGGCTTTAAAGTCTGCTTTTTTTAATATGGGGGACATAGTTTTAAAAGATATGAGCTTAATTAGAAAAAATTCAAAACCTAAATTCTGTAAAATAGCAAATAAGAGGACAGTCAATCTTATAGCCTCAAAACCTGTTGCAATTAATTGATTTTTTTATAATTTCGTAATTTATGTCAACTTTCCAAAATCCACTATTAGAAGCAAAAGGAATAACTAAATATTTTGGTACAATTACTGCTTTAGAAAATGTTGATTTAAAAGTACATGCAGGAGAATGTTTAGGTGTAGTTGGAGATAATGGAGCAGGAAAATCAACCCTGATGAAAGTTTTATCAGGCTTATATAAACCCAGTTCAGGTTCATTATATTTTCAAGGAAAAGAGGAAATTTTAGAAAGCCCTAAGGACTCACAAAACCTTGGATTAGAAATGGTTTATC
>Ga0208390_1000545_pt1 | contig 13713 bp, 9 predicted proteins | sample Knorr_S7_td_Surf_FD_185594 | JGI IMG/M metagenome (GOLD analysis project Ga0208390, IMG submission 185594) | Marine microbial communities from Southern Atlantic Ocean transect - Knorr_S7_td_SurfaceA_ad_6m_LV_A (SPAdes) (version 2) | ecosystem: Environmental > Aquatic > Marine > Oceanic | place...
TTCTACACCTGAAGAAATAACTAATGAAATTCCATTAGATAAGGAATCTTCAAAATTAATTTTTGGGGCAAGAAGAAGTATTAGTCAAATATTACACAGGCAGGATGACAGAATCATAGTGGTCGTTGGTCCCTGCTCAATACATGATCCAAAAGCTGCCTTGGAGTACGCAAAACTATTGAAAGATTTCTCTACTTCTGTTGAAAATGAACTTATGGTAGTAATGAGAGTTTATTTTGAAAAACCAAGAACTACTATTGGCTGGAAAGGCCTTATAAACGATCCAAGGTTAGACAATTCATTTAAAATTAATGAAGGTCTTAGAATTTCACGAAAATTGTTAAAGGATATTGCTGATTTAGGCATGCCAACTGGGACAGAATTTTTAGATTTAATTTCACCTCAATATGTCTCAGACCTTGTTTGCTGGGGAGCAATTGGCGCGAGAACTGCGGAAAGTCAAGTTCACAGAGAATTAACATCTGGGCTTTCATGTCCTATGGGCATCAAAAACTCTACAAAAGGAGACATTCAAATTGCTATTGATGCCATAAAATCTGCACAGTATCAACATGTCTTTCTTGGAACAACCAAAAAAGGGAAAGTAGCAATTTTTAAAACATCAGGTAATGATGATACACATATCATTTTACGGGGAGGATTAGAACCAAATTACCACCCAAATGATATTGAAAATTGTCGAGCGTCCTTAGAAAAGAACAAGGTTAACGCTAATATTATGGTTGATTTTAGTCATGGAAATAGTCAAAAAAACCATGAAAATCAAAAGAACGTATCTGCTTCAATATGTGAGCAAATTGCTGATGGCAATAAAGATATCATAGGTGTAATGATTGAAAGTCACTTAAAAGAAGGCAATCAAAAAATTTCTGAAGGTATGGAATATGGCAAAAGTATTACTGATGCCTGCGTAAATTGGGAAGAAACCAAAAAATTGCTTAATGACTTAGCACAAGCAGTCATAGCAAGAAGGTAATATCTATGGAATTAAAATTCAAACGAGAGGTAGCTGAAACATTAGGTCTCAACAACGCAGTATTGTTGGAATACATAACAAATGCAGAATCACAAAAATGTAAACTTGAATCTCTACTAAAAGAATTAAATTTTTGGGATGAAAACGAGTTAATGAGTTTATTAATCGATCTTAATGTAAAAGGTCTAGTTGAGCTGGATACAGAAAAAAAGATAGTCTCACTAAACAAAGGTCAACCAAAAATAAAACTGCAAACACCGAAGAAAATAAAAAGGTCAAATATGGCATCAGATTGGAATCCTTCAGATGAGGTATTTGAAATATTAGTGCGATCAGGCATGGAAGAATCCTTTATAAAAGAACTTATTCCAGAATTTGTAATTTATTGGACTGAAAGACCAGATGTTTTAATTTCTTATAATTCAAAATTTATTGAGCACGCAAGGTTAAAATGGGCACAATATAACGCTGAAGTAGATACTAAAAAATCTCCTGTCGTAATTGATAGCTCCTGGAAACCATCGGATGATTGCATTGATATCATTAAGATGACAGGGATTGAAATAGGATTTGCAGAAAAATATTTACCTGAGTTCATACTCTACTGGAAAGAAGACGGTAGAGCTTTTACATCTTGGGACATCAAATTTTTGGATTTCATAAAGAAAAAATGGAGTTTTAATGTTGAAGATTCATCTAATGGACATAAAGAAGAATTTGACTTTTTTGATCCTTATGAGGAGACTGTAGGATCTCCAGACAAAAGTAATAGCAATACTTTAAGCAATTTGAGAGAAAAATATAAAATTTAAATGAACAAGAAAAATTTAAGAGCTTCAGGTGTAATACTTCTTTTCACAGTGATATGGATGATTTCAGGTTATTTTGCACAGACGGAACCTGAAGAATATGTAGCACCAGTAACAAAAGAAGTTGTACTAGTTAACAATTCAAAAGCGGTCGATTACAAACTGCCTGTTACTGTTAAAGCTGAATCCCAAGCTTTTTCAAAAGTAGATGTCAGGTCCCAAACGTCTGAAAAAGTTGTCAATATTGGTTTCGCTGATGGCGATTACGCCAAAAAGAACGATGTGATTTGTAAACTTGACTCTGGGCAAAGAGAAGCTAATTTCAAAAAAAGTAAAATTGATTATGACTCTTCAGTTGAATTGAAGAAAAAGGGATTAATCTCAGAATCAGCTTTAGTCACAGCTGAAACAGTTTATGAAAGTGCAAAAATAGAATTAGAAAGAACTGAAATTAAAGCCCCATTTGATGGATTTGTTGAGAATTTAGCAAAACAAGGGCAGCTTCTTCAAAATGGGCAAAGTTGTGCTTCGATAATTTCTTTGACACCACTGAAAATTGTTGGAAATGTATCTGAAATGATGGTGGCAAAAATTAAACCTGGATTAGATGCAGAGATCAATTTTATTTCAGGTGAAAAATATAACACCAAAGTTTCATTCATTAGTTCTGCTGCAGATACAAGAACACGAACATTTAGAGTTGAAGCTGAATTAGATAATGCAGATTTAAATATCAAAGATGGATTGACTGGTGAGTTGGTAATTTACACTGAGCCAGTAAAGGCACATTTCATACCAACGTCAGCTTTTTTGCTTGGTGACCAGGGCAACATAGCCCTTGCTACTGTTATAAATGATGTGGTGAAAGTCATGAATGTACAGATATTAATTGATACTGTTCAAGGCGCATGGATAACTGGTATTCCTGATGAAACTAACGTCATTATTGGTGGGCAGGGATTTGTCAAAGACGGTGACGAAGTTATTTCAAAATTTAGATAATGGGTATTGTTAAAACAGCGGTAAGTAAGTTTAGAACCACCATCCTTGTGATGATTTTTCTAATAATTATGGGTATGTTCGGACGAGCAGCAATGCCTATTGCCTCTAATCCTAATATTCAGTTTCCATTTGTGAACGTCTCCGTATTTCTAGAAGGTGCTTCACCTGAAGATATGGCGAGAATTGTTGCAAAACCACTTGAGAATAGATTTTTACGTCTTGAAGGTCAGGAACAAGTAAGATCAGTAAATACACAAAGTTTCACAAACTTAACCATTCAATACGATGTTGATTTTGATATGGATCAAGCAATTTTAGACGTTGAGAGAGCTATTGGTGAAGTAAGAAACCAGCTACCTCCAGAGGCTAACGATCCAATTGTTAGAGAAAGGTCCGATAATGATTGGCCAATATTGATTTACAGCATATATGGGTTTTCTAATCTTAGATCTGGATACGCTGTTGCCCAAGAGATACAAGATAGATTTGAAAAAGTTCCAGGTGTGTTGGGCGTCGAAATTGGTGGTGTTCCTGAAGAGCTGTTGGAAGTTGAAGTATCTCAAGCAAAACTAGAAAGTCTAGGTGTTAGTCTCACTGAGATCTATAGTGCTGTCCGTAATAACAACGTTTTAATTCCAGCAGGCTTCCAAGATACTGGTTCAGGAAAATTTGCAGTAGAAATTCCAAGTATATTTGAGACAAGACAAGATGTATTTGACCTTCCAATTAAATCCGATGGAAACAAAGTCGTAAAAATGGGCGACGTTGCAGATATCAAAAGAACATTTAAAGACCCAAGTAGTTTTTCAAGGATCAATGGTTTTGATGCAATTTCTCTTTCAATTTCAAAAAGAGTGGGGTTCAATGAGTTGGACATTGCTCAAGCCGTAAAAGCTGAAGTCGAAAAAATCAAAGAAGAATTTCCCAATGATTTAATCATTCAGCCAGGATTAGATACAACAAAATTTGCTGGTGATATGGTTTCAGAGCTTGAAGGAAATATAATCACTGCTGTCATACTGGTAATGGTTTTAGTTGTAGCAACACTAGGACTCAGAAATGGTCTGATTGTTGGTATTGCCATACCTTTCTCGTTTTTAGTGGGTTTTGGTATTCTTCATTTCTTCATAGGTTACGAATTCAATTTTCTGGTAATGTTTGGGATGTTACTAGGTTTGGGAATGTTGATTGATGGTGGGATAGTAATAGTCGAGTATGCGGATAAATTAATCGACAAGGGCCTATCCCGAAAAGAGGCATATACAAATGCTGCTGAGAGAATGTTTACACCTGTATTTGCTTCAGTATTAACAACCTTAGCAGCTTTTTCTCCACTGATGATTTGGCCAGGAATATCAGGCAAATTTATGCGCTACTTGCCTGTAACTGTTTTCGTTATCTTGGCAGCTTCATTAGCATATGCATTAATTTTTGCGCCTGTTATTGGATCTCTATTAGGTAGGAGGAAAAAAGCAAATGATATAAATAATGACAGTGAGAATACGGCTTTGAAAAAAACATACAGAAAAGCAATTAATTTTGCTGTTAAGAATCCTGTTGAATCAGTTGCTTACACCTTTCTAACAATGTTTTTGATTTTAGGAAACATAGTACCAAATTACGGCAAACAATTTGTTTATTTCCCTTCCGTTGAGCCTTGGTTAATTGAAGCAGATATTCAAGCGAGAGGAAACTTGTCGCCGTATGAAGCTAGAGATTTTGCAATAGATGCTGAACAAAAATTAATTTCCGTTAAAGGAGTTGATGATTTAAATATTAGCGTATCTGGTGGAGGTGGAAGTGGTGACGGAGTTGGTAGAGGTTACATAGTTCTTGAAGATCCTAAAGAACTTGATATTACGGGCTTTGAAGTGCTCGCACTCTTAAGAGAAGCTGTATCAAATATATCAGGATACAAACTAAGTATAAGAGAGGTTCAAGAAGGACCAGGCCAATTTACCGCTCCAGTTGAAATACAATTAATGAGTGAAGACTTAGGTTTAATAGAGAGGAAAACACGTGAGCTCAGGAATTATATCGATCAGAATGTTGAAGGTCTTACTGGGGTTAATGACACATTACCTAAATATAAAATTGAATGGAAAGTTGATGTTGATAAAGAAAGAGCATTTCAATCAGGTATCAGTTTATATGACATAGGTTCGACCATTCAAATGGTTACAACAGGTATAATGCTGGGCGAATACAGACCAGATGATTCAAAGGAAGAAATTGACATTCGAGCAAGATTTGCCAAAGAAAAAAGAACATTATCCAATTTAGAGAATATAACTGTTAATTCTAGAAATGGGGCAGTACCTGTATCAAGCTTTGTTGACGTTGAGGCCAGACCCAATGCAGCGAGTCTTGTCAGAAAAGATGGCCAGTTTTTCTACGAAATTAATGCAACAAATGTGCCTGGTTTTAATTTGAATGGCGAGATCAATAAAATTCAAGAATGGATGGATGATACAGGTTTTAATGATCCAAGAATGGACGTAACATTTGGTGGATTAACCGAAAGAGGAGCAGAGGCAACCGATTTTCTAATTCAAGCATTCTACGGGGCCTTATTTTTAATGTTCATTATTCTAGTAACGCAATTTAATAGTATTTCTCAGCCTATAGTCATTCTATTATCAGTTTTATTTTCCACAGCTGGGGTATTTTTAGGATTAACTGTGACAGGGTCAGAGCCATCAACTATTATGACTGGGACTGCCCTTGTTGGTCTGGCAGGTATAGTGGTCAATAACAACATTGTACTGATCGATACTTTTAATAAGTTGAAATTAGATTTTCCAAATAAGCCAGCAACAGAATTAATTTCTGAAACATGTATGAGTAGATTAAGGCCCGTACTTTTAACTACTATTACAACTATTTTTGGACTAATGTTTTTATCATTTGGATATAGTATCGATGTAATAAATAGAGCCATTTATGAAGGCACATCAACGGTTAAATGGTATCAAGTATTTGGGATAAGCATTTGTTGGGGCTTAGGTTTCAGCACTATTATCACATTGCTTGTAACCCCATCATTCCTAATGATTCTTGAAAATCTCAAAGAATATAGAATGAGTGCAAGGAATTTTGTTAAATCAATACCCAACAAGATTGGTACACTTTTTAAAAGTTAAAAACTTAAGTAAAATTTCATAATGGCTAAATTTGAAGAATCTATAAAAGAACTCGAAAAAATTGTTAAGGCTCTCGAAGATGGTGAGCCTAGCCTGGATGAATCATTAAAAAGTTTTGAAAAAGGCATATCGTTAATAAAGGTTTGTCAGAAAGAGCTTGAATCAGCTGAAAACAAAATAAAAGAGTTAACTGAAGACGGCGAAACGAAACCTTTTGAAAGTGACGAATCTTAGTCTAGATAACTTTGAAGTAGAGCTTCAAAACAGAATAAATTCATACTTAAATTCTAATTTAAATTCAAATAATCAAATTGAAGAAGCAATCAAGTTCGCTCTCTCAGCTCCTGGAAAACGAGTAAGACCGACTCTGATTTACCTAGTGGGTGATTTTTATAATGTAGCTTTAGAAAATTTAGATTCATTAGCGTTAGCAACAGAAATTATACACACATATTCTTTGGTTCATGATGACTTGCCTTGTATGGATGATGATGATCTTCGGAGAGGTCAGCCAACTCTCCACAAAAAATACTCGGAGGCTACGGCTGTATTGGCTGGTGATGCCATGCAATCATTAGCAATAGAGATAATTCTTAAGGACGATAAGTTATCAAACGAACTTAAAGTTTCGATAATTAAGCTTTTAATGGAAAAAATAGGTCACAAAGGCATGATACTTGGGCAAGCACTGGATATTAATTTTGAACAAGAATCTGTCGATAAAGAGCAGATACTTCAAATGAATTATCTAAAAACAGGCTTACTTATTGAATTTAGCATTTTAGCCCCTTTGATGGTTGCCAATAAGTCACAGAACAAGTGGAATAAAATTGCAAGAAATATCGGTGTATCCTTTCAATTAATTGATGACTTGCTTGATTTAGAAGAATCAGAGGAAAGATTAGGCAAAGCTACTAAAAAAGACCATTATAAAAATAAAAAAAATCTTCCTTTAATTCTGGGTCGATCAGAAACTATAAATGAAATTAAAAAATTTCATCATGAAACAATGGAATCGTTATCAAAATTAAGTTTAAATAACCACCCATTGATGATTTACGTTGAAAACTTGTTTAATAGAAGAAGTTAATGAAAATTTTTAAAGAGTTTCCCAAGGAAAAACCAGCAAACATTTTACTTGATAAAGTGAATTTGCCTGCTGATTTAAAACAATTTGATCTGAATGAGCTTGAAATTTTAGCCGACGAATTAAGAGAATTCTTACTTTATTCGGTAAGCCAGTCCGGAGGCCATTTTGGTGCTGGCTTGGGTGCTATAGAATTAACTATTGCATTACATTACGTTTTAGATCTACCGAACGATAAAATCGTGTGGGACACTGGGCACCAAGCCTATCCTCACAAAATACTTACAGGTAGAAAAGATAAAATACATAAAATAAGACAATTAGATGGTCTGGCAGCATTTCCATCAATTGCTGAATCTGAGTACGATGCAATGAGTGTTGGTCATTCGAGCACATCAATAAGCGCATCTCTAGGGATGAACGAAGCTAATCAATTATTGAAAGGAACCAAAACCATTTTCTCCGTTATCGGGGATGGTGCAATGACAGCTGGCCTTGCTTTTGAAGGTCTCATGCATGCCGGTCATCTTGGAAGAGACCTAAATATTATTTTGAATGATAACGACATGTCTATTTCTAAAAATAAAGGGGGTTTATCAGATTATTTAGCAAAGGTTTGGGCCTCTAAAAGTTATAAGAAACTTAAATCAAGTGGAAAAAAAGTTCTTAAGAACTTACCTTTTGGTTTACATATTTCTCGATCGCTAAAAGATGGTCTGAAATCAGCTGTAATGCCTGGAAATTTATTTGAGGATCTAGGTATGCACTACATAGGACCAATTGATGGTCACGATGTGAAATTGCTAGTTAAGACCCTTGAAAGAATGAAGGAAAAGTCAGAACCTTATTTACTTCATATCATCACAAAGAAAGGTGCAGGGTTTGAGCCAGCAGAGAATGAAAGAATAAAATTCCACGCAATTTCAAAAATTGAGAAAAGCCCCTCTAAATCACAAATAAAATTTCAAGATATTTTTGGTGAGTGGCTTTGTGATAAAGCTGAGGTAGAAAAAAAATTAGTTGCCATCACTCCTGCTATGACAGAGGGTTCCGGTATGGTAAATTTCGAGAAGCAGTATCCTGATAGATTTTATGATGTTGCAATTGCAGAGCAACATGCAGTTACGTTTGGAGCAGGTCTCTCCTTGGGCGGCATGAAGCCAGTTGTTGCAATATACTCAACTTTTTTACAAAGAGCTTATGATCAACTCATCCATGATGTATGTCTTGAAAATATTGATGTTACGTTTGCCTTGGATAGAGCTGGTATCGTAGGTGAAGATGGACCTACTCATTCTGGAAGTTTCGATATAAGCTTTATGCGTTGTATCCCCAATTTAGTAATTGCAACACCCTCTGACGAAGATGAAACAAGAATCCTGCTCAATACGTGCTTTGAATACTCAGGTCCGGCTGCAGTCAGGTACCCAAGAGGTAGTGGCTGTGGTGCTCAAGTGAATAAAGAATTAACAACAGTGGAAATTGGTAAAGGAAAAAAAATAAATGAGGGTCAAGATGTATGCATTCTAAACTTCGGGGTGCTCATAGATCGCGCTTTAGAGATTGTTCAGGAAGAGAATTATGGTTTATGCGATATGCGATTTGTAAAACCACTAGACGAAGAATTAATCGATGAAATCTGTAAAAAATATTCAAAAATTGTGACGCTTGAAGATCACACCACTAAAGGTGGCTGTGGAAGTGCAGTCAATGAATACCTTTTGAGCAAAAAAATTACCGTACCTGTATTAAACCTTGGTCTGGACGATGTTTTTCCTGAACATGGAAGCAGAAATGAGGTTCTTAAACTCAATGGTTTAGATGTTGAATCCATCAAAGAGCAGATTTCTAATTTTTAAAAAGGGTCCCAGCCTAGCTTTTCAAAATTCATTTTTTTGCCTTCCTTATCTGTAACTAAAATTTCTTTTTCTTGAGTGATCGTTCCTAACTTTACTGCATTAGGTAAAATTTTCTTAACAGCTTCGCTGTGTTTCGTAGCACATGTGAAAAGTAATACATAATCGTCCCCTGCAACTACATCATCGATGGAATTAATGCATACATCGTCATAAATTGTAAGAATTGCACCTTTTTGAGATTGATCACAAATTCTACTTAAATCTAAAAGTAAGCCATCAGAAACATCAATAGCAGAATTAAGAAATGGATTTAGTGCTTTAATAGATTCTTTTGAAAGTAATTTTGGTTTGAGATATTGATTTGGTAAATCTAGTATTTGCTTGTTATAGAGCTCATAGCCCTGTTTTCCAAGTCCTAACTTATTTGATATATAAATATCGTCATCAACTTCGGCACCACCGCGTTTGATAATTTTTTTGGATTTTTTACCAAAAACTGTGACAGAAATATTTAATTGTCCTTTTGTTAAATCTCCACCAATTAGACTAGTGCCATAGTCATGATTGAAATCATTAATACCATTTGAAAATAGCTTGAACCATTCATCTGAGGGTTCTGGAATTGTTATATTGAGTAAATAGCCGTCTGGGTAAGCGCCCATTGCAATAATATCTGATGCTGCAACTGCTAATGCTCGATAAGCAATAAAATAAGCATCAAGCGTTCCAGGAAAATGAACGTCTATGACGGAATTATCAGAAGATATTAACAGATCCTCAGATGAAGAAATAATGGCACAATCATCGCCAATTTCTAGAGGAAATTGTTCATTTACACTAGTACAAGGTTTTAAATACTTTTCAAGAAAATATTTTTCTTTATTCACTAAGAGGGATATCGCTCAAATAGACCTGCTGCTCCCATACCACCACCAACACACATTGTCACAACACCAAATTGTTGTTCTCTATTCTGAAGTTCACGCACAATGTGTCCAGTAAGTCTTGATCCTGTCATACCAAATGGATGACCAATTGCTATTGATCCACCATCAACATTCAATTTATCCATCGGAATTCCTAATTCGTCTCTGCAATAGACTACTTGGACAGCAAAAGCCTCGTTGAGCTCCCAAAGACCAATGTCTTCTATAGATAAGTTGTTTTGAGCCAATAATTTTGGAATAGCAAAGACAGGTCCTATCCCCATTTCATCTGGATTGCAGCCTACAGTTGTGAAACCTCGAAAATAAGCTTTAGGTTTCAAGCCTAATTCTAGAGCTTTATCTTCAGACATTACTAATGTAATTGATGCTCCATCTGACATTTGTGAAGAATTCCCAGCTGTAACACTACCGTTCTCATCAAAAACAGGTTTCAGAGCAGATAAACCTTCCATTGTTGTTGTTGGTCTATTACATTCATCTTTGACGCATTCAGCATCAACCACTTTTTGCTCTCCAGTTTCTTTGTTGGTTAAAAGCATTTGGGTTTTCATTGGAACAATTTCATCGTCGTACCTGCCAGCTTCTTGTGCTTCAGCTGTTCTTAATTGGCTTTGAAGAGAATATTCGTCCTGTGATTCTCTGGAGACGTTATATCTTTTAGCTACAACTTCAGCTGTTGTGCCCATGGGGAAATATATGCCGGGATTTTCTGCGTTAATCTTGTCATTAACAAATCCATTCATATTGATGTTCGGTTGCGTCATTGAGATAGATTCAACACCGCCAGCAATTACAGTATCATACCCACCTGCCATAATTTGGCCGGCAGCCATTGAAACAGTTTGTAAGCCTGAAGAGCAGTATCTGTTAACAGTTGTACCGCCAACAGTAATAGGCAATTTAGACATAATTACAGAATTTCTTCCAATATTATGACCTGTGGCACCCTCAGGGTTACCACATCCCATGATGACATCTTCCACTGCATCAGCAGGAAGGTTAGGATTCCTATCTAACATTTCATCAATTAGGTGAGAGAGCATGTCATCCCCTCTGGTCATGTTAAATGTACCTCTAAAAGATTTAGCTAAACCTGTTCTTATACTATCGACTATTACGACATTTTTCATATTTATCTCCGAAAAAATTATTTTAACTTGTTTTCTTCATCATTTAAATCAAGTTTCTTATACCAGGCTGGGATAATATCAATACCTAGCTTTTGTGCCCTTTTGAGTAGATATGGAATAGTTATAGGTGAAAAAGGTAAGACCAAAAGTATCCCAAACCCTGCACCTTTCAATATTTCTCTCAGTTGGTTATTCGCTAATTTCAGGTATTTCTTATCGTCCGTCTCTAGATAAGTGTAAAAATTATCTAACATCTCAGTATTAGCTTCGTTTTCTTCTCTTAAAGCATTTACTAAGTTTTCAAGATATTTATTTATTGTTTTAAATTCCATAAAAAAACCTCTGCCGAAGCAGAGGTTTTATTATATAAAATCTTATGTATTAGAAGTTATATTGTATGGATATACCTCCATTCATTGGTTCCTGCAAATAAAGGTTATAACCACCTCCATTTGATTGAGAACCTATGAAAGCACCCGTAACAATATCTTTATCTTCAATATTATGCACATAAAAATCTACCATCCATTTTCCGTCAGGAGATTGATATGTTAAATCAACGTTCATGAAATCGAACTCCTCAACTTGTTCATGTTCGTTGTTAAATACTGTTAGATAGAAGTCACCTCTATAGATATAGTCCAATCTAGCTGTAAGCAAGCCATTATCGTTATTCATTAGATCAACTTCACCACCGATTGAGAAAGACATATCTGGCACACCAGGTAACTTTCTACCGGAAAGATCTTGAATATTGAAGCCAGTGTTTGGACAAGCTGGCCCAAGCAAAGCATTAAATGGTTGGTTACACGTACTACCTAAACTTCTGTAGATCATACCCACATTCGTCATACCAAATACAACCCCTTGTGATTCGCCAATTGTACTTAAATCAACAGATGTAACACCATATGGGTTTCTTGGATCATAATCTTCATAACCATCAAGCTCAGATGTATTAATAGCACCAGTGAAATTAAATCTGGAATACTCATTTGGCACAAACACTGCTTCAAGCTCTAATCCAGATACATTCACATCTGAATTAAAAGTTTGTGATGCTAGACCAATAATTTTATTAAGTTGCATATCTGTTACAGCGTTCCAGAAAACCGCAGAGTTTAATGTCAATGCGCCACCCAGATATGAACCCTTGGTACCAATCTCAAAGATATTGTGAATTTCTTCATTAACTAGAGACTCATTTTCACCCGGCAACAAGTTTAATGTTGGGTTGAAACCACCTGATTTAAGACCTCTATCAAATTTGAGGTATAAAAGTGTGCCGTCATCTAGTTTTTTATCCAATATAGCTCTTCCAGTAAATTCATCTAAATCTACTGTTTGTGCTGGTGGATTTGGGAAACCTTGAATTGATCCATTATATCCAGCTAAGGATTGAGAAATATCTGTAATACCTGAGAAAATGAAGTCAGTTTTTGTAACTCTATTGAATCTACCACCTAAGGTTAGATTATCAAACCAACGATCCTCGGATAACTCAGTATTAGTTTCTACAAATAACCCAAAGGTATCATTTTCTGATTTATTCCATGATTGAAACTGTTGCTGCCATTCAGGTAAAGCTGGGAGAACAGGGAACAATCCAGCTGCTAAAACAGTTGATATTGGAAGTCCTGCTACAAACCTAACTTGATTAGCTGCATCTACGTGAGATTGATTCACACCAGCAACTGTTCCTGCTCCAACAATTTGAGGTAATTGTGCAGCATTTCCAACAAGCACTTGTTGCGCTAAAGCAACACAGTCACCTGCAGGGTCTGTACATTGTCCAGCTGCTAATAACTGAGGTATTAGAGCCGCAATCTGTGCTGGGGTTGTTGGATCATTGGCTACATAATCAACTGCCGCTGAAACAACGCCATTAGTAATGTTATCCAAAGCAACATTGCCGTAAGTGACAAAATATGTTGCCCAAAAACCCAGACCACCATAAACACCCAAATCTGGGAATAAATTTCCGATTGGTCCTAAACTGACATCAGAGTAATACTGCATACCAGGAGAAGTAACTTTATAGTTTGTTTGAGAAACTGTATCTTCAAAATATATACCACCAGTACCGTTAGTAGCACTATCAAGCATAGATTGAATTCTGATCTCAAATTGTTTACTCACATAATTTGATTCTGATTCATCTGCTGTTTCTGTTGTTGTGAAATTACGCTGTGTTCCAAAAATATTACCTTGAATTGGTCCCATTCTGTAATCTCTTGTTGCTGCACCACCATTTAATGATTGACTGTGTGTGTACTCTTGGTCTATCCAAGCGTAAGTAACAAACATTCTATAATCATCATTGATCATATGATCAAGCACTAAACTAGCACTATCATCAAATCTCTTTAACTTAGGATTTAAAGTTTGAAAAACTTGATTTGGATCTTTTGGAACAACTGCACCATCAGAGAAACCTAGAAGTAAGCTAGGCTGAACGATATTACCAGGATAGTTAAGTGTAAGGAAATCAATAGACGCAAAAGCACCAACACCTGAGAACGGTATACCTCTATCAGGTAGGCCATCGCCCCACTGATCGCACCCTAATAAAGGGTTTGGATTACAAGCTGCATTTTGATGTCTTAACCTAGCATCTTCTTCTTCGTTATGCATCATTGTAAGTTTTAATGAGGTTTCATCAGATATATCCCAAATTGTCTTTAGCCTAACGCCAAGATAATCTCTATCGTCAATGTCTGAGCCATCGTATAAGTTTTC
>Ga0208390_1000546_pt1 | contig 13697 bp, 9 predicted proteins | sample Knorr_S7_td_Surf_FD_185594 | JGI IMG/M metagenome (GOLD analysis project Ga0208390, IMG submission 185594) | Marine microbial communities from Southern Atlantic Ocean transect - Knorr_S7_td_SurfaceA_ad_6m_LV_A (SPAdes) (version 2) | ecosystem: Environmental > Aquatic > Marine > Oceanic | place...
GCATACAAACAAAAAGATTTAATTCAAAAATTTAATTTTAAAATATTTAAAACTGCAAGACTGATTTTAAATTTTCAGTTTTCAGAATCATCAAACATAAATAGATTTGACAAACTGAGTGAAATAAATGAAGATGGAACATTAAAATTTGCAGAGTGGTATTACGGACCACAAAAAAGATCCTTTATTTCCTCCAAACTTAGTTTTCAAGGTAAAAAATTATTTGACAGAGCGGATATAATATTTGCATTTCAAAAAATCGATGAAAGCAGAAACAAAAGAAAATTTGGTTCAAACATATTGAACATACATGATGAAAATTTAAATGTTTTGTCCATAAACTCTGATTTTTTCAAAAGAATTGATAGACAAAAATCAATAGCATATGGTTTTGAGTTAACAAACAATCAATTAAACTCTGATGGATTTGAATCTATGATTAATTCTGACTATATAAATATTTCTTTATCTAGGTATCCAAATGATGGTAGTAGCTATAAATCACTGGCTGGATATTTCAACTATAAAAAATTTATTAATCTAAAAACCAACTATGATATCGGATTAAGAATTTCAAATATTAGTATTAAAGCAAATTGGGATTATAATTTCTTTGACTCTGACTATGATGATAAGTATGACACATTATTTTTTCAACAATTTGATGGACTGGAAATGACTAATTCATCTTTAACTGGAAGTTTAGGAATTGTACATCGCATGAATGATTTTAATAAATTATCATTAAATGTTTCAAGTGGTTTTAGATCTCCAAATATTGATGATATTGGTAAAATAAGAGAAAATTCAGGAATTCTTAATGTGCCTAATATGGAATTAAAACCTGAATATGTTTATACTCTAGATTTTGGTTGGTCTAAGTACAATAAAAACTTTAGAACGAATTTGAATCTTTACTACACAATTTTAAACGGAACAATAGGTCGTGATTATTACATGGGAGAAAATAACAGAGTTTTATATGATGAGGAACTAGTTCAAACTATGGCAAATTTTAATTTAGGTAATTCAAATATTTATGGTGGAAATTTTGATTTTAAAACAAGAGTTTTAGATAATATTTTAATAAATGGTAGCATAACCTATACAAAAGGTTCAAACTTAAAAGATATGCTACCAATGCCTTCAATTCCTCCTCTTTTTGGTAATATTAAGTTTAAAATAATAAATGAAAAATCGCAGTATCAATTATCTTACAGGTTCTCTAGTTCAAAAGACCCATCTACATACAGTGTCGGAGGAGAGGACGGTCTGGATGAAACACCAATGATAATAGACTCAAACGGAAATATTCAGTATAAAGGTATGCCGTCGTGGGGTGTTTTTCAATTATCAAGCTTATTTAAGACAAATCTTTTAAAAAGACCTATTGATTTTAAGATAATTCTAGACAATATTTTTGATATTCATTACAGAGAATTTGCATCTGGAATTTCATCCCCAGGAAGATCCTTAAACTTGGTAGCTATTTTCAATTAAGTCCTGTTTATTATCCATAAATTACATTAAAATTAATTACTTTCGTTTTTTGATTTTTTATGTCATTTAAAGAATATAAAACATTAGATCTAATTAAGGTTTCTGACCATATTTCCTCTTTTTGGAAAGTTGACAAAACATTTGAAAAGAGTATTTCCATCAGAGATAAAAAAGAATTCATTTTTTATGAAGGGCCTCCCTCTGCCAATGGAATGCCAGGGATTCATCATGTAATGGCTAGAGCTATTAAAGATATTTTTTGTAGATACAAAACATTAAAAGGGTTTAGAGTTAACCGAAAAGCTGGTTGGGATACTCACGGACTTCCAATTGAACTTGGTGTAGAGAAAGAATTAAATATTTCTAAAGAAGATATTGGGTCTACAATTAGTATTAAAGATTATAATGAAGCATGTAAAAAAGCTGTGATGAAATACACTGATGTATGGAATAATCTAACTGAAAGAATTGGCTATTGGGTAGACATGGAGAATCCATATATCACTTACAAATCAAAATATATTGAGAGTGTATGGTGGCTTTTAAAAAACCTCTATGATAAAAAATTAATATATAAGGGCTATAGTGTTCAACCATACTCTCCGAAGGCTGGAACTGGATTAAGTTCGCATGAACTAAATCAACCAGGTACATATCAGGACATTACAGATACAACTGTAACAGCTCAATTTGAGTGTGTAGAAGAATCAATCCCCAATTTTTTAAAAAAATATTCTAAAATTTATATTCTTGCTTGGACTACAACCCCATGGACATTGCCATCAAATACAGCATTAACAGTTGGAGAAAAAATCGAATATTGTTTAATTAAGACATATAATTTATATACACATCAACCAATAAACGTTGTATTAGCAAAAGAATTAATTACTAAAGTTTTTAAAACAAACTTTAAAGAAGCTTCAAACCAAGATGAATTGATTTTTAACAATGAGAAAGAAATTCCATATATAGTTGCGGAAACATTTTTAGGTAAAGATATTGTTGGAATGAAATATCATCAAATATGGAATGATTCCCCTCTGCCAAATGATAGCCCAGAAAATGCATTTAGATTGATATCAGGTGACTTTGTAACTACTGATGAAGGAACTGGAATTGTACATACAGCACCTACATTTGGTGCTGATGATGCTATTGCAGCAAAAAATGCCAAACCAGAAGTTCCTCCAATGTTAATTAAAAACAAAAATGGTGATCTAGTTCCACTTGTTGACCTACAGGGAAAATTTGTGAAAGAATTAGGGTTTTTGGGTGGAAAATTTGTCAAAAATGAGTATTACGAAGATGGTAAAGCACCAGAACGTTCAGTTGATGTTGAAATCGCTATCAAATTAAAAGAGGAAAATAAAGCCTTTAGAGTTGAAAAGTATACGCATAGTTATCCAAATTGCTGGAGAACTGATAAGCCAATTCTTTATTATCCTCTAAATTCTTGGTTTATTAAAGTAACCGATAAAAGAGAAGAATTAATTGCCTTAAATAATAAAATTAACTGGAAGCCTAAGTCAACTGGGGAAGGAAGGTTTGGGAATTGGCTGAATAATGCTAATGATTGGAATTTGTCTAGATCTAGATTTTGGGGTATACCACTACCAATTTGGGTATCTGAGGATGGTTCAGAAAAAAAAGTGATAGGCTCAGTTAAACAATTAATTGAAGAAATTAATCATTCCGTTTCATCTGGTAATATGAAAAAAAATCCATTTGAAGATTTTGAGTTGGGTAATATGAGTGATGAAAACTATGATAAAATTGATTTACATAAACATACCATTGATGAAATAGTTCTTACCTCTTCATCCAATAATAAAATGTACAGAGAATCTGACTTAATTGATGTTTGGTTTGATTCTGGTTCAATGCCTTATGCTCAATGGCATTATCCATTTGAAAATAAAAGTTTTGTCGATGATAATAAATTCTTTCCTGCTGATTACATCGCAGAAGGTGTAGATCAAACCAGAGGATGGTTTTACACATTACATGTAATTAGTACGCTTGTTTTTAATTCAAATTCATATAAAAATGTTATTTCAAATGGGCTGGTCCTCGACAAAAATGGACAGAAAATGTCAAAGCGATTAGGGAATGCAGTAGACCCATTTGAAACATTGGATAAATATGGTCCTGATGCAACTAGATGGTATATGATTTCTAATTCAAATCCTTGGGATAATCTAAAATTTGATATAAGTGGAATTGAAGAAGTACGAAGAAAGTTTTTTGGTACACTTCACAATATTTATTCGTTTTATAGTTTGTATGCAAACATTGATGGATTTAATGACGATGAAAAAAACATTGATTACAAAGACAGGTCTGAACTAGATAGATGGATAATTTCTGAACTTAATTCATTAGTTAGAGATGTAAGTGATGCTTATGAGAATTATGAGCCAACAAAAGCTGCAAGATCAATATCATCCTTTGTTCAGGATAATCTTAGCAACTGGTACGTTAGACTTTCAAGAAGAAGATTTTGGAAAGGAGAATATAATGAAGATAAAATTGCAGCATTTCAAACCTTAAGCGAATGTTTAAAGAAAGTTGCTATTTTATCATCACCTATAAGCCCATTTTACATGGATAACCTTTTTCAAGATTTAAATATGAATAATGACTCTGTTCATTTGACAACTTTTCCAAATTATTACGAGGAACTTGTTAATGAAGAACTAGAACAAAAAATTAGAAAATCTCAGGAAATATGTTCTCTAGGATTATCTCTTAGAAAAAGAGAGAAAATAAAAGTTAGGCAGCCGTTAAATAAGATTATAATTCCTTTTAGGAATGAGCTTGAAAAATTGACTTTGACTGAAATTTCTGAATTTATAAAGTCTGAAATTAATGTGAAGGAGGTTGAATTAGTTGGTGACTCTTCAAAAATTCTAGTTAAAAAAGTCAAACCAAACTTTAAGGTTCTTGGACCTAAATTTGGAAAAGATCTAAACTCTGTGATTTCATTAATAAATAATCTTAACTCAGATCAAATTCAAGAACTAGAGGGAAAGAAATCATTTGAGTTTAATAATAATATTAAAATTACATTAGATGATGTAGAGGTTTATTTTGAAGATATCGAAGGATGGCAAGTAGCATCTGAAAATGGAACAACCATAGCAATCGATACAAATATTAATGAAAAATTAAAAAATGAGGGCATTTCCAGAGAATTAGTGAATAGAATTCAAAATATTAGAAAGGATTCAGAATTTAATGTTAGTGATAAAATAATTATAGAGATAGAAAACAATAATTTAATTGAAAAAGCTATTTTTGACAATATTGATTATATTAAAAATGAAACTCTTGCTATTGAGTTAAGCTTTAAAGAAGATTTGACAAATGCTCAAGAATTAGAATTTGACGATATAAAAATTAAAATTAAAATTTTTAAAAATTAATAAGATGAAAAAGGAAGACAACTTAGTGGTAAGATATTCTGATAAAGACTTAGGTAGTTTTAAAAAAATCATTGAAGAAAAAATTTCAAAAGCCCAAAGAGACTTAGATCTTATTAGAAGTGCATATATGAATGATGGCAATAATGGAACGGAAGATACTTCTCCAACATTTAAAGCGTTTGAAGAGGGATCACAAACAATGTCTAAGGAGGCAAACACACAGCTTGCAATAAGACAAGAAAAATTTATAAGAGATTTAAAAAATGCTTTGATAAGAATTGAAAATAAAACATATGGAATTTGTAGAGTTACTGGCAAGTTAATTTCAAAGAAAAGGCTTAAGCTAGTTCCACACGCTACATTAAGCATTGAAGCAAAAAATAATATCTCTTAGATTTAGTCTATGAAAATCAATGATTTTCTTTCAAAAATGTGGAATGATTACAGTAAATTAAATCCACATATAAATCAAGTTTTAAATTTAATCAAGACTAAAGAGCCTAATGAAATTATTAATGACCACATTGCATTAAGGACATTTAATCATAAAAAATTAAATCGACATATTCTTTCTGAATATTTTTTAAAAAATGGGTATCAAGCAGTAGAAGATTTAACCTTCACTGAAAAAAAATTAAAGGCTACTTATTTTATTCACTCAGACCCCAGTTTACCAAGAATTTTTATTAGTGAATTATTACTTGAAAAATTTTCTGATTCATTTTGTGATATAATTAATAAAAAAATTGATGAAATTGATATTGAAGCAGTTTCAGATCCTAATTTTTTAACATCTGGTATTCCATGGTCACCAATTGATTATAAAACTTATAAAAAAATACAGATGGAATCAGATTATGCATCTTGGGTTTTAGCATTGGGTTATATAGCAAATCATTTTACTGTAAGTGTAACAGATTGTTCTTATTTTAATGATTTAGCGCAACTTAATTCTTATTTAAAAGATAATGGCTTTGAAATAAATTCTTCAGGTGGAGAAATAAAAGGATCCAAAGATCAAGGCCTTGAACAATCCTCAATTATGTCAAAGGGGATAAAAGTGAAATTTTCTGATGGTATTTACAGTGTCCCAGGATGTTATTATGAATTTGCTTACCGTTACAATAATTTTAATGGATTTATAACAAAATCTGCAAACCATATTTTTGAAAGCACAAATGAAAAAACAAAAAATTAGTCTTTATCGTTGTTTAGCCATTGTTGCTTTGATCTTATTTGTTGATCAATTTTTAAAGATTTATATAAAACTAAACTTTCCACTTTCTATTTATGGACAAGAGGCCATTTTTGATATTGGATGGTTTAAATTATTATTTATTGAAAATAAGGGTATGGCTTGGGGTGCTCAAATAAATGATTTTATACCTTTTTTAACAGAGAAATCTGGCAAATTATTTTTAACTCTTTTCAGAATTATTGCCATAGGTTTTATTTTTTACTGGTTAAAAAAAACTATTTCAGAAAATTCAAGCAAATTATTTAGTATATCATTATCTCTAATATTAGCTGGTGCGATTGGAAATGTTATTGATTCAGTTTTTTATGGATATATTTTTACTGAGAGTTATTTTCAAGTCGCTTCATTTGCGCCTGGAGAGGGTTACAGTTCTATTTTTTATGGAAATGTAGTAGATATGTTTCAATTTCCAATTGCAACATGGACATGGCCATCTTTTTTACCTTGGGTTGGAGGTGATGAATTTACTTTTTTTGAACCTGTTTTTAATATAGCAGACTCTGCTATATCTATAGGCATATTTATAATGCTGGTTTTTAATGGCTCTTTCTTTAAAGAAAATTGAAAATTTTTTCAGGGCTAACGCAATAATCTAATTTTATATCTTTTTCATCAATATTTTTAATGAGTACTTCTGGAGAAAAAAAAGACAGTCCAATTTTAATAGTCTTTGAATCTAAATTTTGTAAAAATCTATCATAAAATCCTTTTCCATATCCTACTCTATTTCCTTTACTGTCGTATGCTAATAAAGGAACAAATACAACATCAATTATTTCGCTGTTGATTTGAATGCCATTAATAGGTTCAGGAATTCCATATTCGTTTTCTTCTAAAATAACTTCTTCACTTAAAATGTAATTCTTCAATGTAAGGGCTTTGAAGTCTGACTTTGATACTATAATATTTTTTTGTCTTCCATCAAGTATATCAATAATTGGTTTTGTATCTACCTCATTTTTTTTATGCAGTGAAAGAAAAATATGATAATTTTTATTATTCCAAATATCTAAATCCAAGCAATTATTTGCAATTTTAACACTCATTTCAAGTATTTTATTTCGTGAAAAATCAGATCTTAAAGTTTGATACTTTTTTCTGGCAGCAAATTTGTCCATTATATAATTCTAAATAAATAAAATAATTATTTTAGTTAAGTGTCTAATAATACGAATGTAATATTAAAAACTATTCCAGAACAGCCTGGAGTTTATCAATTTCTAAATAAGGACAAAAAAATTATATATGTTGGTAAAGCGAAAAATCTAAAAAAAAGAGTTAAATCTTACTTTCAAAAAAGTATAAAATCAAGAAAAACAATAAATCTGGTGAAAAACACCAGTTCAATTGAGCATGTAGTTGTTCAATCAGAATCAGACGCCCTTCTACTAGAAAACTCATTGATAAAAAAAAATCAACCTAAGTATAATATTTTGCTTAGAGATGATAAAACCTACCCTTGGATTTGTATAAAAAATGAAAGATTTCCTAGAGTTTTTTTAACAAGAAAATTAATTAAAGATGGTTCTGAATATTATGGTCCTTATACAAACATCAAGGTAATTAATGTCCTTTTAAATATTATTCGAACACTCTACCCTATTAGGAATGGAAATTACAATTTTTCCGAAAGAAAAATTCAAAAAAACTCAAAAGAGCTTTTTCTAAAGATTTTTAAAAAAAATGAGCACTCTATTATAATTGGATTTCATGAGAGTGGATCAAAAAAAGCAAGTGAAAGTTTACTATCGGAAAAGGAATATGATAAAAATATTCAGTTAGTCAGAGAAATACTTAATGGAAAATTTAAAAAGGTTAAAGATTTACTAAAAGTACAAATGAATATTTTTTCGAAAAAATTACATTTTGAAAAAGCTCAAAATATAAAAGAAAAAATAGATATTCTTGAAAATTACCAATCTAAATCAACAGTAGTAAGTCAAAAACTTAATAACGTTGATGTTTTTAGTATAATATCAGACTCAGAAAATGCATACATAAATTATCTTCAAATTGCATTCGGAAGAGTAATTAGATTTCAAAACCTGGAAATAAAAAAGGCGCTTGATGAAGATGACATTGATATACTTAGTTTAGTAATTATTAGCATAAGAGAAAGGTTTAATTCCAAATCTAAATTAATCATAGCCCCTTACAATTTAAGCAAGCAATTAAACTTGAAGTTTATTGTGCCAAAAGCTGGTGATAATAAAAAGTTGTTAGATCTATCTGTAAGAAATTGTAAAATATTTAGAGTAGAACGTTTAAAACAATTACAAATTATAGATCCTGAGAGACATAAAAATAGAATTATGAACCAGATGAAGTTGGATTTAAAATTAAATGAGGAGCCTGATCATATTGAATGTTTTGATGTTTCTAATATTCAAGGTACAAACTCAGTAGCGGCATGTGTTGTGTTTATCGATGGTAAACCAATGAAAAATATGTATAGAAAATTTATTATTAAAACCATTGAAGGTCCAAATGATTTTGGATCAATGGAAGAGGTAATATACAGGCGATATTCCAGAATGATCAGAGAAAAAAAACCTCTTCCAAAATTGATTATTATTGATGGTGGTAAAGGTCAACTTAGTTCAGCAGTAAAAAGTTTGAAAAAATTGGACATATATTCCTCTATTCCAATTATTGGAATTGCTAAAAGGCTTGAGGAATTATATTATCCCGGTGATTCTATTCCTTTATATTTAAATAAAAAATCCGAGACTCTTAAAGTAATTCAAAATTTAAGAAATGAAGCGCATAGATTTAGTTTAACTTTTCATAAAAGTAAGAGATCTAAAAACTCTCTAAACTCAAAGTTTGATATGATTCCAGGTATTGGAGAAAAAACTAAACTTAAATTGTTAAGAAAATTCAAATCAATAACTAGAATAAAAGGTTTAACTGTTTTGGAAATTGCAAATGAAATTGGGAATAGCAAAGCAAAAAAAATTAAAGAGTATTTAAATGATGAAAACTAGTTTTTTAATTTTGTAGTATAAATGAGACTTTTACTGTCAATAATATTTTTTCTTAATTTTCACTTTTCGTTCTCTCAATCAATAAATAATAAACTCAAAAGCTTCAATTCCTTTAAATCGGGGGAAAAGCTTGAATATAAATTACAATACGGTTTCTTAAATGCTAGTTATGCATCTCTAACTCTAAGAGAGGATGTTGTCAATAATGAAAAGGTTTTAAGGGCTACTTCCATCGGACGAACAACTGGACTTGCTAGACTTTTTTTTAAAGTTGACGATACATATGAAACTTTTTTTTCCTTTGAAAAAGTGCAACCATTAAAATCAATTAGAGATATCTATGAGGGTGGGTATGAAAGAAATGCTGAAACGTTATATGATTATAATACTAATACAGCTTACTTTCATGATAAAATTAAAAATATCAAGAAGGAATTTGAGATACATCCTGAGATACAAGATATTATATCAACATTTTATTACCTAAGAAAACATTTTGATATTTCTTCACTAAAGCCAAATGATTTAATTTATGTAGATATTTTCTTTGATCAAGAAATTTACCCTTTCAAAATGATGTTTCTAGGGATAGATAAAGTAAAGACCAAATTTGGATTAGTGGAGTGCATGAGGCTTAGGCCTTACATGGATTCTGGCAGGGTTTTCAAAGATAATGAAGGAATTAAAATATGGGTTACAAATGATGAAAATAGAATCCCAATTAAAGTAAAAGCTGATTTGAGAGTTGGTTCTATTGTTGCTAACTTAGTGTCTTTTAGAGGGCTTTCAAATCCATTTAAAATTATTGTAAGTGAATAGATTTATCTTCTTAATAATAGTACTTCTTACATTTTCATGTGGTGAAAAAGAAAATGAAACTAAAATCGAAGTTGTTAAAGAAAAGATAATAAAAGAGTTTGGCTTTACATTAAATAATTTTAATGTGAAAAAAGATACTATTGAATCAGGAGATTCCTTTGGCTTAATCCTAGAGAAAAATAATCTTTTCTACCCTAAAATCTATAATATAGTACAAGAAACAAAAAAGGTTTTTGACATAAGAAAGATTAATGTTGGCAGACCATATACAATTCTATCAAGTAAGGATTCATTAAATCAACCTTTAATTTTTATTTATCAACCAAACGCTATAGATTATTTAGTAGTATCCTTAGGTGATTCGCTTTGGGCTGAAAAAAAACAAAAAGAAATTAAATTAAAGGAATTTGAAGCTATGGGTTCAATTAAAAGTTCTTTAGCTGAAACAATGCAAGAATTGAATTTAAGCCCACTTCTAACAAATGAATTATCTGAGATATATGCATGGAACATTGATTTTTTCAGACTAGAAAAGGGGGATAATTTTAAAATACAGTATACGTCTAGATATGTTGACGATTCAATATATATTGGTCTTAATAGAATTCATAATGCTTTTTTTGAACACAGAGGCAAACCATTTTATGCAATTGAATTTGAAACAGACTCAATTAGAGGAATGTTTGAATATTTTGATGATAAAGGGAAAAATTTGAGAAGAGCTTTTTTATTATCTCCTGTTCAATTTAGTAGAATTTCCTCAAGATATAACTTAAGACGAAAAATTGCATATTACGGTCGAGTTAGACCTCACTATGGGACAGATTTTGCAGCTCCAGTTGGTACGCCTATCAGATCTACAGCAGATGGAAGAGTAGTTAAGTCTGGTTATACAAAAGGTAACGGATACTATGTAACCGTAAGCCATAATGCAACTTATTCTACTCAATATCTTCATATGAAAAAAAGAGGTCTTAAAGTTGGTACATATGTAAAACAAGGCGATAAAATTGGAGAAGTTGGAATGACTGGATTTACATCGGGGCCACATGTTTGCTACAGATTTTGGAAAAATGGTAGACAAGTTGATCCATTAAAGCAAAAACTTCCTGAGGCAAAGCCAATTTCTGATTCACTCAAAAGAAAGTATTTAACATATATGGCTCCTATAAAAGACAAACTTGATAGTATGAAATCAAATCTTAACTTTGATGAAAAAACAAATAATTCTAATCCATAAATAATGTCTTTACCAAAAATAAATCCTGTTAAAACTAATGCATGGAAAAAATTAATTGCCCAGAAAGACATTATTAATAATAAATCTTTAAAGGAATTATTCAACGAAGATAAAAACAGGATAGAATATTTTTCTATAGGATTTGATCAGATTGATGTTGATTTTTCGAAAAACTTAATTGACAAAGAAACTTTTCATTTATTATTAAATCTTGCAGATGAATGTAAACTCGAAGAAAGTATAGGAAAATTATTTAGTGGCGAAGTAATAAATGAAACTGAAAATAGATCTGTTTTACATACAGAACTAAGAAATTTTAAATCAAATATTCAATCAATAATAAACGACAGGAAAAAAATTCAAAGTTTATGCGATAAAATTATAAATGGGAAGCTAAAAGGACTAACTGGTGAAAAATATACTGATATTGTGAATATTGGTATTGGAGGTTCTGATTTAGGGCCAAAAATGGCAGTAGAAGCTTTAAAATTTTATAAGAATCATTTGAATATTCACTTTATTTCTAATGTTGACGGAGACCATACAGCTGATATTTTAAATAAATTAAATCCTGAGACTACATTTTTCATAATTGTCTCAAAGACATTTACAACTCAAGAAACACTTACCAATGCAAGTGTTGCAAAAGAGTGGGTTATAAATAATTTAAAAACAAATGAAATTAGTAATCATTTTTGTGCAGTATCATCCAATCTTAATGCTGCAGAAAATTTTGGTATTGATAAGGATCTTATTTTTAGTATGTATGATTTTATTGGAGGTCGATTTTCAATGTGGGGATCTGTTGGACTTTCCATAGCTTTATCTGTTGGATATGATAATTTTGAAAAATTTTTAAAAGGTGCTGAAAAAATGGATAACCATTTTAAAAATACCTCATTTGAAAAAAATATACCAGTATGTTTGGCTTTGATTGGAATTTGGAACAGTAATTTTTTAAATTCTGAAACTCAAGCAATCATACCTTATAACGAATCTTTATGTTTTTTACCAAATTACTTACAACAAGCTATGATGGAAAGTAATGGAAAGAATACTGATAGGTCTGGAAATAAAATTGATTACAAGACTGGAAGTATTATCTGGGGCGGTACTGGTACCAATTCTCAACATGCATTTTTTCAACTAATACATCAAAGCAATAAATTAATTCCTTGTGATTTTATAGGTTTTAAAAAATCTCTTCTTGGAAATACCGACAGTCATAATAAGTTGATGTCAAACTATATTGGTCAAATGGAGGCTTTAATGTTAGGTAAAAATTTAACTGATGTTGAAAGCGATTTGAAATCTAATGGAATCTCAAATGAAGAAATTAATAAACTATCAATCTATAAAGTTTTTGAGGGGAATAAGCCTACAAATTCCATTCTTTTTCAACAACTAAACCCAGAAAGTTTTGGTATGCTAATAGCACTCTACGAGCACATTATATTTGCAAAAGGAATTATATGGAATATCTTTAGTTTTGATCAATGGGGTGTTGAGCTAGGTAAAGTACTAGCTTCTAAGTTATTAACAGAAATCAAAAGTGGTAGAATTAAAAATCATGATGTTTCAACAAAATCCCTTCTGAAAAAACTTAAAAATTAATATTTATTATTTGAGGTTTAAATATTCTTTAATTTTTCATGAAAATCTGTTCATAAAATTAATAGTTTAATAACGTAAGTTGAGTAAAAAATTTTAATATTTGCGACAACTATAAACTATTCGAAAATGAGAAAATTAATATTGTTTTTTGCAGCCATTCTAGTTTCTGGAATTGGGTTTGCTCAAACTACAGTTTCTGGAACTGTTGTTGATTCTGAAATTGGCACAGGTCTTCCAGGAGCTACTATTGTTGTTAAAGGAACCTCTGATGGTGTTTCGAGTGACTTCAATGGTTCGTTTTCAATTACAGTTGATTCTGATGCTACACTTGTTGTTTCATATGTTGGATATGAATCTCAAGAAATAGCTGTTGATGGATCTGCAAATGTTGGTATTATTAGATTAGAACCTGGAGATAATGTCTTATCAGGTGTAACAGTTTTTGGATCAGTCTTTTTAGCTAAGGACCGTCAAACACCTGTTGCTGTTTCTACATTAACAACATCTGAAATTGAGGACAGAATTGGTAATCTCGAATTACCTGAATTATTAAACTCAACCCCTGGTGTATTTGCAACTGGTGGAGGAGGAGCATTTGGTGATTCAAGAATTACATTAAGAGGATTTCAACAAGAAAATATTGCTGTTTTAATAAATGGTATGCCAGTCAATGATATGGAAAATGGAAGAGTTTTTTGGAGTAACTGGGCTGGTCTAACCGATGTTGTTTCTGCAATGCAGGTTCAAAGAGGATTAGGATCCTCACCACTTCCAATATCCTCAGTGGGTGGGACAATAAACATTGTCACAAAGTCGACTGAATTGTCTGAAGGAGGAAAAGTAAGTGTTAG
>Ga0208390_1000548_pt1 | contig 13661 bp, 7 predicted proteins | sample Knorr_S7_td_Surf_FD_185594 | JGI IMG/M metagenome (GOLD analysis project Ga0208390, IMG submission 185594) | Marine microbial communities from Southern Atlantic Ocean transect - Knorr_S7_td_SurfaceA_ad_6m_LV_A (SPAdes) (version 2) | ecosystem: Environmental > Aquatic > Marine > Oceanic | place...
ATTCATGTCCAACGTTATGCTCAGCAGGATATTCAGCTCCCCTGCTTTCATAAAACATTAGAAGTTTATTTAATAAAGCTTTTGTATCAACTCCTTTTTTTACAATATAATTTTGATGCATCACGTGACAAAATAAATGACCATAATAAAGTTTAATTTCAAATAGTTCATTTATATCTTTAGGAAGATTTTCAAACCAATTTTTTTCATTTCTTGGAAGAGCAATATCCATTGAAAAAGATTCTTCGTTGCTCTTGTTTTTTAATGCTTGATACCTACCAAATGCACCTGCAGAAACATATCTATGTAATTGTGCTTTTTTTGCCTCAGATTTAGTGCATTTAAAATATGCCCCATCATTTTTATCAAAAAAGCTTTTAAAATAAACCTCAGCTTCATCAATACCTTCGTCAGTCATTTCAATAATCCAAAGGTGTTCAAATTGATTTTTAAAATTATTCATTCTTTTAGGTAAATGATTTGGCCATAAATAACTTAAATATTGCAAAATTATATCAGATAATTTTTCAGGCAAAAACTTAATTTTTTTTGAAAATAAATCAATAATCCTTTTAATATTGAATAGTGTAGGGAGAAAGTTTGTTCCGAGTTTTTCAATTACTATAAAAGAATCTTTACTATATTTTTTTGCTGCATTATAGCAATCTCTATGCATATAATCACCTAATCTAGGTAGTGTTTTGAAATTTGATAGAATTTCTTTTCTAATTTTCCAGAAGACGTCAGTATCGTTTGTTCCAATATAAAAAACTTGACTTTTTTTTGGCTTTGGATATGTATCAACTCTAACAGCGAATACAGCTACTTTACCTGCACTTCCTGAAACACCATATAATAATCGCTCATCTGCATTAAATCTTGAAGGTGAATCAGAGTTAATTTCTCTTACAATTTCAGAGTATTTATCATCGGATGCTAATTTACTAGAATTTATTATATCATTTTTATCATAATTTTTTGATTCTAGATTTTCAAAAATTTCATCTGGGCTAGATCCAAGATTAATATCTAATTCATTTATTAACTCAAGATCACCCAATTTATTAATTTTCGCATAAAGAGCTAGTTGAGTATACGCAGGACCTCGGTGTACTAAAGATCCACCAGAGTTATTACAAATTCCACCCACAATTGAAGCTCCAATAGATGTTGAGCCTATGACAGAATGAGGTTCTCTGTTGTATTTATCTAGTTTTTTTTCTAAATCATAAAGAGTGCTTCCAGCTAATCCAATGATTTGTTTACCCTCGTTAATAATTTGAATATCGTTTATTCTAATTGTATTTATTACAATAATGTCTCTGTCGTAATCACTACCAAAAGGAGTGGAACCACCTGTGAGTCCAGTATTTGCGCCTTGCATTATAATAATTAAATTATTATTAACACAAAATTGAAGAACTTTCCATATTTCAATCAATCTTCCTGGTTTGACTACAGCTAGTGCTTTTCCATCTCCATACCTCCATCCTTTGGAAAATGGTTCTTTTCCCCAGTCAGAAGTTATAACATTAGTCTTTCCAACTATTTTTTTTAAATTATAAATTACTTTATCTTTTTCCTTCATCAGTTTAAATTAAAGTTATTACTTTTGCCGAAGTAATCCTAAATTTGCTAAGAATGAAAAAAGCTGTTTTAATAATATTTCTTTTCATATCGTGTAGTAAGAATGATGTAAAAATAGTTGCTGATTCAAACTTTAATGACAATGAAAAAGTTTTCTTAGTTCAATATTTAGAAAATAGACCAATTTTAAAAGATTCAACATTAATTAAAAATGGAAATTTTTACTTTACTGATACAATAACTTATCCAGAAATGCATTATTTATTTTTTGAGGACATAATGGGAAATATTCCTATAATTCTTGAGCCAGGTGAGATTAAGCTTAAAATTTTTAAAGACTCATTATCCTCCTCAAAAGTTTCTGGAACAAAGTCTAACGATGACTTTAAAAAATATAAAAATGAAACTTTAAAATTTACTAATGAATTATCAAAAATCGATCAGGAGATTAATATTGCTATTTCAAGATCTGATTCATTGATTGTTGCAGATTTAGAGTCTCAATTTATTAATATGAGGAAAAAATTGACGGATTATGAGTTTAAATTCATAAATCAAAACAACGATTCTTACATATCTTCTTTAATTTTAAGAAGAATGATATTTGAAAGATCTATTGATTTTAGACTAGCGGACAGTTTACTAAACAATTTCTCTGAAAATATAAAGAAAACTAACACATCTTATGAAATTAAAAAAATTATTGATGATTATAATCTTACGAATTCTGAATCCCCAATTATTGGAGCTTTTGCTCCTAAGTTTTCAGGTCCAGGTTTGAATGGGGAAATTATTTCTTTGAACTCGATTAATTCAAAATTTATTCTTCTTGATTTTTGGGCCTCCTGGTGTGCGCCTTGTAGAGTTGAAAATCCAGGCTTAACAGAGATTATGAATAAGTTTGACTCTGAGGATTTTATTATCGTTGGTGTATCTTTAGACATAAATGAAGCTTCGTGGAGAAAAGCAATCACGGATGATGGAATTGAAGACTGGGTCCATATTTCTAGTCTAAAGTATTTTAATGATCCAATCTCAAAACTATACAATGTTGCAGCAGAGGGAGTTCCAACATCTTTTTTAATTGGTCCTGATAAAAAAATTATTGAAAAAAATATAAAAGGTGCAGAATTAGAGTTTTTTTTAAATTCGTCATTGAATAGTAATTAAACCAGGGTGATTATTACTGTTTTACTTAAACTCATTAAATTACTTCCTCTAAATGTAATTTATTTAATATCAGATTTTACTTCATTTATTATTAAAAATATTTTTAATTATAGACAAAGTATTGTAAAAAATAATCTTAGTAGGAGCAATTTAAAACTTGATGATTATCAAATACAACTAATTACAAATAAGTTTTATAAATACTTTACTGATTTATACTTGGAGTCAATTAAAATGGATTCTTTTTCAAAGTTAGATTTTGATAAAAGATTAGAAGTTATTAATGTTGATTTGCTAAATAAATTTTACGATGAGGGGAAGAGTGTTGTTTTAATGCTTTCCCATTATGCAGGATATGAATGGTGTACTAGTCTTCCTTATTATATAAAACATAAATTAATTGCTGTGTATACGCCAATTAAAAATAAATCAGTGAATAGTTTTATGCATAATTCACGGTCTAAACATGGTTTAGATTTAATATCTAGGTATGATGCAATAAAAGAAATTTATAAAAGAGAAGTTGAATCTGAAAAACCTTACATGTACGGCTTAGTTGCTGATCAGTCACCTCAATTAAAAAGCAAAAATTATTGGAGCAAATTCCTTGGAGTGAATGTACCAATCTTTACAGGCTCTGAAAGAATTGCAAAAAAATACAATCTTCCTGTTATATATGGAAAAATGAAAAAAATAAAAAGAGGTTATTATTCTGTTGAATTTGAGCTTATTGCTGAAAGTCCAAATGATTATAGTGACTATGAAATTACAGAGAAATACTTAAAGCAAGTAGAAAATCAATTAAAAGAGGATCCACACCCATATTTGTGGACTCACAATAGATTTAAGCATTCGGATGAGGCTCCCAAAACTTAATTTGTAATATCTTTTATTAATAATTCTATTACTGAAATTAAATCATTAGCTTTTTCTTTAGTTGTAGCCTCACTGTAAATTCTAATGATTGGTTCTGTGTTTGACTTTCGTATTTGAACCCAACTTTTCTCAAAATCAATTCTAACCCCATCCACGCAGTCTATATTTTCATTTTCGTATTTTGTAGCAATTTGCTCCAAAACATCATCAATATTGATTGAATTTGATAAATAGATACTTTGTTTGACCATAAAGTACTTAGGATATGTTTCTATTAATTTACTTAGACTTAAGTTTCTTTCAGTGTAAAGAGATAAAAAAAGTCCTATTCCGACTAGAGCATCTCTTCCGTAATGACTTTCAGGGTAGATCACTCCCCCATTCCCTTCACCTCCAATAACTGCATTTACTTTTTTCATTTTTTCAATAACATTTACTTCTCCAACTGCTGAGTAAAAATGAGTTTGATTATATTTTTCAGTAATATCTCTTAAAGCAATTGACGACGAGAGGTTAGATACTGTTGAACCAGGATTTTTACTAAGAACATAATCAGCACAAGCAACCAGTGTGTTTTCTTCTCCAAATATTTCTCCATTTTCGCAAATAAAAACTAAACGATCTACGTCGGGATCTACAGCAATGCCCATATCAGCACCACATTCAATTACTTTTTGAGATAAATCTTTAAGATTTTTTTTCAATGGTTCAGGATTGTGAGGAAAATCGCCATTCGGTTCACAATATAACTCAACAACGTCAATATTTAATTTTTTCAATAGTTTTGGAATAATAATTCCCCCTGTTGAATTAACGGCATCAACTACTATTTTAAGTTTTTTTGATTTTATTTTTTTAGTCTTTACAAGTTCAAGATTTAAAACATATTTAATATGTTGATTAATTGAATTTTTTAACTTAATTGATGTTCCTAATTCATCAACTTTTGAAAATTTAAATTTTTTATTTTTATAATAATTAACTATTTCCTTTCCTTCATGTTTATTCAAAAACTCACCATTTTTATTTAGCAGTTTTAATGCATTCCATTCTTTAGGATTGTGACTTGCTGTAATAATAATTCCCCCATCTGCATTATATTTTTTAACCATTATTTCAACTGTTGGAGTAGTTGATAGTCCTAGATCAACTACATCAATGCCCATGGATATGAGAGAAGATTGAACAAGATTTTGAATCATTTTTCCTGAGACTCTTGCATCTCTTCCTATTATAACTTTATTTTTTGAAATCGATTTTTTTTTAATTAACCATTTTGCATATGCACAACCAAAATTAACTGCATCTATTGGAGTTAAATTATTTTCAACACTACCACCAATGGTTCCTCTGATACCTGAAATTGATTTAATTAATGTCATATGCAAATATACACAGTGATTATTATATATTTACTCATTGTGAAGAATAAGATTATTCAATCTACATATATATTTTTATTAATTATTTTTTCATGTAAAAATCAGACCTATTATAATGAGTACGCAATTGTTTCTGCAAAAAAAGAAGCAACTCTTGCTGGTATTAAAATTTTAGAAATGGGTGGCAATGCATTTGATGCAATGATTGCTGTTGACTTAGCTTTGGCTGTCGTATATCCAAATGCAGGTAATTTAGGAGGAGGTGGCTTTCTAGTATATCGAGACAACAAAGGTAATATTGGATCATTAGATTACAGAGAAAAGGCACCACTGAGAGCTTCAGAAAAAATGTTCTTAGACAACGAAAATAATATAATACCGAATCTTAGTAGAGAGGGTGCGTTTTCAGTTGCTGTCCCAGGAACACCCGCAGGTTTATTTGAGATTTATCAAAGGTTTGGTTCTATTCCACTAGATTCAATATTTAAGCCAGCATTGTATTTAGCTAAAGATGGATTTAAATTAACTAAAAGACAAGCTAATTTATTTAATTCATCAAAGAACAAAATCTTAGAATTAAATAATAATATTGAATTATTTAATAATGATTTTCATGAAGGTTTCCTATTTAAGAATATCCAGCTATATAAAACTTTGTTATATCTACTAGAAAACGGTTTAAATTCTTTTTATACTGGAAAAAATGCAGAAAAAATTATTGAATATTTGTCTTCAAAAGGAGGAATTATTTCTCAAGATGATTTAGTCAAATATCAACCAATTTGGAGGGATCCTTATGTGTTTGAATATAAAGATTTAAAAATTATTACAATGGGATTACCCTCAAGTGGGGGTATTGTCATGAATCAAATTTTAAAAAGTTTAAATTTTTTAGATCAAAAATCTCTTTTCGATTCTGATCTTCAATATGTTAGAGCTTTGGTTGAATTGGAAAAACTTTCATTTGCAGATAGAAGTTTTTATTTAGGTGACCCCGATTTTATTGATGATAGTTTCATTGATTCAATTGTTTCTGATAATTATTTATTATCAAGATTCAATAGTATTGATTTTGAAAACCCTAAAAAATCATTAGAGATAAAACATGGAAATTTTAATTTAAATGAATCAGATGAAACGACCCACTACTCTATTGTTGATTCATTTGGAAATGCGGTTTCGGTAACAACAACTTTAAACTCGAATTTTGGTTCAAAATTAATACCGCCCTCTTTGGGTTTCTTTTTAAATAATGAAATGGATGATTTTTCAATAAAACCTGGCTATCCTAATATTTATGGCTTAGTCGGCGGTGAGAATAATTCTGTAGTTTCTGAAAAAAGAATGTTAAGTTCTATGACACCCACAATAATTGAAAAAAATAATAAAACGTATATGATATTAGGAAGCCCTGGAGGTCCAACAATCATAACATCTATTTTACAAACTATTTTAAATGTATCATTATTCAATATGAACATCAAAGAAGCAGTTAACAGAGGACGATTTCATCATATATGGCTTCCAGATAAAATTTTTTATGAAATAAATACTTTCAATGAAAAAACAAAAAATAAATTAATTGATCTCGGCTATAAATTTGCTGACGCTTTTTCTTCGATTGGAAGAGTTGATGCAATTTTAATTGAAAATAATAAAATCTTTACTGCCCCTGATCCTAGAGGAGATGATTATAGTTATGGCAAATAGTACAATTTATATTCATATATTAGAAGATTATCAAATTTTGAATGGAAGAGAACATATCAATTCAAGGATGTAAAGTTCATAATTTAAAAAATATAGACTTAAAAATACCAAGAAATAAATTAGTTGTTATTACTGGTCTTTCTGGAAGTGGAAAATCATCTTTAGCATTTGACACTATTTATGCTGAAGCTCAAAGAAGATATATTGAGACTTTTTCTGTTTATGCTAGACAATTTGTTGGAGAATTAAAAAGACCTAACGTCGATAAAATTGATGGGTTATCGCCAGTTATCGCTATTGAACAAAAAACAACAACTAAAAATCCGAGATCAACTGTTGGTACCATTACAGAAATTTACGATTATTTAAGATTACTTTTTGCGAGGGTTTCAGACGCCCACAGCTATGTTTCTGGAAAGAAAATGGTTTCATATACTGATTTAGAAATTTTTGACTTAATTAAATCGAAATATTTTGATAAAAAAATTAAAATTCTTTCACCAATTATAAAATCGAGAAAAGGACATTACAGGGAGCTGTTTGTAAGTATAAAAAAACAAGGATTTGATAAAGTTAGGGTTGATAATGAAATAATTGATATAGTAGATGGATTTGAATTAGATAGATATAAAATTCATACCATTGAAATTCTTATTGACAATTTTACATTAAGAGATGATAATAATTCAGATGAAAGATTAAAAAACAGCCTTAATATTACTTTTTCAAACGGCGATGGTTCTGTATTGATAATTGATGAAAATAATAATCTGTCATATTACAGTAAAAATTTAATTTGTCCAGATTCAGGAATTTCTTATATACTACCTGAACCTAATTCTTTTTCTTTTAATTCCCCTTACGGAATGTGTAATAAATGTAAAGGTCTAGGATATGTTAATGAGGTTAATATTGATTCTTTGATTCCCGACAAAAATAAATCAATTTACTCCGGTGGTATTACAGCTGTTGGTTCTTATAAAAATAATTGGATGTTTAGCCAGCTGAAAAATATTTCCAATAAATACAAATTTGACTTAAAAGATCCTATTAAAAACATCCCCAAAGAAGCATTAAATATTATTCTTTATGGTGGAAAGGAAAAGTTTAAAATTATGTCAAAATCCTTGGGTTTGACTAGGACATATAGTATAGATTTTGAGGGTATTGTTAGTTTTATTAATAATCAGTTTTCGTTCTCTGAAAGTAAGAAATTAAAATCCTGGGCAAGAAATTTTATGCTAAAATCTAATTGTAATGAATGCAATGGAACAAGATTAAGAAATGAGTCTCTAAATTTTAAAATATTAGACAAAAACATTTTTGAAGTAAGTAATATGAGTTTTATTAATCTAGTCGAATGGGTCTCTTCTTTGCCTAAAAAATTAGATTCAAAAAAAAATAAAATATCAAGTCAAATTATAATTGAAATTTTAAAAAGAATAAATTTTATTTTGGATGTAGGTTTAGATTATCTTACTCTTAGTAGAGAAACTAGATCACTTTCAGGAGGTGAATCCCAAAGAATTAGACTAGCTACACAAATTGGTTCTCAATTGCAAGATGTTTTATACATTCTAGATGAACCATCAATTGGATTACATCAAATTGATAATAATAAGCTAATTGATTCTTTAAAAAAATTAAGAGACTTAGGAAATACTATAATAGTAGTTGAACATGATAAAGATATTATGCTCAAGTCAGATTATATTATTGATATTGGTCCAGGTGCTGGAAAAAATGGAGGAAATGTTGTTTTTAGTGATTTATCTAGTAAGATTACCAACTCAAATACTTTAACTGCTAAATATCTAAATGGAAAAAAATATATAAAAAGAAATATTAGACATAATTTAAATTTTAAAAAATTTATTGAAATTACTGGTTGCTCAGGAAATAATCTCAAAAACATCAATGTTCAAATTCCAGTTGGTTTGATAAGTGGGATTTGTGGAGTTTCAGGAAGTGGAAAGTCTACTCTCATTAATGAAACATTATATCCAATTTTTAATAACAGAATTTATAATGGAAATAAAGTTCCTCTTCCCTTTAAAAAAATTAAAGGTAGTGAATACATAGATAAAGTAATCCAAATTAATCAATCACCTATTGGAAAAACAGTTAGAAGTAATCCAGCAACCTACACAGGAATTTTTAATGATATTAGACAATTATTTTCAAATTTACCTGAGTCAGTAATAAGAGGATACAATCCTGGGAGATTTAGCTTTAATGTTAAAGGTGGAAGATGTGAAGAATGTATGGGTGGAGGAATGAAAAAAATTGAAATGAATTTTTTACCAGATGTATATGTTGAATGCGATGAATGTAATGGTAGAAGATTTAATAGTGAAACACTTATGGTCAAATTAAAGGGAAAAAGTATCTCAGAAATATTAAATATGACAATTAAAGAAGCAGCTTTAATATTTGAAAATTATCCTAAAATTATAAGAAAATTAAACACACTTATTGATGTAGGTCTAGGATATATATCTCTAGGTCAATCATCAACTACATTGTCAGGTGGTGAAGCTCAAAGAATAAAATTAGCTACTGAACTATCAAAAAAAGATACTGGAAAAACTTTATTTATTTTTGATGAACCTACAACTGGACTTCATTTTGAAGACATAAAACAGCTTCTATCAATAATATATAGGCTGTCAGAAAAAGGAAATACCATTTTAATAATCGAGCACAATATTGATATTTTAAAAATTGTTGATTATATAATTGAACTTGGTCCAAAAGGTGGAGAAAATGGAGGTAATGTTATTTTTCAAGGTTCATTTGATGATTTTATTAAAAATAAAAAATCAATAACTAATCTTTTTGTTAAAAAGGAATTAAATTTAGAATATGCACAACAAAAAATGGTTTAATAAAAAATCACATGACTCTTGGTCTGTTTTTAAGGTCATGGGTGAGCTTGTCGAGGGTTATGAAAAACTTTCTGAAATTGGCCCATGTGTCTCAATTTTTGGATCAGCACGAACAAATGAAAATGATTTTTACTATAAAGAAACTATTAAGATATCTGAATTAATTGTATCTAAAGGATTAGGTGTGATAACAGGTGGAGGTCCCGGTATAATGGAAGCTGCAAATAAAGGCGCAAAAAATGCAGGAGGCATATCTGTTGGTTTAAACATCAAACTCCCATTTGAACAAGAACCTAATAATTTCATCGACAAGGATAAGTCGATTGATTTCGATTATTTCTTTGTTAGAAAAGTAATGTTTGTTAAATATGCTCAAGCATTTATTGTAATGCCAGGTGGTTTTGGAACTTTTGATGAATTATTTGAGTCATTAACTTTAGTTCAAACTAATAAAATTCAAAAAATACCTATTATTTTATATGGTTCAGAGTTTTGGAAAGATTGTATAAATTGGTTAGATAAAGTTGTTTTAAAGCAACAAAAAAATATTTCAAATGAAGATATGAGTTTTTTTAAAATTGCTGATCAGCCTAGTGAAGTTATTAATATTATTGATAATTTCTATTCCGACCAAAGATATTCTCCTAACTTTTAGAAGTGAATAAAATCTTATATTTTTTATTTTTTTTTCAGTCTATTTTTTCTTTGAAGTCTCAGTCATTGAATGACATTGAGATTCAATTTGATTCAATCTCAAATAAATTTTCAGTCAGACAACTAATTATTATTAATAAATTAGAAATTAGTAAAGAAGATTATTTGTACCTGTACGATTGGAATAATTCATACTCGAGTTTTAATTCCCCATTATCAAAAAAACTCTATTCTGAGTATGATTCCTCATTATTAAAGCCTCAAGCAAATCTATCAGGCCGTACTAATATTAAAAATGTTTTAATCAATGGCGTTGTTGTTGACTGGGAAAGATTAGATAAAAATATTGATATAATTAAAATTAAAAATGACTCTTCATTAAATAATAATGAATTAAAAATTTTTATAAATTATGATTTATTTCTTCCTAGATATTCCATAACTAATAATGGTAATAAAAATAATAAGCTTTTTTATTTTAAAAATTCTTTCCTAAGGATAGTTCCATTTTTAAATAATAATCCAATTATACAATCAAATGTTAATCTAGATGATCAATTTGTCTATAGTTCTAACTTTAAATTAAGAATTTTAAATAATAATAAATTCAGAATTATTACAAATGCTGAATACATATCAAAAAATGAAAAATTTATTGAATACGAGTTAATTAACTCAAGAAATCTTGAATTAATTTTCGATTTAAAGAATGTATTCGAAAAAATTAATATTAATGATCTTGCTTTATATTCTGATTCAAAAAATATTAAAATAAGTCAACAAGGCATATTAAAAAGAATAAATAATTTTATTAATGAAAAATTTAAAAATCCAATAAAAAAAATTATAGTAAATAAAGAAAATTTTCTTAATTATTCAATCTATCCATATTCTGAAATCCCATCTTTCATTTCACCAATTGATAAAAAAATTTTAACAGAGTTAAATATTATAAAGTTTTTAATTTCAAAAAACTTACATAAAAACCTAAATTTTAATAAAAGAACTAATTTTTGGTTTTTTTCAGGTATTGAAATTTACTTTTTAAATGAATACATCTCGCAATATTATAATGATTTAAAACTTTTAGGAAAGTTCTCAAGTCTATTTATCATAAAAAAACATAACATAAGTAATTATAAATTTAGTGACCAATTCAAATTAGTAAATCAATTTGTATCCTCAAGAAATATTGAACAAAAGTTATCAATATCAAGTGAAAAACTAACTAGATTTAATTATGTATTAAACTCTCCTTACTTATCATACTTCAATTTAAGTTATTTAAAAAATTATTTGGGCGATAAATCATTTAATTATACTATTAAAAAAATTATGAATTCAGAAATGAAAAATAATAATAGTATTAGAAAGATTTTTGATATTAACAATGAAAAAGAACTAGACTGGTTTTTTGAAGATATATTAAATTTAAATACAGCTTTTGACTTTAAAGTAACTAAAATTGATAAAAGTAATTTTGAAATCAATAATTCATTTATTACAAAAAATAAAATCCCTTTACTTATTAAAAAAGAATATAATAACTATTCAATACAAAACTGGATATTATTTAATAGAAAATATAAAGACTCATTTAATGGTAATCTAAATAATATAATTGTTAATCCAGACTTTATTTTAAACGAAAATAACTACAAAAATAATTTTTTATCAAAAAAAGGTTTAAACAAATTAAAGTTCACATTATTTTCAGATTTTGAAAATTATAAATCTAATCAAGTATTCTACAGACCAATAATAAACTATAATCTTTATGACGGAATTCTTCCTGGCTTGACTTTCACCAATCAATCACCATTAAAGAAAAATTTTTTATATTTTATTTCTCCACAATACTCATCAAGAACAAAAAAGATTTTAGGATCTGTTAGTTTCAATTATAGAGACATAATTAGCAAAACAAAATCATTAAAATATTTTCTTTCATATGCAAAGTTTAATTACGAAGATGATCTAAAATATTCTAGATTTTCTCCATCAATAATATATTCAATAAAAGATAGCGACTTAAAATCTAACTTTAGACAGTTTTTCATTGTAAGACACGTTAATATTAATAAAGAGCTTAATTCTTTTGAAAATAGTAATTATGGAGTCTCTAATTTCTCATATATAAATTCAAATCCTGGGGCAAAAAAAACTTATTCATTTTTATATAATTTTCAAATTAATAATGAAATAATAAAAAACTCAATAACTTTTTCATACAGGAATTACTTCCAAGATTTTAAACAATTTAATTTTAGAATTTTTTTAGGAAAATTTTTTAAAAACACTTCCAGTGATGATTTTTTCAACTTTAACATTCATTCATCAAATGATTATCTTTTTTCAAATAATTTAATTGGAAGATCAGAATCTGAAGGATTTTACTCACAACAATATGTGAAATATGAAGGTGCTTTTAAATCTAAACTCAGTCAAGAAAAAGTTAATGATTTTATTTTTGTTATTGGATCTGGTGTCACATTATGGAAATGGCTTGAATCCTATTTTGATTATGGTTTTTTTAAACAAAAATCAAAAAAATTAGTGACTGGTTATGATTTGGGCTTGAAGCTTAATATTGTTGAAAATTATTTTGAGTTATATTTTCCAGTCTTAAATTCTGATGAATTTATTTTAAAATCAAATAATTATACAAAAAATATAAGATTTACTCTTTCATTAGACCCTGAAGATCTATCCAGCTTGTTTACAAGAAGATGGTTTTGATAAATTGAAAAATTAATTTGTAAATTCGCACCTCAATGAGTGAAAAGTTTCTCACTAGAGCCATTACTTACGAGACCTTCAAAAAAGAAGTCCTGAATGATTACAGGATTATTACCATAAGTCGTCAAGCTAGTTTATTAGGAAGAAAAGAAGTTCTAAATGGAAAAGCAAAATTTGGAATTTTTGGTGATGGTAAAGAGTTACCTCAAATTGCTATGTCTAAAGTCTTTGAAAAAGGTGATTTTAGATCTGGATATTATCGTGATCAAACTTTCATGCTTGCAATCGAGAAATTAAATATTAAACAAATATTTTCAGCATTATATGCAAATACTGATATCAACGAAGAGCCGATGTCAGGTGGCAGACAAATGGGTTCACATTTTAGTACTCCCTTTTTAAATGAGGATGGTTCTTTTAAAGATTTAACTAAAGAATTTAATTCATCCTCAGATATATCTTGTACAAGTGGTCAAATGCCCAGATTGCTGGGTCTAGCCATGGCCTCTAAACTTTACAGATCAGGAAAATTTAATTCTGAAAAACATTCAATTAATGGAAACGAAATTGCATGGGGAACTATTGGAAACGCAAGTACTAGTGAAGGTTTATTTTTTGAAGTAGTTAATGCAGCAGGAGTTCATCAAGTTCCAAT
>Ga0208390_1000551_pt1 | contig 13621 bp, 14 predicted proteins | sample Knorr_S7_td_Surf_FD_185594 | JGI IMG/M metagenome (GOLD analysis project Ga0208390, IMG submission 185594) | Marine microbial communities from Southern Atlantic Ocean transect - Knorr_S7_td_SurfaceA_ad_6m_LV_A (SPAdes) (version 2) | ecosystem: Environmental > Aquatic > Marine > Oceanic | place...
CTCTTGGCATTTTGTTTCGCTTTTAAGAATGGCAGTTATCTCTTCTTTTAAGTTTTCAACACTTGAAGCTTCAATATCACCATTAAAATTGAGCACGTAAACAGGTTTAGAAATCGACTTATTTTTTTTTGCTTTCAAATTTTTTTTCTTTTCTTTAAGCAACTTTTTTCTTTCATTCTTATTTAAAGTTAAAAACTTAACAGCACCCGCCATATTTTCCAATTTATCCGATAAATTGGTTATTTTTAATGTACCTGTTGAAGAGGATTCCTTATTTTTAGAGGAAAAGAAAATCAAAAAAGGAATAGAAATTATTACTATTAAAGTTATAGTTTTGAGCAAAAAGATACCGTAATCAATTAAAAATTCCATAAGGCGGTTGAGTTTAGCAGGAAAATTGTATTTAGCTAGAAAGATTCAATTCAATTATTCCATCCATATAATCAACTAATACTTCTGGGATAACAATTGAGCCATCTTCGGTTTGGTGATTTTCAAGTATTGCTGCAAGTGTTCTTCCAACAGCTAAGCCAGAACCATTCAACGTATGACAAAAGATATTTTCCTTAGATTGATTGATTCTAATTTTCATTCTCCTGCTTTGAAAGTCTCCAAAATTTGAGCATGACGATATTTCTCTATATTTTTTTTGACTTGGAAACCATACCTCTAGGTCGTAAGTTTTAGATGAGGCAAAGCCTGTGTCACTACTACATAATACTACCTTTCTATATGGCAACTTTAAATCAAGTAAGATACTTTCGGCATCATCAGTTAATTTTTCTAATTCTTGATCGGAATCTTCAGGGTGAACAAATTTTACCAATTCAACTTTATCAAATTGGTGTTGTCGAATAATTCCTTTGGTATCTTTTCCATAACTTCCTGCTTCACTCCTGAAACACGGCGTATGGGCAACAAACTCTATCGGCAAATCCTCAGATTTAAGAATTTTATTCCTGAAGATATTACTGACTGGGACTTCTGCTGTAGGTATAAGATACATATCTTCATTTGAGATTTTAAATAAATCTTCTTCAAATTTTGGAAGTTGGCCAGTTCCTTTAAGAGAATTGGAATTAACGAGATAAGGAACATAAATTTCTTGATAACCTTTTTTTACATGTGCATCCAACATATATTGAATCAGCGCTCTATGAAGTTTTGCAATTTCTTTTTTTAAAACAACAAATCGTGATTTTGCAATAGTTACAGATTCCTCAAAATTGATTCCACCGTGTAACTCTCCAATTTCTTGATGATCTCTGATTTTAAAATCAAACTCAGGAATACCCCCTTTTTGATAAACAAGTAAGTTATCCTCTTCTGATTCGCCTAAGGGAACATCACTTGAGAGAATGTTGGGGATTTCCATCAAAAAGGTTTCTAGTTTCTCCTGACAAAGATCTAATTGGGACTTAGATTCCTTGATATTTTTTGATACTTCTTTGGCCTCTTGGAGCTTTTTCTTTTTTTTATCTTGGTTTTGTTCATTAGCAATTTCTTTTGCCAAAATATTAGATCTTTCTTGCAAGGTTTCAGTTTGGACTTGCAGTCTTTTTCTTTCAGAATCATATTTTTCAAATTTTTTTGAATCAAGCTTAAAACCTCTTTGCTTAAGATTGTTTTTAATTTCTTCAAAATTATTTCTTAAAAGATTTATGTCTAACATGTTAGTTGAGAATGACTAAAGTAGTTTGTTTATTATAATCAAATAGTTTCCTATCAAGTTCTTCATTTATTTTTATTTTTTGAAAATTAATCTCAGTTTTGATACCGAACTGATCTTTGTAGCTTATCTTTTTGAGATTTTCATTATCACTTATAACTTGTACATCACTTATGAATTCTGACTGTTCTGATTTTTTCAAAAAATTACAAACTTTTTTTTTGGATTTTAAAAGAAGTAAAGCTGGTATTTGGGATTCAATTTTTCTCAATTCATATTTTATTGTTTCATTGAGTTGATAATCAGTTCTGAAGGCTTCGGTACCATTTACTATCAAGTCTGTCTTGGTAGGTTTCGAAGTTGATATTTTGAATAAATTGGGTCTTTCGTAAAAGATCTGCCCTTTTACAAATGATCTCTCTGAATTTTCAAAAGACTGTATGAAGTCCAAAGATATTGTTTGAGTTGAAGCTTTGTATAAGTTGAGGTTGCTCAACTCCGTACATAAAAAAACATTGTGTGAATACAAAAGGATTATTGCAAAAAGTTTATTCAGCATTTGCATTTGGCGCTAGAACTTCTCTATTTCCATTTGAATTCATTTCGCTTACCAAACCTGCATCTTCCATAGCCTCTATTAATCTAGCAGCTCTGTTATAACCTATTCTAAATTTTCTTTGTACTGCAGATATAGATGCCCTTCTAGATTCTAAAACAAATGCGACAGCCTGATCGTAAAACTCATCTTTCTCAGAATCTCCGCCACTATCAACGTTAACTTCTGCCGATTCTGGTGCTTTCGTTACTTCATCGAGATAATCTACGTCTTCTTTATTCTTCCAATCTTTTACGACACGAAGAATTTCTTCTTCCCCTACAAAGGCACCATGCACCCTCAAAGGTATGGAGGTTCCAGATCCAACATAAAGCATATCTCCTTTTCCTAAAAGTTGTTCAGCGCCAACTTGATCCAATACAACACGTGAATCCATTGAAGAGGCAACATTGAAAGCCATTCTTGCAGAAATATTTGCTTTGATAAGACCGGTTATTACATCTACGGATGGCCTTTGAGTTGCTAGTAACATGTGAATTCCGGCAGCTCTTGCTTTCTGAGCAAGTCTGGCGATAAGGTGTTCAACTTTTTTTCCAACGACCATCATTAAATCAGCAAGTTCATCAACAGCTATTACTATTAAGGGTAGTTCAGAGAGTAGAGGAATTTCAGATTCTATAATTTCTTCTCCTTCCTTGGGCTTCCATAAAGGATCTTTAAGAGGCTTTCCACTCTTTATTGCTTGAGAAACTTTTGTATTGAAACCATTTAAATTTCTAACCGACAAAGCTGCCATTAGTTTATATCTTCTTTCCATTTCATTTACACACCATCTCAATCCATGAGCTGCCTCAGACATATCAGTTATTACTGGGGTTAATAAATGAGGTAAGTCTTCATATACTGAGAGCTCAAGCATTTTTGGATCAATCAGAACTAACTTGACCTCTTGGGGAGTAGCTTTATATAGGATACTCATTAACATTGAGTTAAGAGCGACTGATTTACCAGACCCTGTTGTTCCAGCTATCAAAAGGTGAGGCAAACTAGCTAAGTCTTCTAAAATTGGCTTACCCTCAATGTCCTTCCCGTATGCAAGAGTAATTGGACTTTTAGATTCTTCAAAAACTTTTGATGCTATAACTTCACTTAGTAAAACATCTTCTCTATCTGCATTAGGAATTTCTATACCAATAGTCTCCCTTCCTTGAATAACCTCAACAATTCTCAAACTTCCTACGCCCAAGGATCTTGCTAAATCTTTATTTAAACTTGAAACTTGGGAAACTTTAATTCCTTTTGGTAATTCAACTTCAAACCTTGTCACTACCGGACCGCGCATAGTTTCTTTAACTACTGCGTATTCATTTTCTGGACCTGTAATTTTAAATTCAGCTAATTTTGTAATAAGAGCATTTTTAAGAATATCTAGTTCATAAGCTTGTTGAGAAGTAAATTCTTTTGAATCAGAATTTTTTTCTTTTAAAAGAGAAATTTTTGGCATTTCTCCAGGTAAGGACTTCTCGAATAATTCTTTTTGTTTCTCAATATAAACTTTTTTACCTTGCTGGACTTCTTTAGATACTTCTTTAACAATTGTTTTTGGCATTTCATTCATCTTTTTTTTATGTTCATCTAAAAAAGATTGTCTATTTCTTTTTTCAAGCCTTTCTTTGTTTTTATTTTTAAAAAAAGTTAATCCATCCTTAAATACTTTAGATAGAAAGTATGAAGAATTAATTAATTTATCCTGAATGCCAGAAATTAAATTCTTCCAAGAAAGGTTTGCAGTTAAGGTAAAGCTTATTAGTAGAAAAAAGATTGCAACTATGGTTGATCCAATAATTGATAAATACGGTAATGAATAGCTTTTTAAAGTTAGACCTATAAAACCTGCTGAAGATTCAGGATAAAAATTATCATAAGGATCAATATGTATTGAGATCAAAACAGATAAAGAAATTAACGTAAATAAAAGGCCAAAGAGGAAAAAAAATATTTTCCTTAAACCAAATTGTTTTTCATCTGATTTTTCAGTGAATAAATATTTTATCGGTATCCAAAAAGCTGGGATAAGTAAAATCCATGCAGTTATACCTAATATCCAATAACTTCCATAGGATAGATATGCCCCTATTAAACCTATGCTGTTACTAAAACTTGATGAAGATGAAGTTATAAATTGTTTTTGATCCATAGGATCATATGTCCACAAGGAAATAAGAAATATTATTCCTATAAGAAGTAAAAATAATGCCGAAATGTCTGAAACGATTCTTTTAGCGGCAGAAGAAATGCTCAAGAAATTAATGAGTTTAGATAATCTTGAAGATACTCGTTTTTCTGACACGTTATCTTTGTATAATAAATCATTATAACTTCTACTTAGATGACAGATACAAATAATTTAATAATTCTCGGTTCAGGTCCTGCTGGTTATAGTGCTAGTATTTATGCAGCGAGAGCAGGACTCGATCCAATTTTGATAACTGGATTAGAAATAGGTGGGCAGCTAACAACTACAACAGAAGTTGAAAACTGGCCAGGCGATGCTCATGGATTGATGGGTCCAGACTTGATGGATAGGATGAAAATCCATGCTGAAACCTTTGGTGTAAAAATTGTTAATGATCATATTGAGAAAGTTGATCTTTCATCAAAGCCATTTCAATTGATAGGAAACAGCGATTATCAAACTAATGCTTTGATCATTGCAACTGGAGCATCTGCACTGTATTTAGGCCTTGAATCAGAACAAAAATATCTTGGTAGAGGTGTCAGCGCCTGCGCTACTTGTGATGGATTTTTCTATAAAGATAAGGAAGTATGTGTCATAGGAGGCGGTAATACAGCTGCTGAAGAAGCTTTATATCTTTCCAATATTTGCTCTAAAGTTCATCTCATTCATAGAAGAGACAAACTCAGAGCAGAACAAATTTTACAGGATAGAATATTTGAAAAGCAAAAAGAAGGGAAAATAGAAATTCACTGGAATTCACAATTACAAGAAGTCCTAGGCGATGACAATTTAGTTTCAGGAATATTATTAGATTCAGGTACGCAGATTGCATTAAATGGTGTGTTTATTGCCATTGGGCACAAACCCAATACGGATATTTTTGAAAATCAGCTAATAATGGAAAACGGGTATATAAAAATCAATTCTGGTTTAAGTGGAAATGCTACACAAACAAGTATTGAAGGAGTATTTGCCTCAGGAGATGTTGCTGATTCTATTTACCGACAAGCAGTAACCTCTGCTGGCTCTGGATGTATGGCTGCCTTAGACGCTCAAAAGTATCTTGAAGAAAATTTTTAAATCTTCTTTGAATACAATAATTAGAAAATGAAATTTTTTAAATTAGAGAAGAAAAATAACATTGCAATTATTTCTTTTACGAGAGCAAAATCATTAAATGCTCTTAATCAATCTACCCTTGAAGAACTTATTGATTTGAATAGAAAGATTCAATCCGATACAACTATAAAAGCAGTTATATACCGTGCTGAAGGTATTCATTTTTCTACAGGCGCAGACATTAAGGAAAAACCTAAAGCTTCTTCAAAAATAAAAACTTGGAAGACGAATCTTGGTAAAGAAGCGATTGAATCAATATTAAAACTTGATCAAATTACTCTAGCCTCACTTAAAGGTTATTGTTTGGGAGGAGCTGCCTGTATTGCAACTGCATGCGATTTCAGAATAGCATCGCTTGAAACCACAGTTGCTTATCCTGAAATAGATTTGGGTATGAATCTAAATTGGCTAGGATTACCCCTTCTTTTGAGGTTAATTGGTCCTGCAAGAACAAAAAAAATGGTAATTAGTGGAGAAGCTGAGGACGCAACTACTCTTTTTGATTGGGGATTTATAGATAAAATTTGTGAGACGGTCGATTTAGATAAAACAACCTTGAAATTTGCAAAAAAGTTTACCAGTAAAGATACAGTTCCTGCTCAAATGATCAAAAGAAGTATCAATGCTTTAACTTATCAAAATGATCAGGCGATTATGCACATGGATTATGATCAGTTTCTGTTGACTAAGGAATTTCTTAAAAAATAAATTAACTTATTTTATCTAGACGTTGTTTGGATGTTTCGTATTCAGAAACAAGCTTATCTACAGTTTCTTTTACAGAAGTAATTTCTTTTATAGAACCAATTCCTTGACCTGAGCCCCATATATCTTTCCAAGCTTTCTTTGAATTATCTCCGGAAAGTCCTGAACTACCGAAATTCATATCGTTTTTATCTGCGTGAGGGAGATTGTCGGGATCCAAGCCTGCATTTACGACACTTGGTTTCAAGTAATTTCCATGAACACCTGTAAATGTTGGGCTATACATTATGTCATTGGCAGTACTATCAACTATCATTTTCTTATACCCAGGAGAAGCATTAGCTTCTTTTGTAGCAATGAATCTAGTTCCAATATAAGCATAATCAGCACCAAGAGCTTGGGCTGATAAAACTGAAGATCCTTCAGAAATACTTCCTGAAAGAGCTATAGGACCATCAAAAAACTCTCTTACTTCTCTAACTAATGCAAAAGGACTTAAAGTTCCAGCATGTCCTCCAGCACCAGCACAGACAAGAATTAAGCCATCGGCTCCTTCGTCTACTGCTTTCTTTGCATGTCTAACATTAATAACATCATGCATGACTACACCACCATAACTGTGAATTGAATCAACAACAAACTTTGGAGCTCTTAGGCTAGTAATAACCATTGGAACTTTGTGTTTAACACATACATCGACATCATGTTCAAGTCGATCGTTTGAACTGTGACATATTTGATTCACTGCAAAAGGGGCAACTACCTCTTCAGGATTTTCTTTTTTATAATTTTCTAACTCTGAGGATATTTTTATGATCCAATTTTCAAGCTCTTCTGCTGGTCTTGCATTTAATGCTGGAAAAGAACCTATAACCCCTGCTTTACATTGAGCGATTACTAATTCTGGATAAGAAATTATAAACAACGGTGCTGCGATTACCGGAATTCTTGTGTCCTCAAATAATTGTGAAACTTTCATTATTGCGTTGCCACCCAAAAAACAATGATTCCTGTAACAGCCAAAATTATTAAAACAGACATCAGGGAATCTAATTTGCTATCCTCGGATGCAAGTTTTTCGTCGTAATTATTTTCTTCAGTCATAAACTATTCTCACTCTACCGATCTGTTTACCATCTAAAATTTTATCAATCTCACTTGGAAGCTCATTTAGCGAAATGTCTTTTATATTTTCATCTATATTTTCAAGTTTCCAAGATGTAGCAAAATTATTCCAGACTTCTTCTTTAGTCTCTAGCAAAGACTCTGCTGAGTCTATACCGAAAAGAGATAAACCTCTAAGAATAAAAGGAAATATACTTGTATCTAAGGAGAGTCCTCCAACCATTCCACAACATGCAATAGCTGCTCTTTGTGATGTAGAACAAATTAAATTTGACAAAATTTTTCCTCCAACCGCATCAATACCTCCCGCATAAATGGGTTTTTGCAAAGGTGAGATTAGATCGGACTCTAAATCATTCCTATCCAAAACTGTTTTGGCACCTAAATTTTTTAATAACTTTTCTTGATCCATTTTTCCGGTTATTGCTATAACATCAAAACCAAGTTTACTGAAGAGCATTAAACTAATGATACCTACCCCGCCAGTAACACCAGATACAAAAACCTCTCCATCATCAGGTTTCAATCCATGGAGCAACAATTTTCTTAAACATAAGCCAGCAGTCAAGCCTGCGGTACCAAAGGCCATAGATTCTGAGAGAGATAAATTATCAGGTTTTTTTACTATCCACTCTTGTGGAACTCTAATGTATTCACCGAATCCACCAGAGGTATTCATGCCCATATCGTAGCCTGTAATTATCACTTCATCTCCGACTTGAAAATTTTTGCTTGTTGTTTCCTCAATTATTCCAGCAGCATCTATTCCTGGTGTGTGAGGATAATTTCTAGTAACTCCTTTGTTACCGGATGCAGATAATGCATCTTTATAGTTGAGAGATGAAAACTTAACTTTAACTAAAGTATCGTTATCAGGAAGAGTCGAAATATCTCTTTTTTCAATTGAGCTGATAAAAGACTTGTTATCTTCTGTGGTGACGAGAGCGTTATATTCCATATTAACAAGACTATTTAAGCATAGTGAATCTTTCCATCAAAGACTTGAATGTTGATTAATTTATTTTTTTTGTAAGGTGCACCAAAAAATAGCAGTCGTAATCAATAATTTCTAAAAAAAGCACCTTAATGAATCACTTTGTCGTTTTTTTTAGAAGAATCACTAAAAAATTTCAGATAAAAGCAACTTGTATAATTTATTTTTTTAATTTTATAAATTTAGGAGAATTCATGAATACTTTTAAAAAACTATTTTTTGCTTCATTAATTTCCATCAGTTCTTTCAGTTTTGCTGAAGTTTCTCTATCCGGAAACATTGCAGTAACAACTGATTACGTTTGGAGGGGAATGACTCAAAATGCAGAAGATCCTTCTGTAAGTGGAGGTTTCGACCTCGAGCACGACAGCGGTTTCTACATTGGATTGTGGGCTGCTAATGTCCTTGCTTCTGATACTGTAACTACTGGTGGTCCAGATGGAATAGTTGGCGGTGCTAATGCTGCTGACGATGTAGATGTTACATCTACAGGTTCAATGGAACTAGATGGTTATCTTGGTTTCGCAGGATCTTTCAATGACGATGCTGGATACGATATTGGCTACATTGCCTACACTTATCCTGGCGTAGACGCATGGGATTTTGAAGAACTCTACTTCTCAGTTGACTTCTTTGGTGCTTACGTAATGTACGCTGCTGGAATAGACGATGCAGCTGATTATTACGAAGTGGGTTACGGAATAGATGCTGGCCCTGGAAGCTTTTCGATCTCTTATGGTGATTACGATGGCATGGGTACCAACTATCTTATTGGATACGATTGGTCTGTTGGAGACTTTACAATAGGTTTTGCTTACACAGACTTTAGTGGTGACGTAGCTGCTAACGATTACGATACAGCTATCCTTACCGTTAGTTACTAATTAAATTCCCCTCAGTTGCTTACTGAGGGGTCCCAATTAACCTGTTTAATATTCTTTATTCCCCTTTCTTAAGAAATTAAACAGGTTTACAAACTCCTTTAAATCTGAACAGGTTTTCAGGAGTTTGTTTGTTTTTACAAGAATTTTGTGGAAATAAATGTTTTTTTTAAAAAAAAACTCTTTTATAACTCTTTTTTTTAATGTTTAATGCAACTATCTTTTATAAATTTATAAACGGAGATGATATGAAAACAATAAAAATGGCTTTTGCGAGCATGTTTTTAATTTTAAGTTCTTATGCATCAGCAGTAGAAATTTCAGGTAATGTTGCTCTTAGCAGTGACTATATCTGGCGTGGAATGACTCAAACTCAAGGAGACCTTTCGGTCAACGGTGGTTTTGATGTCTCTACAGATATGGGTTTCTACATAGGTACTTGGGCCTCCAATGCAGGTGGAACCGGTACTGATTACTCAATGGAGCTTGATGTATATCTTGGTTTTTCAGGTGAAATGGCTGAGAACATGACTTACGACGTGGGTTATATTTCAGTAATTTATCCTGGAGACAATTCTGCTGATTTTGAAGAAGCATATATCGCTTTTAACTTCTATGGATTAAACATCCTTTACTCAGATGGTCAAAACGATAGCCCAGATTATGCAGAAGTAGGATATTCAGTTGATGCTGGTCCTGGATCATTTAGTGTCTCTTATGGAGATTACGATGGTGTGGGAGAAAACTCTTTAATCGGATACGATTGGGGAGTAGGAAACTTCACAATAGGTTTCTACTACTATGACTTCGAAGCTGAAGTAGCTGCAAATGATGACGATGGAGCGTACGTATCTATCGGATACTCAATGTAAGAACTTAATATAAGTTAAAATAAAAGCCTCTCTTCTAGAGAGGCTTTTTTTATGAAAAAAATCTTTTCGTTACTTTTTCTATTCTTTTTCTCGGTAAATTTATTCACCGAGATAGAACTATCTTTTGGATTAAACTTAAAATCAATATGGAGAGGACTTGATCAAAATGATGGGAATCCAACTATTTATTCCGAAATAGAATATGAGAAAAATGGCTTCATATCCAATGCTTGGGTCGAGAACTGTTGCTCAAACGGAATCACTAATGCAAATAAGGAAGTAGGATTGTCTTTTGGATATAAACATAATTTCAAAGATGATCTATTTTTTTCAATATCTTACATAGGTACCAATTATCCAAATTCTAAAGAAGAAAATTATGATGAAATTCAATTAGAATTTGAGATAGAAGAATTTAATTTAAAGATTTTCAACGGTCTTGAGGAAATGCCTAATTATTATGAGATGAGCTATAAATATTTAATAAAAGACATTCTTTTGACTATTTCAGCCGGAGATTTCAAACCTTATAGAAATATATCTGAGAGTAATGGTAAAAATGCTCAATTCAATATGCAGTTTAAGAGGTTAGACTTAGATTTTGAGCTATTTTATTTCTATTTTCATCCTAATGGTAATAGTGTCCTGAGGGATGATGGACTAGTAATAGGTATTTCTAAGAGTTTAAATTTTTAAAAACTTTCTCACTTCCGTAAGGAATTAATATAAAAGTTAGGACTTGTTCATCAATATTACTTAGATCTTTTATTTCTAGCTTCTCGCAAAAGCTTCTTAAATCATCTCTAAAGTCTTCAAAAGTCTCATTTATAAGATCTGCGGGCCTTGAGGTTATAGCTTTTTTATTTTCTGAGGCCTTTGATAAAAGATTTTTATCTAAATCTCCTGGAAGCTTACCGTAATAACCTAAAACTAAGTCTATAATTTCTAATGATAAGGTTTCATATTTATCATTGACTATATTTGATAACGCTTGAGCTCCAATAATTTGAGAAGCAGGAGTAACTAGTGGAACGTAACCTAAATCCTTTCTTACTTCGTAAATTTCCTCTACGACTTTATTCATTAATTCCTCTTTTCCTAGCCCTTTTAATTGCGTTTCTAAATTTGAAAGCATACCCCCTGGAACCTGGTTTATAAGCATTTGCATATCTACTCCTCGCATACTTCCCTCGAATTCATTATATTTTTCCCTAACATTCTTGAAGTAGTTCGAAATAGGTACTAATTCATTTAAATCAATATTTAAATCTAGCCCCTTTTCATTCAACAAATAAACCATAGTTTCAGTAGCTGAATGCCCATATCCCATACTCATTGAAGAAATAGAAGTGTCTATGTTATCTACGCCTGCTTCTACTGCCCGCATATTAGTTAAATTAGACATGCCTGTCGTTGCATGAGTATGAAGATGAATAGGGATATTCAATGTATTTTTTAAATTTGAAATTAATTCAAAAGCATATTCAGGACTTAAAATCCCTGACATGTCTTTTATACACAACGAATCACATCCAAGATCTTCTATTTCTTTAGACAAATCAACCCAATTATCGAGTGTATGAACTGGACTAATTGTGTAAGCCAAAGTTCCTTGTGCGTGCTTACCAATTTCCTTAACCACATTTACGCTATGCTTTATATTTCTTAAGTCATTCAAAGCGTCAAAAATTCTAAAAATATCAACTCCATTCTCACCTGATTTTTCAATAAATTTTGAAACTATCTCATCACTATAATGTCTATATCCAACAAGATTTTGTCCTCTAAGGAGCATTTGCTGTTTGGTATTGGGCATTGCTTTTTTAAATTCTCTTAATCTTTCCCATGGATCTTCATTAAGATATCTCACGCAAGAATCAAATACTGCTCCACCCCAACTTTCTATTGAAGAGTAACCTATTTGATCTAATTTGGAGGCGATAGGAAGCAAATCATCAATTTTTAAACGAGTAGATAACAAAGACTGGTTACCGTCTCTTAAAACAACTTCAGTTAATCCAATTTTTTTAATCATTTAGGGAAAATTTAATCAATTGATCTTTTAGAAAATTGCCAACGATTGTTGGAAGAACATATGTTATGTCGTGATAACCATCATCAATTGTTTTAAAATTTATATTTGGAATATCTCTCTTTAAAGAATTTAATCCATTGATTGGTACTATTTCATCGGCAGTACCCCAAATAACAGAAACTTTTAAATTTAATTTTCCTAGCTCTTGATACATTTCTTTCGTGTCAAATAAATTAAAGTTTTTAGCGGTTGATAACAATGCTCTTGTGAAGCCCTCATATTGCATTTGTTCTTTATAAATAAAGTTTAATTCTTCTTGAGATACATGATTGCTATCATGATTTGAAGATAATTTTATCGATGAATTTCCTCCATACATCAATGAGGGAAAAACAATCGAAATATAATGGCTTATAAATCGCAAGCTTAAGATTTTGAAAATAAGCCTTGAAGATGTATTTGTTTCGCCCATGTATCCAGCTGGTGCTATCAAATTAATTGATGCTACTTTAGAAGGAAACTTTTCAGCAAAGTGTCCAACAATAGGGCCGCCCATTGAATATCCTACTAGGTGAACTTTTGTTTCAATATTCAAATGCTTAAACAATTCGGCAAGAGTCGAAATGTAAAAATCTTTTGTATAGTCAACTCTAGGTCTGGCTGAATATCCTCTCCCATAATGGTCATATGCTAGTACATCAAAACCATTAGACGTTAAAAAAGGAATAATACCCTTCCAAACAATGCTAGGTGTTGAAAATCCATGAACAAGAACAACTGTTTGACCTATTGGCTTTTCCGATTTATGTTCTTCATAAAACAGGTTACCGTTTTTAAGTTTTGCAAAATTACCATGAAGAGGTTTGATGATATTTTTTGGGTTTTTTAATTTTAAATAGCAATACAAATAAGGAATGAAAAGAATAAGAAAAAAAGAAATTAAAAAAACTATAAAAAAATTCACCTTTTTATATTAAATCCTAATATGATTTTTTTCTATGGAAAATAATTTTCAAAATACTTCTTTAATTGGCCTGTCGCATAGAGGAGATTCGAAGAATTATATAGAAAACAGCCTAGAAGCCTTCGAAGCTGTTGTAAAGATGGGTTTTACTCACATTGAAACTGACTTAAGAATGACTTTGGATCATGAAGTTATTGCCTTTCATGATGAAAATTTAAAAAGATTATTTGATTTAGAGCTTAAAGTTGAGGACTTGAGATTTAAAGAAATAGATTATCTTTTTAAAGAAAAAAATTGCAGTTTAATTTCATTAGAAGAAGCATTAATAAGATTTCCTAACTCCTTCTTCAACATTGATTTGAAAGTTCAAGAAGTAGTCAAAAAAAGCATAGAAACCGTAAGAAAAATGAATGCTTTCCACAGGGTATGTTTTGCATCTTTTAATTCTAGAAATACTAATTT
>Ga0208390_1000552_pt1 | contig 13608 bp, 15 predicted proteins | sample Knorr_S7_td_Surf_FD_185594 | JGI IMG/M metagenome (GOLD analysis project Ga0208390, IMG submission 185594) | Marine microbial communities from Southern Atlantic Ocean transect - Knorr_S7_td_SurfaceA_ad_6m_LV_A (SPAdes) (version 2) | ecosystem: Environmental > Aquatic > Marine > Oceanic | place...
AAAACTTGTCTATTTGGGGTATTATTGTTTTAGTTGTTGTGATACTTTCATATTTAATTTTTGCATGAATAAAATTAAATTAGCTGTAACTGGTTGCCTCGGCCGAATGGGTCAACAAATCATCAAATCTTCAAAATTAGACAAAAAATTTAAACTTGTAACTCTTACTGAAAATAGAAAAATTAATAGTAAGATTTCTGGAATCAAACCAGAATTAAATGATGAAAATGCTTTTAAAAAAGCAAATGTTATTATCGATTTTACAGTACCAAATTGTACTTTCCAAGTTTTGAAAATAGCATCAAAACTAAAAAAAAAAGTAGTAATAGGTACTACCGGATTTACAAAAAAAGAAGAGGAGTTAATAAAAAAATACTCAAGAAAAATCCCAATTTTAAAGGCAGGAAATATGAGTTTAGGGATTAATCTTTTAATGTATCTTACTGAAATCGCTTCAAGTTCATTGGGAAATAATTTCTTAAGTAAAGTTTATGAAGTACACCATAAACACAAAAAAGATCATCCATCAGGTACTGCTTTAATGCTTGGTAAAGGTATAGCAGTTGGTAAAAAAAAGGATTTTTATAAAATGATTGGTAATAAATACTTTAATAAAAAAACATTTCCATACGGTAAAAAAATTAATTTTAATTCAATAAGAAAAGGTGAGACTATAGGAGAACACGAGGTAAAATTTTCAAGTGGTAAAGAAATTATAACCCTCAATCATGAGGCATTTGATAGAGCTTTATATTCTGAAGGAGCTCTTACAGCCGCTAAATGGCTTATGTCTAAAAAACCAGGACTTTACTCAATGAGAAATGTTTTAAATTTTAAATGAGGCTCATAGAAGCTGAAAAGAAAAAAAGAGCTAAAATAGTTCTTAAAATTTTAAACAAAACTTATCCTAAAATTTCTGTACCTTTGCATAGCAGAAATGTATTTACACTTTTAATTTCAGTTTTGCTTTCTGCTCAATGTACGGATGTTAATGTAAATAATGTTACAAAAGATATTTACCCAAAATATCATAAACCAAAACACTTTGTAAAACTTGGTAGGAAAAAAATAGAAAAATTAATTAAAAGAATAGGTATTTTTAGGATCAAGGCTAAAAGTATTTTCAATTTATCAAAAATATTAATGGAAAAACATAACGGACAAGTTCCTAAAACTTTTCAGGAACTAGAGGAACTTCCAGGTGTTGGGCATAAAACTGCTAGTGTGGTAATGTCCCAAGGTTTTGGTCATCCTGCATTTCCAATTGATACGCATATTCATAGATTGGCACAGAGATGGGGGCTTACAAACGGTAAAAATGTAGTTCAAACTGAGGAAGATCTTAAAAAATTATTTCCTAAGAAATATTGGAATAAACTTCACTTACAAATAATCTATTATGGAAGAGAGTTTTGCAAAGCTAGAGACTGCTATGGAATAACTTGTAAAATTTGCACATCTTGTTATCCTAATAGAAAAAAACCGTTCAAAACAAAGAAAGCATAAAATGAAAATCTTGGGAATTGGAAATGCAATAGTTGACGTTATTTGTAAGGTTGATGATCAATTTATCAAAAAAAATAACCTTACTAAAAGTACGATGAAATTAATTTTTGATGAAAATGAATTCAAACAACTGCTTTCAAACCTTAAAATTGAAAAAACCGTTTCTGGTGGCTCAGTGGCTAATTCGATTGTTGGATTATCACAATTAGGAAATGATGTTGGTTTCATAGGCAAAGTAAACGATGATGACCTGGGTGGAAAATATGAGGAAGGTCTTAAGACAGAGAATGTAAAATATTTTTATTCAAAAAAGAAAGAAGAGTTGCCAACTGGCACGTGTTTAATATTGGTCACTCCAGATTCTGAAAGAACTATGTGCACATTTCTTGGCACGGCTGGAAAAATTAATGAGAATGATGTTGATACGAATGCCATCAAAAAAAGTGAAATTATTTTTTTAGAGGGATATCTTTGGGATGAAGGTGAGCCAAGAAAAGCATTTGATAAAGCGATAAATAATGCGAACAAAGTTGCTATGTCGTTATCAGATCAATTTTGCGTTGATAGACACAAACCACATTTTTTAGAATTAGTAAAAAGTAAGCTAGATATAACTTTTGCTAATGAACAAGAAATTAAGTCATTAATAAATGCCAAAAGTTTCGATGATGTGATTAATTTTGCCAGAGAATTAAAAAAACTTTTGGTAATAACAAGAGGTGAAAAGGGTGCTATATCTATTAACGGAGATGAAATAACTGAATGCGATATAAAAAAAAATCTGAAAATAGTTGATCTCACAGGTGCTGGCGACTTATTTGCAGCAGGTTTTTTACACGGTCACATTAATAGGATGACACAAAAAGGATGTTTAGAAAAAGGAACAGAAATGTCCTCAAAAGTTATCCAACAAATAGGCGCAAGAATTTAATTACTTTTTCTTTCTCTTAAAACTTCCTTTTCCTTTTTTTGGTTTTATAACTCTTGGTTTATATTTTTTTGAAAACAGATCTTTAGCAATGTAATTTTTCTTTTTCATCAAATAGTATATCCATCTTTATTACTTTTAATTAGGTCTTCATTTCCAAACTCAGCATTTATTTTTTTTCTAAGTCTATAAATATGCGTTTCAACTGTATGGGTCTCGAGATCAGATGAATGTTGCCAAATTTCTTTTTCTAAAGTTTTAACATTAACTGGTTTTTTTGAGTTATTTAAAAATAATATCATGTCTGTTTCTCGTTCAGTTAATTTTAAACTTAATTTACCCCTTTTTAATTCTCTCGAGTTGATATTTAAAAGAAAATCTTTAACATTTACATTTGATTGGTCTTGATATTTCTTCTGGATAAATCTTACATTTAAACTTTCAATAAATGTTAAAATATTTACAGGAGGTTTAAATTTAATAATTTGATCCTCGTTTATATTTTTGACAAAAAAATTATATTCTTTCTCATGCACAATTAAAATTGAGTTTTCTATAGAAATACTTTCATTCTTATATTTATTAAAAAAAATTTCCTTGTTATCAAATTTTAATATTTCGTAACCAATATGTTCTTTAAGTTCACTTATAATATCGTAAAAATTTGATAAATTAATTATGTATAAATTTTGATTTACCATATATTTTAGAACTTATGATAATTAAGCTTAAAAATAAAGACACCTTAATATGTGATGATTTCCAATTTAAATGTTCTATTGGTAAAAATGGTTTAAAAAAAAATAAATTGGAGGGAGACAATTGTACCCCAATAGGAACATTTTCATTAGGACCAGTTTATTATAGAAGTGACAGGGTACATAAACCTGATACAAAATTAAAAACCCTTAGATTAAATAAACAAATGGGTTGGTGTGATGATCCAAAAAATATTAATTATAATAAAGTAGTAAAATTAAATAAAAAAATTAAGGCCGAAAAGTTATATAGAAAAGAAAAGATTTACGACGTTATTATTGTAATCAATTACAACACTAAAAAAGTATTAAAAAATAAAGGAAGCGCTATTTTTATTCACGTAACAAATAATTATAAACCAACTAAAGGGTGTGTGTCATTAAGTTTGAATGATATTGAAATATTATTAAAGATAATAAAAAAGAATTCAAAAATTAAGATATCTTAGTTTCTGTTTCCAAAAATTTTGGAACCAACTCTAATATATGTTGCATTAAACCTTAGGGCATCCATATAATCGTTGGACATTCCCATACTAATTTCTTTTAATTTAAAACTTTCTGATAAATTTTGCATCTTTTTAAAAAAAGGAGTCGGATCTTTATCAAAGGGAGGCAAACACATGATCCCTATGATATTGAGGTTATATTCAGTTACACATTTTTGATAAAAATTTTCTAAGTCATCTTCATCAATACCTGACTTTTGTATTTCTTTACCTAAGTTTATTTGAATAAAAACTTTTGGTTTAAAATTCTTTTTTTCCTGCTCTAATGAAATTTTTTCGGCAAGTTTAATGCTATCTAGTGAGTGGATATAATCAAATAAAGGTAGCGCGAATTTTACTTTGTTTGTTTGTAATTTACCTATTAAATGTAATTTTAAATTAGGAAAATCGTTCTTTAATGATGTCCATTTTTCTTGGGCTTCTTGAACCTTATTTTCTCCAAAATGCTGATGACCATGATTTATTAAGGGTAATATATGACCTATTGGAAATGTTTTTGATACAGCAACAATGTTGGCATTTTTAAAGTTGCTTATTTCCTCTTTTACTAATTCAAAATTTTTTACTACATTCTCCATATGAATATTAAATATTATTATTTTATAGATGAATTTAACAAAAATGAAATTGAAAAATTATCTTCTAAAATTTCATTAATATATAGAAATTATCATAAAAAGAATAACCCTAATGAACTTAAAAAATTGGTTATAAATTGTAAAATTAATAGACGGAAAGTTTATATCTCCAATAATTTAAAAGATGCAATAAAGTTTGATTTCGATGGTTTATACATACCCGCATTTCATAAACAACTAAGGTTTCAGAACATAACAAAAAAAAAATTTGAAATAATAGGTTCTGCCCACAATGCAATCGAGCTTAAAATAAAAGAAAAACAGGGGTGTTCACATATTTTTTTAAGTCCTATTTTTAAAAATGATAAAAATAAAAAATTTCTCGATGTCATAAAAACAAACTTGTTAAGAAAAATGACAAAAAATAAAATTGTTTTACTTGGTGGAATTAACCAAAAAACTCTAAAAAGATCTAGATTATGCTCACCTAGTGGTGTTGCGGCAATATCATGGATAAAAAAAAACGGCCCAAGTATAAATACCGGGCCGTTTTAATTTTAAAAACTAAATCAAATTAGAATGCGAATCCTAATGCAATTTCAGTTATGCTTTGATCAGCTGCATTATCGTCTTGATCTGGATTACTTACTTCCATGTTGTATGCTTTAATTGACATACCACCCATTGAGTAAGCTACCTGTAATGCATCAATCGTCTCTGTTACGTCATCATCAGTAGTTACTGCTGATGCAGCATTATCCTGAGTGTCGTAAGTTTCGTCTGATGAAGTGTACGAGATTGACAAATTGTCATTTACGTTGAACGCAATTGACATTTGCTCACCTGTAAATAGACCACCAGATGTTCTTTCAGTTTTAGAAGCATTAGCTGTCTCTATAGCTTTTGTTACACCACCGTCCATGTAAGACTCTGAGTATCCGATTGATACTGGTCCCATAGAGTATGTAGCATACCAAACACCGTTAAACTCGTCAGAAATTTTTTGACCAGTTGTTGATGGGTTTGGAGTTTTGTTTTCTCTCTCAGAACCGTAAACACCAACTTTTAGACCTTCATAAGTAACTGTTACACCTGCTTCGTAACCTTTACCCCATGTTTCGCTGTAAGTTGCTTGTGCACCATCACCTACGCTAGCGTCTGAAGCTTGTAGTGTGTAACCTAAATGTGCTTGTATACCTGCACCCATGAATTCCATTGCTGGAGGTGTGTACATGATATGGTTATTATCCATATAGTTACCAAGTGAGTTAGCCATTGTTGCTTTAGCGTCAGATACCTGCTCGTACGCAACTGGAACTTCTTCATCATACATGTATGATGCAGAACCAGTACTTGTTCCCAATGTGAATGAACCCATTGCTGGTGTTGTGATTGTTGTTGTTGATGCTGACACTGCGAAATCATCGTCCATGACTGTTGACATAGAAAACGTTGTTCCGTTATCAAGTTCTCCGCTACCTGTGAAAGCAACGTCTCTGTCAGTACCAATTGATCTACCACTGTTATTAGCTTGTTTTTGTTCACCAAAAACTAAAGTAGTATTGATCGCTCCAGAAACAGACATTTCGCCTGCAACTGCAGAACCTAAAGTCACTAACGAACCCGCTAATGCTGTAAGTCCTATTTTTTTGATATTATTCATAAAGTACTCCTTTTTTGTTGTATTCATATGAACAAAGGTTTTTTACCAGAAAAGCTCTAAAACAGGTGAATTTTACCAAAAAATGTGTATTTTTTCATTATATGTGATATTTTTGTCACTTAATTTAGCTCTATTTTAAATAATTCTGAGATAATTAATATTTTCTGGTATTTATAATTTTCATGAAAACAAATCTTGTCAGATTTATTACTCTAATAGCTCTCATGTTAGTTTTTCTTAATTCATGTGGTTTGTATAAAAGATCTGACATCAAGGATAATCCTGTAAATGTTGATGAAAGAGTTAGGAAAAATATACAAGAAGGTAGAGGATTTAGATTTGGTAAAGGTGCGACACGAGGTGGGGATTTTGATTTTGCATCTTCAAATCCACTTTGGAGAGGTGCAGTAGATGTTTTAGATTTTGTTCCGCTAACTAATGCTAGTTACTCTGGTGGAATAATAATTACAGAATGGTTTTCAGCAGAAAATAATACTGAGAGTACGAACAGGGAATTGAAGTTAACGGTAAGATTTATGTCAAATGAGATTAGATCAGATGCTATACAAGTGTTAGTTTTTGAGAAATCTTGCATGCAAAATAATTGTAAGACTAAAAAAATAAAATCTAAACTTGAAGGAGAATTAAAATTAGCTATTTTAAAAAAAGCAGCATTATTTGAGAGAGATGATTTCCAAAAATACAAAGAAACTGAGGGAAAAAAAAGAGGCCAAACATTAAATAAAAAAAAATAATTTTTTCGTAAGTGGATAGATATAACTTCAAATCAAACGAGGAAAAGTGGCAAAAGTTTTGGGAAACAAACAAAACTTTTAAATCTATAATACAAAAAAACAAAAAAAAATTTTATTGTTTAGAAATGTTTCCTTATCCGTCTGGAAAAATTCACATGGGGCATGTAAGAAATTACACAATTGGTGATGTTTTAGCTAGATATAAAAAATTACAAAATTTTAATGTTCTTCATCCTATGGGTTGGGACTCATTTGGTATGCCAGCTGAAAATGCTGCAAAAGAAAATAACTTAGATCCAAAAGAATGGACTGAAAAAAATATCTCCTCAATGAAAAAACAACTTAAAAGATTGGGTCTTTCTATAGACTGGGATAGAGAAATATCTACTTGTTCTCCAAATTATTATAAACACCAACAACTTTTTTTTTTAGAATTATACGATAAAGGTTTAGTTTATCGAAAGGAAAACTATGTAAATTGGGACCCTGTAGAACAGACAGTACTTGCTAACGAACAAGTTATAGATGGTAAAGGATGGAGATCTGGCGCATTAGTAGAAAGAAAAAAATTGAATCAGTGGTTCTTTAATATTTCTAAATTTTCTGAGAAATTACTTGATGGTTTAGATCGCTTGCCAGAATGGCCAAATAAAGTAAAAACCATGCAAAAAAACTGGATTGGAAAATCATCTGGCTGTGAAATAGATTTTAAGATTGAAGGAGATTTACCAGTAAAATATATAAAATGTTTTACCACAAGACCTGACACATTATTTGGTTTTTCTTTTTTGGCTTTATCTGTGGATCATCCTTTATCCAAATATTTTGAAAATAATTTAGAATTCCAAAAATTTAGAAAAGACTGTTCTAAAACTGGAACAACGGAAGAATCTATTGCACAAGCTGAAAAGATTGGTTTTAAAACAAATCTTAGAGCTCTCAACCCTATGGATCCAAAAATGAAAGTTCCAGTTTATTTCGCAAATTTTGTTTTAATGGATTATGGTTTTGGTGCTGTTTTCGGATGTCCCGCTCATGATCAACGTGACTTTGAATTTGCAAAAAAATATAAACTAAATATCAAAACTGTTGTCAGACCTAAAAACAAAGGTAATGATTTTCATGTTAACGATGAAGCTTTTATTGAAGATGGTATCATGATCAATTCATCTTTTTTAAATGGTCTTAAGACACCCAATGAGGCGATTGGAAAAAGCATTTCTTATTTAACGGAGAAAAAATTAGGAAATAAAAAAATTAATTTCAGGTTAAAAGATTGGGGTATATCCCGTCAAAGATATTGGGGATGCCCTATACCTATTGCATACGATAAAGATGGAAACGTTTTGAAGATTCCAAAAAAAATGTTGCCAATTAAACTACCAGAGAAAATAGATCTTAATACAAAAGGTAACCCTTTAGATCATCAAAAGAAATGGAGAGAAATTAAAATTGACGGCAAAAATTGTACTTTAGAAACTGACACACTTGATACTTTTGTAGACTCATCTTGGTATTTTTTGCGTTTTTGCTCACCAAATAATAATGAGTACGGGTTTAATAATGAGGATATAAAATACTGGATGCCAGTTGATCAGTATATAGGTGGGGTAGAACATGCAATTTTGCATTTGTTATATTCCAGATTTTTTATGCAGGCTTTAAGTTTTGAGAAAAAAGACTTTATTTCAACAGAACCATTTCAGGGCTTATTTACACAAGGAATGGTGTGTCATGAAACTTATAAAGATGAGAAAAATATATGGATTAGCCCAGATGAAGTTTTTACAGATAATGGAAAAGACTTTTTTAAAATCAAGGATAAGAAAAGGGTTATAGTTGGAGCATCTGAGTCAATGTCAAAATCAAAGAAAAATACTATCGATCCTGAAAAAATTATGGATCAATACGGTGCTGACGCAGTTAGATTTTTTATTTTATCTGATAGTCCACCTGAAAAAGATGTGCAGTGGTCAGAACAAGGAATTATTGCAGCTTATAAATTTGTACAAAAGTTTTGGATATTACATAAAAAAATTCTTGATCAGATAAAAAATAAAAAGAGGGAGAATAAAAATATTGATTTAACTATTTATACAAACAAACTTATTGAAAAGTACACATACAGCTTAGAAAAATTTAATATGAATGTTTTGATAGCCTATTTACACGAAACCTATAACTTTTTAATCAAAGAAATTGATAAATTGGATATAAAAGATCTAGAGGAAAATTACTCAAAAATACTTGTTTTGATGTATCCAATATTACCTCACTTAATATCAGAGTGTTTAAAAGACGTTAAAAATGATAATAAAATTGTTTGGCCCTTGATACAGAAAGAATTTTTAGAGGACAAACACGTAAATATAGTTATACAAATTAATGGTAAAAAAAAATCTTTAATTAAAATCCAAAAAAATCTAGATGAAAAATCACTTCTGGAAAACGTGAAAAAAGATAAAAAAATTTCAAATTTCCTTGAAAAAAAAAGTATTTTTAAACATATAATTGTTAAAAATAAGCTGGTAAATTTAATAGTGAAATGAAATCTTTAATATCAATTATAGTTTTATCAATTTTATTGTCAGGGTGTGGATTTAAACCAATCTATAGTTCAAAAGATAGTAATTTTCAAGTTATTGAAATTATAAACAACAATAAGAATAAAAATTCATTTGCTATTGAACAAATGTTGATGTCACTTTCAAATGAAAAAGCTATACGAAAGGTGAAACTAGAATTTGATTATAGAGACTCTATCGAAACAATACTTAAAGACAGCAAAGGTGATCCCTCTAAGAAAAAATTATCGATTAATATAAATTTGAAAATTAAAAATGAAAAAGGATATATTCTTAGCACAAAAAATTTTAATGAAGAATTTAACTATGATGTACAAAGTGATAAATTTAGTATGGCTCAATACGAGAGTAATATTATAAATAATCTGACCAATAAAATTACAAGTGATATCATCTTTTTACTAGGTACATTAGAATGATAGTTAAAACTTTCGAAATTAATAAAAAGAAATTTGACAAACAAAATATTTTTTTAGTTTATGGTGAAAATGAAGGTTTAAAGAATGAGATTGTAGACATTTTAAAAAAAAATTTAAATGGCGTTGTAGAGAAACATGATGAAAATCAAATTTTAAATGATTATGAATTATTTTATGAAAAGCTATTAAATCAATCCCTTTTTGAAAAAGAAAAAATTATTATTATCAATAGATGTTCAGAAAAAATTTACGGGGTAATTGAAAGTATAATTGACAGAATTTCTTCTGATATCAAAATAATATTAAATGCAAGTATACTAGAAAAAAAATCTAAATTAAGAAGCTTATTTGAAAAAAGTAAAGAGTTAATAATAATACCAACTTATAAAGACAACTCCCTTAGTTTAAATGAAATTGCAAAAAAATTTTTTAATAATTACAAAATAAGTATTTCGCAGGAAACGATTAATCTTTTAATATCTAGATGCAATGGGGATAGAGGACATTTAAAATCTGAATTAGATAAAGTTTTAATTTATATAAATGATAAAAGAAAAATAAATTTAGAGGAAATCTACAAATTAACGAACCTTGCCGAAAACATTAGTATTAACGAATTGGTTGATACATCTTTGTCCAAAAACTCTCGAAAAACATCTGAAATACTTAATGAAAGTAATTACAAATCGGAAGATGGAATATTGATTTTAAGAACATTCCTGCAAAAAGCAAAAAGGTTACTTAGTCTTTATGACGAACAAAGTAGTAATGTAAATTTTGATAATTTGATAAATAATTACAAGCCGCCAATTTTTTGGAAAGATAAACCTATAGTTAAAAAGCAACTTGAAAATTGGTCAAAATCAAAAATAAAAAATTTGATAAAAAATATCAATCAAACGGAAATTTTCGTGAAAAAAAATAATGCAATCAGTTTAATGCTAATTTTTAATCTTCTTTATGAAACTTCAAATAATAATTAATAATATTTCTTAATAATTTCTACCAAGTGATTAAATTGATCTAAATCTCTATAATGAAAAGTTACAGATCCTTTGTTATTTCTCTTGTTAGTTATTTGAGTTTTAAGACCTATTTTTTCCATAAGATCGGCTTCAATTTTTTTTATATTCGGGTCCTTTAATGCTTTAATTGACTTAGCTGGTGACTTATAAAGTCTTACGAGATTTTCCGTTTGTCTTACAGAAAGATTTTTTTTTATTATTTTCTTCGCAATTTGATCAGAATTGCCGAGGCCAACCAAAATTTTGGCATGACCTGGAGAAATTTTATTAGATTTAATCAAATCAGTTATATAACTTGATAACGTTAAAAGTCTCAAACTATTAGTAATGTGACTTCTGCTTTTTCCTATAAATTTAGCGACTTGTTCTTGATCATAACTAAACTCATCGATCAACCTTTTATAACCTTCTGCTTCCTCTATTGAATTTAAGTCATGTCTTTGAACATTTTCAACAATACCAAATTCAAGAGCTTTTTTATCATCAGCATCGACAACAACCACAGGTACCTCATGCAATCCGGCTCTTTGGGCTGCCAACCATCTTCTCTCACCTGCTATTATCTCATATTTGTTTGCACTTGATGGCCTTGCAATAATTGGTTGTATGATACCCCTAGACTTAATTGAATTGGTTAACTCCTCCAAGCTTTCTTCATCAAATGTTTTCCTTGGTTGATATCTATTTCTAATTAAATCACTAACTGAAATTTTATTGTTTTTTGAAACTGTTTTTGTATCTCCTATTAATGATGATAATCCTCTTCCAAGACCTTTTTTATTTTTAAAAATACTGCTCATGCTGCCGTTACAAAACTCGATTCTTGAGCCAAAAACTCATCTGTAAATTTAATATAAGATCTGCTTCCAGGACATTGTTTATCATATATTAAAACAGGAACCCCATGTGAAGGAGCTTCTGATAAACGAACATTTCTAGGAATTACAGTTTGATAGACTTTTTCCTTAAAATAATTTCTTGCATCTGTTTCAACTTGTGAAGATAGTCTGTTTCTTTTGTCATACATGGTTAGCAAGATTCCTCTTACAAACAAATTTGGATTAAGACCGACCTTAATACGATCAATAGTTTTAATAAGTTGAGTTATACCCTCAAGAGCAAAAAATTCTGTCTGCAAAGGCACAACTAATGAGTCTGATGCTACCAAAGCCATCACGGTTAATAAACTCAGAGAAGGTGGGCAATCGATCAAAACATAGTCGTATGAATGGTTGGAATTGTTTAAATATGAGGTTAATTTAGTCTTTAAAAGATATGCTCTATTTTTGTCATCTGCGGTTTCAACTTCCAAACCAGATAAATCAACATTTGATGTTACGATATCTAAATTTTGGAAGTTAGTCTTCTGAATTGAACTTTGGATATCCTCTTTTCCATTCAAGACTCCATAAATTGTTTTGCTAGTATCTGCTACATTAGACAAACCTAATCCTGTTGTTGCATTTCCTTGTGGGTCCAAATCTATAACTAGTATTTTTTTTCCATTTAAACTAAGTCCTGCCGCTAAATTAATTACGGTCGTAGTTTTGCCAACACCGCCCTTTTGATTAATGACTGAAATAATTTTTTCTTTCATTTTTTTTTACTTATTTTATTTATTTTAATTATGATTGAATCTTTTTCTGTCACACTTTTTTTCTCTATAAATTCTAAATTCCAATTTTGCAGACATTGTTCAATTGAACTCTTTCCACTTTTTCCTAAAAACAAAATGACGTCTTTAAAATCATCAAAGTTTTTTGTTACTAAATCCAAAATAACTGGCAAAGGTTTAAATGCTCTTGCTACAATCAAATCAGAGTTTAATTTTTTTTGATCAAAGATATTTTGATTTATTACTTCAGCGTTTAGTCCGAATTTATTAATTACTTTTTTTAAAAAATTACTTTTTTTTGAACTTTTTTCGTAAAGAAAAAATTTCATCTTCGATTTTTGTTTTTTTTTGATTATAGCAATAACTAAACCAGGTAAACCCGAACCAGAACCTAGATCAGTGCAAGACAGGTGATTTTCATCAATTAAATCAATGATTTGTGCACAGTCAATTATATGTCTATCTCTTGCTAATTCCTCGGTATGTTGGCTAATTAAATTAATTTTTTTGTTCTCATCCAAAATCATTTCTTTAAATTCATCTAATTCAAGAAATGTTTCACGTGAAACATTCAAAGTGTCTAGTTTTGAGTAATTAATTTTATGCGAATCTATCAAGCTATCTTCTTAATAGACTTTCTTTTAAGATGTGACAACAGAATAAATACTGCCGCTGGGGTTATACCGTCAATTCTGAGTGCTTGACCCATTGTTTTTGGCTTAATTTGCTTGAATTTTGACTTAACCTCGTTTGAAAACCCAGAAAAACTATCATAATTAATGTTATCTGGGATTTTAAGATTTTCATCTCTTTTAAAAGCTAATATATCAGCATTTTGCTTCTTGAGGTAACCCTTGTAATGGGCATTAGTCTCCAATTGTTCATCTATATCCTTAGAAATAAAGGTCAACTCAGGCCAAATTTCCCTAATTTTGTCCATAGTCACACCTTTTTGAGCTAGTATGTTGCTAGCAGTCCTTAAAATACCGTCTTTTGCTATTTTTATACCGAATTTGGATACCTTTGAGGGTGAGATTTTTAATTCATCCATTTTGCTAGTAATATTCTTTAAATTTTTACTTTTTGAATTAAAAACTTCAGCTCTTTCTTTTGAAACTAAGCCAATACTTATTCCTATTTCAGTTAATCTTAAATCAGCATTGTCAGATCTAAGGGTTAATCTGTATTCGGCTCTTGAAGTGAACATCCTATAAGGCTCGGCAACTCCTTTGGTTACTAAGTCATCTATCATGACACCGATATAAGC
>Ga0208390_1000553_pt1 | contig 13596 bp, 11 predicted proteins | sample Knorr_S7_td_Surf_FD_185594 | JGI IMG/M metagenome (GOLD analysis project Ga0208390, IMG submission 185594) | Marine microbial communities from Southern Atlantic Ocean transect - Knorr_S7_td_SurfaceA_ad_6m_LV_A (SPAdes) (version 2) | ecosystem: Environmental > Aquatic > Marine > Oceanic | place...
AGCCACCAATTGTTGCAGATTTTACTGATGCCGAACCATCATAGTCTTCTAGATATTCTTCGGCCATACGTTTAAAATGATTGTGAAGACTATCGCCATAATACAGATAACTATTACCAATAAATAATATCGTTCTTGGCTGATGATTTTCATCCTGCTCAAAATCCCCTTGAGAAATTAAAGAGTTTGAAAAGAATAGTCCAATTAATAAAAATTTATAAATATTTTTCATGGATTTATTCCAAGAAGGTAAATATTCTTTTAATTTTAACCAAGTTTAGTTTAATCTCCAATAAATTTATTATATGTCACTAGATAAAAGAGAATTTGATGTTATAGTGTGGGGTGCATCTGGATTTACTGGAAGACTTGTTTCTAAGTATTTATTTCAAAATTATAATCATGATGATTTAAATTGGGCGATTGCAGGAAGAGATAGTAAGAAACTTAATAGATTAAGGGATAAATACCTGAATCAAAATATTCCTATAATTATTGCAGATAGTTTTGATGATGTTAGCTTAATAAAAATGACTGAAAGAACAAAAGTAATTTGTACTACAGTTGGTCCATATGCAAAATATGGTTCTCAACTTGTAAAGTCATGTGTAAAATCAAAAACTCATTATTGCGATTTAGCAGGTGAAGCACAGTGGATTAGAAAAATGATTGATAACTATCACAAAGCTGCTAAAGTTAATCAAATAAGAATTGTTAATTCTTGTGGCTTTGATTCTGTACCATCAGATTTAGGAGTCTATTATATTCATAAGATTATTTCAAAAAAAAATCTCTCAATAAGAATGAGAGTAACAGGTGCAAAAGGAACCTACAGTGGTGGAACATATGCAAGTATGAAGAATATTATTAATGAGGCATATAAAGATAAAGAAGTGAGAAAGAGTTTAACCAATCCATATGGGCTTAATCCAAAAGGCCAGCAAGATGGTCTTGACACAAGGGATTTAAGATCTGTTAAGTATGATAAAAAAATTAATAGCTGGATATCTCCTTTTTTGATGGCCGGAATAAATACTCGAATTGTAAGAAGAAGTAATGCTCTAAGTAATTTTAGTTATGGACAAAAGTTTCAATATGACGAGGCTATTATGACTGGTAAAGGACTGAAAGGAAGAATAAATGGAATAATTTTATCAATTCCATTGATGTTTCTTGCCGCAAAACCAGGATCTTTTTCTGATAAAATTTTTAATATTATTTCACCTAAGCCTGGACAGGGTCCAAATAAAAAGGAAAGAGAAAATGGATATTTTAGTTTTAGGTTTTTTGTTTTTGATGAGCAAGGTGTTAAGTCAACTTTTAAAGTAACTGGCGATAAAGATCCAGGTTATGGGTCTACCTCGAAAATGTTAGCAGAAAGTGCAGTTTGTCTTGCAAAAGATAAACTAGATGATAAATATGGTGTGTTAACACCATCCTATGCCATGGGTGATAATATCCTTAATAGACTTATTTCAAAAGCTGGGTTAACATTTAATAAGATTAAATAATAATCAAAGGCCCAACAATTAAAAGTTGATAATCAATTTGTACACTACCATTATCAACAGTAATTGAATACATTAACTAATATTTAATCATAGTTTATGCAAAGTTCAATTATTTAGAACTACTTTTTGTACTTTTAAATATGTCCAGCAAATCTCATTGGGAAAAAATATACAAAGAGAAAAGCCCTCATGAGGTTTCGTGGACACAGGAAATTCCATCTACTTCAATTAATTTTTTTAGTGATTTTAAAATTCAAAAAGATGATCCAATTATTGATGTTGGTGGTGGTGAAAGTAAATTTGTTGATTATCTAATTGATAATGGATATGAGAATATCTCTGTTCTAGATATTTCTGAAAATGCAATAAATAGGGCTAAAGATAGAATAGGGTTCAGATCTAAATTTATAAATTGGATTGTTTGTGATATAAATGATTTTGAACCTGAAAAAAATTATACAGTATGGCACGATAGAGCGTCGTTTCATTTTTTAACTTCTCAAACTGAAATTGATAGATATGTCAGAAAAGTAAAATTAAATGCTAAAAATTTTATAATAGGAACTTTTTCAACTTTAGGTCCAAAAAAATGTAGTGGACTTGATATAACTCAGTATGATGAATCATCATTAAAAAAATTATTTGTAGATAAAAAGATCTCTTTTAATAAAAGTGAGAGCATAAATCATATTACCCCTTTTGAAACGACTCAAAATTTTATATTTTGCAGTTTTTCATCAAAAAAATAAATTACTACAACATGGAATATAATAAACTACCAGGTACAGATATTGATGTAAGTAAAATATGTCTTGGGACTATGACATGGGGAAGACAAAATTCAGAATCTGAAGCTTTTGAACAAATGGACTATAGTTTAGATAAAGGAGTAAATTTTTTTGATACAGCGGAATTATACCCTGTACCTGCAACTCCTGATAGATATGCTGATACTGAAAGGATAATTGGAAACTGGCTTGAATCAAGAAAAACAAGAGACAAGATCATACTTGCTTCCAAAATTGCAGGTCCGGGTGATTACACTGCGCATATTAGAAAGACAGGGTTTAGGGGAAACTCCATTGAGGATGCTATTAATGGAAGCCTTGAAAGATTAAAAACAGATTATATAGATTTATATCAGCTGCATTGGCCAGAAAGAGCTACAAATTATTTTGGCAAAAGAGGATTTGATTTTATTGATGATGGCTGGACTGACAACTTTAGAGAAATTTTAGAAACTTTAAACAAAATTGTTAATTCAGGAAAAGTCAGATATGTTGGTTTATCTAATGAAAATCCATGGGGCATTATGAAATATCTTGAATATTCCAAAGAAGGGTTACCTAAAATGATAACGATTCAAAATCCTTATTCTTTATTAAATAGATTATTCGAAGTTGGAAGTGCAGAAATTTGTAAGAGAGAAAATGTAGGTTTGCTAGCATATTCTCCTCTTGGTTTTGGTGTGCTATCTGGTAAATATCGAAATGGTAAGATGCCTGAAAATAGCAGGCTAAAATTATTTTCAAATCTTGCGAGATTTAGTAATGATAAGTGCTTTAAGGCAACAGACTTATATCATGATATAGCAATGAAACATGATTTAAGTCTTACCCAAATGTCACTTGCGTTTGTAAATGATAGACCCTTTGTAACAAGTAATATAATTGGTGCTACCTCCATGAATCAACTTAAAGAAAATATTGATAGCATTAATTTAAAGTTATCTAAAGAGATAATTGCTGAAATAAATTCAGTAAATGAAAAGATTCCAAATCCAGCTCCATAAATTGGTCTATTCTAAGACAGTATTTTAAAATGAGCCCAAATAAGTCAGTAATATCAATTAGAGAAATCAAAAAATTTCTTAAGAATAATTATAATATTGTTGGATCCGTTAAAAAACTAAATGGAGAGATCGATTATAATTTTAAAATTTATTCATCAGATAATAAAAAATATTTACTAAAGGTCTCAAGATCAAATTTTAGCTTGGATTACATTGATTATCAAATTAAAATTTTAGATCATTTAAATAAAGATTGTGGTATTGATTTAGCTTCAAATATCAAAACAGTTAAAGGAGAAAAATTTTGTATAGAAAAAGATAGTCAAGGTAATGATAGATGCATCAGATTATTATCATGGATTAATGGAAGACTCTGGAGCTCTGTTAATCCGATTGAAAAAGAATTACGAGTAGAGCTAGGATATAAAACCGCTCTTCTCTCTCAATCATTAGAAAAATTTAAACATCCTTTTTCTAGTCGAAAAATTGACTGGGATATATCAAACTCATTATGGGTTGAAGAACAATTTGAAAATTTTGATAATGACAAACGAGTAATTCTTGAGCATTTTGTAAATGACTTCAAAAATAATATGTCAATTTACAATGATTTAAAAAAATCAGTTATTCATAATGATATCAACGACAACAATATTATTGTATCAAATGAAAGAATTAACCCTAAAATAGAATCTATAATTGATTTTGGAGACTCACTATATTCTCAGAAAATAAATGATTTAGCAATAGCATGCACATATGGAGTCATGGATTTAAATGACCCTCTTGCTGGATGCTGTGAAATAATTTCTGGCTATAACAATTTAATTAACATTGATGATAATGAGTTAAGTCTACTCTATAATTTAATTGGCATGAGACTTGTAATTTCTGTTACAAAATCATTAATTAATAGAGTTAAGGAACCTGATAATAAATACCTTCTTATTAGTGAAAAACCTGCATGGAGTCTTTTGAAAAGTTGGTCAGAGATAAACTCAGAATATGCATATTACTCCTTTAGAAAAGCTTGTAATTTAGATGCTCACCCAAACAAAAAAAAATTCTCTAAATGTCTCACAAACAAAAAATTTTTTGTGAAAGATTTATTTCCAAAATTAACAAAAGATAAATTTTATAAAATTGATCTAAGTGTTGGAAGTGAATGGATTGGGGGAAGAAATGAAATAGAAAATCTGGATATCTTTCAATTTAAAATTGAGAAGCTTCAAAAAGATCAAAATGAAAAAATAATAGCAGGTGGTTATCTAGAACCAAGATCAATATATACTTCAGATACATACGAAAAAATTGGTAACTATGGTACTGAAAATAGAACCATCCATTTGGGGTTAGATTTTTGGCTTCCCCCAGGAACTGAAGTAAGTGCAATGTTTGATGGTGAAGTTGTAACAGCTATAAATGATCAGGGTCACAAAGAGTATGGTGGTTTAGTGATTCTTAAACACAGAATTGAAGATATAGAATTTTATACTCTGTATGGACATAATACAGTAGAAAGTGTACTCAAAAATAAAATAGGTAGTAAAGTAAAAAGAGGAGAGATAATTGCAGAGATAGCAAATTACCCAGAAAACGGCAATTGGGCTCCCCATTTACATTTTCAAATAATGTTATCAATGCTGGATCATAAAATAGATTTCCCTGGTGTTTGCTATTTTAATCAAATTGATGTTTGGGAAGATTTATGTCCTGACCCTAATTTACTTTTTAAATCGAAAGATTTAGATCTTGATCAATCTAACTCGTTACAGGAACTTATCAAACATAGAAAAAATCACCTAGGTAAAAGTCTAAAACTTCACTATGAGGAGCCTCTGCATATTATAAGAGGAGAAGGGGTCTATTTAATGGATAGCAATGGTAGAAAATATTTAGACACCGTTAATAATGTAGCACATGTTGGCCATGAAAATGAATCGGTAGTTGCAAAGGGCAAAAGTCAAATGTCAATTTTAAATACTAATTCAAGATATCTCCACAAAAATATCAATGAACTTTCAAAAGAATTACTAAAAACACTTCCGAGTAAACTGTCTGTTGTCCACTTTGTGAACTCAGGAAGTGAGGCTAACGAATTGGCAATTAGAATGATGAAGTCTCACACTGGAGAAAGTGATATAATTGTTTCAGAACATGGCTACCATGGAAATACAAATATTTGTGTTGATATTTCATCCTACAAATTTGATGGTAAAGGTGGAAATGGAGCACCGGAAAATACACATGTTATTCCTATACCAAATGATTTTCGTGGAAAATATAGAGGTCCTAATTCAGGAAAGAAATATGCGATGGAAGTTGAAAAATGCATAAAAAATATAAAGTCTAAAAAAAGAGGACTTGGTGGTTTTATAATTGAGCCAATTTTAAGTTGTGGAGGTCAAGTTGAATTACCGAAGGGATTCTTAAAAGACACATATAAACTTATCAGAAAAAACGGAGGTATATGTATATCAGATGAAGTTCAGGTAGGCTGTGGAAGACTTGGAAAAGCATTTTGGGGATTTGAGATTCATAATGTAATTCCCGATATAATTACCATAGGTAAGCCTCTTGGGAATGGCCATCCAGTTGGTGCTGTGGTTTGTTCAAAAGAAATAGCTGAAAGTTTTGCAAATGGTATGGAGTTTTTTAATACGTTTGGTGGGAACCCTGTTTCTTGTTCTATAGGAACCGAAGTCTTAAGGTTTGTGAAAAGAGAAAAGCTACAAGAGAACTCTAAATACATTGGAAATTATTTAAAAGGAGAACTAAAAAAACTTTCTAATAAATTTAAAATAATTGGAGACATTAGAGGGCAAGGATTATTCCTTGGAATTGAATTTGTTGACAGTGAAATGAAACCTCTAAAGGAAGAAACTATTTATATAGTTAACCGTTTAAAAAAATTTGGAATTCTTTCAAGTGTTGATGGTCCAGAAAATAATGTTATTAAGATCAAGCCACCTTTAACATTTAATAAACATAACTGTAATATGTTTATTCTTTATCTTCATAAAATATTAAGTGAAGATTTTTTAAATAAAAGACATTATGAATAAATATTTTACTTTAATTACAATTCTATTTTTAAACTCGTGGATAGTTATGTCACAAAAATATGAGACTCAAGAGTATCAAGTAATGGATCAGATAGGTAAAATTGAAATTAGATACTATCCTAGCGCACCCATGATTAGAGTCTCATCAAATCAAAGTAGAAATAATAATTTTGGTAAGTTATTTAGGTACATTGCTGGTAATAATAATAATGAAGAAAAAATTGCAATGACAACACCTGTTTATATGTCTGACCAAAGCAAAACAATGGAATTTGTTCTTCCAAAAAAATTTCTAAAAGCAAAAATACCAGTTCCAAATGATAATGATGTTGAAACATACATTTCTGAACCTAAGTATTATGCTGCAATAAAGTATTCAGGATATTCGAACAATAAAAAAGAACAAAACTACAGAGAAGAGCTAATTAAAACTATTCAAAATAGTAATCTTAAAATTCTAAGTGAACATTTTGTCCTTTCATATGACGCCCCAACAAAATTTTATAATAGAAGAAATGAAATTTTAATTCAGGTTAATTACTCAGATTAACATTTTAAAAAATTCGAACTAAAATTTTATGTAATTATCAAAAACTTTGTGGTAAAAATATCATTTTCACAAAATTATAATAATAAGTATTTCTAATTGTAAATAGATATTTCTCATAATATATATTAATGTTCTAATTTATAAACAACTGAAATTATGAAAAATTATATTAAAAGTTTTTCTTCATCTATTAAGCTTGCTTTAATTACAATGGTAGCTATCTTATCCACGAATATTTCATATTCACAAGATTTTGGTGCAGACCTTGTAAGTTCTTATGTATGGAGAGGAACACAATTTGGATCAGGTGCACATATACAGCCGTACATGGACCTTGGATCTGGAAACTTTACTGGTGGTGTTTGGGGAAGCTTCCCTACAACTGCCAATGGAGGTGGAAATGAGCTTGACTTATGGGTAAGCTATGACTTTGGACCTCTTGCACTGACTGTTACTAATTATACTTTCCCTGGTGAGGGTGGTGCTTATGCTGATGGTGAAGGTCTTTTTAATGGAGACTACACTGAATTAGCTGCATCTACATCTCTTGGTGGAATTGATCTTTCAGCAGGTTATTTTACTGAGGTTGAAGCTTTGTATATTGAGCTAGGAACTTCAATCGGAGCAGTAGATATTGCTCTTGGATATGGAGATGATCAAGCAGATGCTTTTTATGCCGGTGGAGGATCAGGATTAGTTAACATGTCCTTTAGTGGATCTAAAGATATAGCTATTACTGAATCATATTCATTACCTGTTTTTGGATCATTTATCGTAAATCCTGATGCTGAGACAGCATTTTTAGTTTTTGGAATAAGTTTTTAATTCAAAAACATCATGAAGAAAATAGAAGCAATTATTAGAAAGTCAAAATTTGACGATGTAGTTAAAGCTCTGCATGATGCTGATGTACATTTTTTCAGCTACTGGGATGTTACAGGTGTTGGAAATGAAAAAGTTGGTAAGGTTTACAGGGGAATAACTTCGAGTACAAAAGACATTCTAAGAAGTTGCTTATCTATTGTAGTATCAGACTCATTTGTTGATATTACAGTAGATGCTATTTTAAGTTCCGGAGCTACAGATAAAGTAGGTGATGGTAAAATTTTCGTTTTGCCATGTGATGAAGCCTACAGAATTAGAACTGGAGAAAGAGGAACTAAATCTTTAAATTAAAAATTATGGAATTATTAACAACAAATAATGTTTGGATGATGCTTTGTACAGCATTAGTCTTTTTTATGCATCTAGGATTTTCTTTCCTAGAAATTGGACTTACTAGACAAAAAAATACAATTAATATCTTATTTAAAAACTTTTTTATTATTACAATGGGATTAATTGTCTACTGTTTAGTTGGTTTCAATCTAATGTATCCTGGTGATTTTAATATTATAGATGCATTTGGTGGTATACTCGGATTCGCAGGTCCTGGTTTAGATGCTGCAGCTGCTGCAGATTTATCTTACAGTGAGGGCTATACCTACTGGACAGATTTCTTATTTCAAGGTATGTTTGCTGCCACAGCTGGGACAATTATCTCGGGTGCTGTAGCGGGTAGAATCAAGATAAACGCATTTATGCTTATAGTCTTTCTTTACGTATTAATAGTATATCCAATTGTTGGATCTTGGCAATGGGGAGGTGGTTTTCTTTCAACTTTTACAGATGAGGTAGGATTCTATGACTTCGCTGGTTCAACATTAGTTCACTCAGTTGGTGGATGGGGAGGATTAGTGATAATTTATTTACTTGGTGCTAGAAAAGGAAAGTTTGACAGCTCTGGAAAAGCAGTAGCAATTCCTGGCTCTAACATTCCACTATCTGCAGCCGGTGTTCTAATATTATGGCTTGGATGGTTTGGATTTAATGGTGGGTCTGTATTATCTGCTGATCCTGCAAATACTTCTTTAGTACTTGTAACAACTTGTTTAGCTGCTGCTGCAGGTGGACTAGGAGCCTCTTTTTTATCAACCCTTATGTACAAAAACTTAGATATCACAATGTTTATGAATGGTGTTTTAGGTGGGCTTGTTGGAATCACAGCTGGTGCTGATCAAATGGGTCCAACTTCTGCAATAATAATTGGAGCAATAGGAGGAGCTGTTGTTGTTCTTGGAGTAGCTCTTCTTGATAAATGTAAACTTGATGACCCAGTTGGTGCAATTCCTGTGCACCTATTTGCCGGTATATGGGGAACTTTAGCAGTTGGACTTTTTGGAGCCTCAGCTGGTTTCGACCAATTTATGGTTCAATTAGCAAGTACTGGAATTGTTGGTGTATTTTGTGTAATTGGTGCTTCTATTATTGCATTAATAGTAAAATCAATTATGGGACTTAGAGTATCTGATGAAGAAGAAGAAATTGGATTGGATATTTCTGAACATGGAACAAAAGCGTATTTTTCATCATAATGAGATAGTAGCTTATATTATTTCAGTCTTAAAAGGAGATCATTTGATCTCCTTTTTTGATTTTTATAAGTTTTTATTTTTTCATTTATAATATCTTAGTTAATAATTATGAAGAAAATTATAATAGTTGGAAGTGGAGTAAATGGTCTTGTTGCAGCAAATTATTTGGTTAAAGCTGGATATGATGTGACAATAATTGAAAAAAAACAAATTACAGGGGGTGCCTGCATAAAAGACTCCGAAATAATTGAAGGAAAAAATATTGACTTTGCTTACGGTGCTACCGTACTTGGAATGATGCCAGAATTTATATTTAACGAAACGGGTCTATCAAAAGAAATAGTTGGATTTTATCCTAAAAGTCCTAAACTAGTTTATTTCAAAGATGAAGAAGATTCTACCAAAATCTTTCAAGATTCCAGTGAATTAGAAAAAGAACTAAAGAATAAATGGGGTGAAAAAGGAAGAATTAATGATTTTAGAAATGATGAAAATAAAGTTGTAAGATTTATTCAAAAACTTTATAAAGATGCTATTACTCCAACTGTTGAAATAGCATATAAAGAACTTGGAAAAGAACTCTCTGATCTATGGATTTTTGGTACTGCTAAAGATTTACTTGATCATTACTTTACATCTGAAAAATCAAAATTATATATGGGTATGACAGTTATTGAAAGTGGTCCTGCTTCAATTTACGATCCAGGCACTGCATTCACAATTCCACTTATGGACTCTGGATCTGTCTATAATGGATATTGGGGATTTGTAAAAAAGGGTATTTGGAAAATAACAGAAACCTTAACAGATATTAACTTTGCCCTTGGTGTAAAGATTCATCTAAATTCATCTATAACTGAAGTTAACACTAACTCTAAAACCATATCATTTATAAAAGATGACAAAGATGTTAAACTTAATTATGATCATATAATTTTTGCTACTGATCCAGTTACACCATCTAAACTTATTAAAGACTTTAAAGATGATATTGTACTCGATGAGATTGGAACAAGTGGAAAGGTAACTGCTTTTTTTAGAAATCCTGTAAAATGGAAAGACTCTAATAATTATCCTGATTCATTTAGATTTATATTCTCGAATAATAGTCTTAATCAGTTTGAAGATGCTAGTCAAAATGCACTAAAAAATTCAGGAGACTATTTTGCTGGATTCATTCAGATATATCCCGATGGAAGTGCTCAAAGGGCAATGAATAATAATGAGAATTATGATAAACTAATACTATTTACCAAAAACTTAAGTTATGATAAAAAAGCAGATGACCTTGGTAAAATAAGAGATGAAATAGTAGATACTGTTCTCCCCTATATTGAAAATGCAAATGATTTAGTATATAGTAAATTTTTAACACCTAAAGATCTAAATGAGACATTCTCTTTCCCAAAGGGAAATATTGATCATATTACATTAACTGGAAAACAGAACTATAATAATCGAACATTCAGTGATAACCCCAATAACTTTTACTCATATTATAATTTTCCAGATGTCTACTATTGTGGAGCAGGAAGTTTTCCATGTGGCAGTGTAGCAGGGACGGCAGGATATATGTGTTCAAAGCAGCTTGTTAGAAATGATCATTAAATATGATAATTTCTATTATTTCATTTATTGGATTATTTTACCTTTCTTATAAATTTAAGATACGACCATTTTTAACATTACTATTAGCATCTTTTTTATCTGGAATTCTTTTAAAAATTGGAATTACTGAAACCCTATACTTAATTTTTAAAGGATTTTTTAATATAGTGATTTTAATTGGTCCAATTATAATTACTGGTTCACTTCTTGGAAAATTTTTAAACGAGACAGGAACATCCAGAAAGATGGTTAATACTTTTATATCGTCACTTGGAATTAAAAATATACCCATAAGTTTAAATATTATTGGGTTTATAATATCTATTCCTGTCTTTTGTGATGCTGCATTCATACTTATGTCCTCTATTGTAAAGGACTTATCAAAAATTACAAAAAAAAATATCATTTTTCTATCCATATGTTTAGCTACAGGTTTATACTCTGCTCATGTTTTTGTACCACCAACACCAGGCCCAATAGCTGCATCTGCTATTATAGGAGCAGACATAGGATTATTATTTATAATTGGAATAATTGTAGGATCAATAGTTTCAGTATCAGGATATTTCTGGCTAAGATTTTTATTTAAAAAGGAATTTAAACTTAACCTCAAACAAATCAATTCTAATGAGCTTGTCTCTAACAAGAATATTATTTCTTTTTTGCCTGTTTTCTTTCCTATACTACTTATATCAGCTTCGACAATAATAAAATACCCAGAGCTAAACATTAATCAGTCGCAATTCATAAGAATTATTGAAGTTATTGGTAATCCGGAAATTGCATTATTTATTGGTTTCTTAATGACTTTAATATTTGTCAAGAGAGATAATGTAATGGATACACCACAATGGTTAATTAAATCTTTAACGAACTCTTTTGAAATTTTATTAATTACTGGGGCAGGTGGAGCAATAGGATATATTATCAGAGAATCTGGGGTAATTAACGATTTAAGCCTAAATAATGTATCAGGTTTAGCTAGTATTCTTTCTATATTTTTCATTGCAGCATTAGTAAAAACAATACAAGGGTCCTCAACGGTTGCAATAGTTACAACATGTGCTATTACATCACCCTTAATTCAATCTATTGGAATGATTTCAGAATTAGAAAAAGTAATTTTAATAATATCAATAGGTTCAGGTGCTATGACAATATCTCATATTAATGACAGTTATTTCTGGGTTGTTTCAAAATATTCTAATATTGAAATGAATGATGTTTTAAAATTTTTTTCAACCGCTACACTTATTCAAGGATTGACTGGTTTACTTCTTTCAATAATCATTTTCATTTTTATAAATTAGTATAATGAAAAAAATATTAATATTATTAGTTATAGCAATGGTATCATGTACGAGCTCAAATAAAAAAGTTGTTTTTCTTGGAGATTCTATAACACAAAATGCTGTTATCAATTCAGATAAATTTAAAGGGTTTATTTCCTTGCTTGGAGAGAATGTAGACCAAAACATAGAACTAATTGGTAAAGGAATTGGAGGTGATAAGGTTTCAGATCTTCTAACTAGGTATAGAGATGATGTAATTAAATTAAATCCTGATATGGTTTTTATATACATTGGCATAAATGATGTTTGGCATAAATATGATTACGGAACTGGGACAGATATTGATCTTTATGAAAATGGATTAAGGCAGATAATTACTGATTTAAAAGAAAATGGAGTTGAAGTAATTCTATGTACGCCAACAGTTATAGGTGAAAACAAAGGTGAGTTTACTTTAGTTAATCAATTTAAAGATATTGAAACAATGGAAATAATGAATAATGATCTAGACGATTACTCAGATATAATTAGAAAACTATCTAGAGAATTTGACACTAAACTTCTTGACTTGAGAAAAATCTTTATGCAATATATCTCAGAAAACAACCCTGAAAATAAATCAAAAGGCGTACTCACTACAGACGGAGTTCATTTAAATAATATAGGAAGCAAACTAATTGCTGATGAGATGATTAAGTTTATAAACTAAGCTTTAACAATTCCTTAAACAAATGTTTGGTTATTAAAGCATAATATTGTAAAAAATTATGCAAAGCTTTAAAAATTTATTAATTATTTCATCAATTCTTGTTTTAGTTTCATGCTCTAAGGATGGTTATGGTCCAAATGAAGTTAATCTTGGATCATCGAATTCTTATAATCCACAATCTTCTGATTACGGTAATACATCATCAACTACTACACCTGTAAGTCAATACAGCCTGACTGTTTCGGCTGGTGTTGGCGGAACCGTTTCAACTTTAGGTGGAACATATAATGATGGAGCCACTGTAAGTATAACTGCAACACCAAGTGATGGATATGAGTTTGCAGGCTGGAATGGTTCAAATTCTTCAAGTTCAACTATAACTGTTACTATTAATTCAAATACTGCAATAGAAGCTCTGTTCAATGAGGTCCAAACAACTGAAACAACATCACTAGATACATCTGTATTTAATTCTGAATTAATTGACTTTAATTACTATTTGCACTCAAGTCTTCCAGAAGAATGGATAACTGAATTTAACACAATAATAAATAAACTCGAGTCAACAATTCCAGCAAAGAAAAGAGATGGGTTTCCTGAGACAATGAATATATATGCTTGGAATAATTCTGTTTCAAGCCCATTTACCGATCCT
>Ga0208390_1000554_pt1 | contig 13592 bp, 12 predicted proteins | sample Knorr_S7_td_Surf_FD_185594 | JGI IMG/M metagenome (GOLD analysis project Ga0208390, IMG submission 185594) | Marine microbial communities from Southern Atlantic Ocean transect - Knorr_S7_td_SurfaceA_ad_6m_LV_A (SPAdes) (version 2) | ecosystem: Environmental > Aquatic > Marine > Oceanic | place...
GTGTTAGGTATGTATGAAAAGACTGTGTTTTTGAGATCATTATCAATTGCTTTTAATATTTGAGGAAATACTAGTCTGCCAAGCTTTTTTCTTTCATTATAGATTTTAATATCACTTCCTCTTGAAAAATATATTCTTTCAAAAGAACAAGACTTTTTTTCAACTGGTTTGATTACATTTTCAATAATTAGTTTTCCAGATTTCTTTATAACTAACCCATCGCCTGGCCCTAATACTTTAATTGAATTTTCAGGAGTATCAAAAACGGTTTTAATAACTGGTCTTTCGGATGCAACAACCAAAACTTCATCATCTTTGTAATAATATGCAGGTCTAATACCCGCAGGATCCCTAATTACAAAAGCGTCTCCATGTCCAACTAAACCTCCAATTACAAAACCACCATCCCAATCCTTTGATGCTTTTTTTAAAACCTTAATTAAGTTTAACTGGTCTCCAATTATTGATGATGCTTCAATTTTTGAAATACCATCTTTTTTAAGCTTTTTATATTTTTTATAAACAGCATCATCTAAAAAATGACCTATTCTTTCCATAACAGTCACAGTATCTGACATTTCTTTTGGATGTTGGCCTAGCATAACCAAATCATCAAAAAGTTCTTTATTGTTTGTCATATTAAAGTTGCCTGCAACAATCAAATTTCTATGCATCCAATTATTTTGTCTTAGAAAAGGGTGCACTGCCTCCACGCTATTTTTTCCAAATGTTCCATATCTTACATGACCTAGAAATAACTCGGAAACATGTGCGGTACTTTTCTTTAGTGATTCTATCGACCAATCTGGATTTTTTTCTTTTTCATCTTTGATCCTACTATTTGATCTGTCAAAAATCTCTTGAATAGGGTTTTGACTTGCAGATCTTTCTCTGTGCATAAAACGATGGCCGGGTCCAACATTTAGTTTAACACTTGCAAAACCTGCCCCATCCTGACCACGGTTGTGTTGTTTCTCCAGCATCAGGTACAATTTGTTTAGGCCGTAAGCAGATGACCCATACTTTTTTTTATAAAAATCTAGAGGCTTTAATAATCTAATAAGAGCTAATCCACATTCGTGGTTTATTTGATCACTCATTGTTTATTAAACAAAATAACAAAATTGTTATGAAACCTTCATTAAATAAGATTTGAAAATTTCAACCCTTTTATTAAGTTTTATTTTATCAAGCTTTTTTAACCCTTCAACTCCAAAACTTTCAATACAAAAAGAAGCTGTTATTGTTCCACAAATCATCCCTTTTTTTATAGATTCAAAATTAATTTTATCTTCTGAGGCTAGACACCCTGCTACACCTCCTGCAAATGAATCACCGGCGCCAGTTGGATCAATTACTTTTAAAACAGGATAGGATGGTAAATCATATTTTTTTGAGTTTGAAATTAAAACCGAGCCTTTATCACCTTTTTTAATAATTGAATACCTAGGTCCCATTTTTAATATTTTTTTGGCAGACTTAACTATGTTTTTTTCTCCAGTCAATTGCTCAGCTTCCTCATCATTAATTATTAATAAATCTGTTTTTTTTATAGCTTTTTTAAGCTCAGCTATTGCAGTATCCATCCAAAAATTCATTGTATCTAAAATGATGAAACTTTTTTTGTTAATTACTTGTGATATCGTCTGATTTTGAACGGACGGGTGTAGATTTCCCAATAAAATAATTTTTGAATTTTTATAATCATCTTTTATTATGGGTTTAAAATTTTCTAAAACATTAAGATCTGTTGATATTGTGTCCCTACTTACCATGTTTTTATGATACTTTCCTTTCCAGTAAAATGTTTTGCCTCCTTTTATGATTTGAATCATATCGGTATTAATATTTCTTTCATTAAGAAAAGTAATTTCCTCTATTGGAAAATCTTCACCAATTACAGATACAATTGCAAGTTTTTTTGAAAAAAAGCTAGCTGCTAAGCCTATATAAGTGGCGGCTCCACCAACTATTGTTCCAGACTTCCCAAATGGGGTTTCAATATCATCAAAGGCAACTGTACCAGTAATTAAGATATTATTTTTCATATTCAATGTCAGTACTAAGGTTTAGGCTTTTACTAGCTTCAAATGCTAAATAGTCACACCTTTCATTTAGAGGGTTGTTATTATGGCCTTTAACCCAAATGAACTTAATTTCATGTTTATTATAAATTTTCAAAAAACGAAGCCATAGATCTGGGTTTTTCTTATTTTTAAATCCTTTTTTTTCCCAATTAAAAACCCATTTTTTCTCAACCGATTCACTTACATATTTGGAGTCTGTGTAGACATATACTCTTTGGTTTTCCTTTTTAATCTTTTCTATGGCTACTATAACCGCTAGCAATTCCATTCGATTGTTAGTGGTTTTCTTAAAACCTTCACAAAATTCTTTTTTGTAACCTGAGCCTGGTTGCAACATTACAATCCCATATCCTCCAGGGCCTGGATTTCCTCTTGATGAACCGTCAGTATAAATAATTATATCAGGTTTATCCATTCAATAAATTAAATATTATTTTAGGATAATACTCATGTTCAAATTTTAGAATTTCCTTTGCTAAATCTTCAGCGTTAGAGCCTCTAATTTTAATTTTTTTTTGAAAAATAATATCTCCCTCGTCATAATTTTCATTAACATAATGAATCGTAAAACCTGAGTAGTGATCCTTGTTATCAATAACCTTTTGATGGACATTAAGTCCGTACATACCCTTACCGCCATACTTAGGCAATAATGCAGGGTGAATATTTATAATTCTATTTTTAAATACATCAATAATTTTTTTTGGAATTTTTTTTAAAAAGCCAGCTAATACAATTAATTGTGGATTAATATTGATTAAATCATCAAGCACTTTACCAGAATCTAACTCTGAATTGTTAAAAATCATTTTATCAATTTCATGTTTTTCAAATCTTTTTAAAACGTATGCATTTGGATTGTTGCAATATAATTTAACAATATTAATATTATTATTGTCACCAAACTTTTGGAATATATTTTCAGCGCTTGATCCGCTCCCAGAAACAAAAATTACAATTTTTTTCAAAGACAATTTGGAGCTAATTTTGATTAATCTATATCTGTTAATTAAAATTAAGTTAAAATTATAAGTTTATAATGTAAAGTTTTTTATTTTTGTCCACAACAATAAATCAAATTATTATGTCAGATATTTCTTCAAGAGTTACTGCAATAATTGTTGACAAATTAGGTGTTGACGAAAATGAAGTAGTTCCAACAGCTAGTTTCACAAATGACTTAGGTGCCGATTCACTTGACACCGTTGAATTAATTATGGAATTTGAAAGAGAATTCGATATTCAAATCCCAGATGACCAAGCTGAAAAGATTGAAACAGTTGGTCAAGCAATTAATTACATAGAAGGTACTAAATAATTTTTTATGGCATTAAGACGTGTAGTTGTTACCGGTTTGGGAGCTTTAACCCCTATTGGTAATAATGTTAAGTCTTATTGGGATGGATTGGTTTCGGGTAGAAGCGGGGCAGATCTCATCACTTATTTTGATACTTCCAAGTTTAAAACAAATTTTGCTTGTGAGCTGAAAGAGTTTGATGCCTTAAATCACTTTGAAAGAAAAGAAGCAAGAAAATTAGACAAATTTGCTCAATATGCGGTTGTTTGCTCTGACGAGGCTCTTTTGGATTCTGGTATTAATTTAGATAAAATTGATAGAACGAGAGTTGGGGTAATATGGGGTTCAGGAATTGGTGGATTTGAAACAATCCAAAATGAAATGATCAATTTTTCCGAAGGTGATGGAACACCAAGGTTTAATCCTTTTTTTATTCCTAAATTAATTCCCGATATAGCACCAGGTGTAATTTCGATTAGACATGGATTAAAAGGCCCTAATTTTGCTACTGTATCTGCCTGTGCTTCTTCAGCTAACTCTCTTATAGACTCATTGAATTATATACGGTTAGGCTATTCTGAAGTTATAGTTTGTGGAGGATCAGAAGCTGGTGTAACGATTGCTGGGATTGGAGGGTTTAATGCTGTTCAAGCACTATCTAAAAGAAATGATGATCCAAAGACAGCATCGAGGCCTTTTGATATAGATAGAGATGGTTTTGTTCTTGGTGAGGGTGGGGGCTGTTTAATTTTAGAAGAATTAGAACATGCAAAAGCAAGAGGAGCTAAAATTTATGCGGAGGTTGGTGGAGCTGGTCTTTCAGCTGATGCTTATCACATGACAGCCCCCCATCCAGATGGTGAGGGAGCTATTTCTGTTATGAAAAATTGTTTGAAAGATGCTGACATAAAAACTCATGAAGTTGACGCAATCAATATGCACGGTACTTCAACTCCGTTGGGCGACAAAGCTGAAGCAAAAGCAATAAAAGAAGTTTTTGGTGATCACGCATACAACATCAATATAAATTCAACTAAATCTATGACTGGGCACTTATTAGGAGCTGCAGGTGCAATTGAAGCTATTTCATGTGTGCTTTCAATTAAGTATGGAATTGTTCCACCAACAATAAACCATTTTAATGATGATCCAGAAATTGATAACAAACTAAACTTTACGTTTAACAAGGCTCAAAAAAGAAAAGTTTCCGTTGCAATGAGCAACACATTTGGATTTGGAGGTCATAATGCCTGTGTTCTTATTAAAGAATTTGTAGATTAGCTTTAATTGCTACTAAATGCTTAAACACAGGTTAAGTTCCGATGATTTAGAAAACGATTACACATTAATAGCTATCCATTCAAATACAGAACCTTATAAATTAGCTTTTGAAATTAATCAAAAACTTAAAATACAACTCAAAAGATGCTCCTATGATGTATCTTTTGATGGAAATAACTCTATGTTTGACTTATATAAACACATCTCTGAAACATATAACACCAAGCTTTATTTAATTTTAAATAAATCTGTAAGTGAAAGAAAAATTAAAGATCAATTGCTTTTTGAAAATCTTTCAGAATCATTTTTTTTAATTCCAGAGCTAAAAAAGGTTGAGTTTTTGCTTAAAATTGAAGGTGGTGGATTTAACATCCAAAATCTTTTGAAGAAATTAAATGAACTTGACAGTATAATTTCATGTTACAGGGCTAAAATTACAGCTGCCAAATCAAAATATAACCTTATTTTTGAGTGATGAAACTTAACAAGACCAAAATAATAGCAACTCTCGGGCCTGCATCATCTTCAAAAACTATGATGAGCAGACTAATATCGTCTGGTGTTGATATTTTTAGAATTAATTTTTCTCACGCAAAACATGAAGATGTTGAGAGAATAGTTTCAGACATAAAAAACTTGCGCATAAAACACAATAAACATGTTTCAATTTTAGGTGATCTACAAGGTCCAAAAATTAGACTTGGAAGTGTCAACGAAAATACAAGCTTAAATAAAGGTGATGCTATTACTTTAACAACTAAATTGGTGAAGAGCGGTAACAGTGAAAAAGTGAGTATAAATTATAAGGATTTTGCTAAAGATGTAAAAAAGGGTGAGTCTGTTTTAATAGATGATGGTAAAATAATACTGCAGGTTCAAAAAACTGATAGAGTTAGTAATGTAGAATTAAAAGTTATTCAGGGGGGTGCTTTAAGCTCAAATAAGGGTGTTAACCTCCCTAATACAAAAATTTCTATGCCAGCTTTAACAAATAAGGATATTAAAGATGCTAAGCTAGCTACAAAATTAGGCGTAGATTGGATTGCTCTTTCATTTGTAAGATCAAAAAATGATATTTTACAACTAAAAACCTTAATCAATAAAAACTCTGATCACCCAATACCTGTAATCTCTAAAATTGAAAAACCACAGGCAATAAAAAAAATGGATCAAATTTTAAAAGCTTCTGATGGGCTTATGGTTGCTAGAGGTGATCTAGGAATTGAAATTCCTGCTGAAGAGGTCCCTTTGCATCAAAAAATATTAGTCAAAAAGGCCAAAGAAGCTAGAAAGCCAATAATTGTTGCTACACAAATGATGGAGTCTATGATTGATAATTTAACACCTTCACGGGCTGAAGTAAATGATGTAGCAAATTCTGTTATGGATGGTGCCGATTGTATTATGCTTTCTGGCGAGACATCCGTTGGAAAATATCCTTGTGAAGTTGTAAAAAAAATAGGAGGAATAATTTCTTCTGTTGAGGGTTCTCAAACCGCTAAAATTAAATTTATACTTCCCAATTTCAAAACCAATAGAATTATAACAAAAACCATCTGTCGACATGCGGCCTTAATTGCAAATGAGCTAAAAGCCTCTGCTGTTTGTACTTTAACTAATAGTGGGTATACAGGTTGGCAAATATCATCATGGCGCCCAAACTGTTTGGTTTTGGTTTTTACATCTAATAAAAGAATTTTATCACAACTGAATTTACTTTGGGGTGTTAAGTGCGTTTACTACAATAAGCTTCAAAGCACTGATAGAACTGTTGAGGATGTTAATGCTTTAGCATTAAAAAACAGATATGTTAAAAAGGGTGACACTGTTGTAAATTTAGCTGCAATGCCAATAAAGGAAATGGGGCAGGTAAATACCTTAAGAATTACTCAGGTATAATATTTTTTATTGATATGGAGAGCCAAAGGCAAAAAAAAATATCTAGTTTGATTCAAAAAGATATTTCCAATATTATACAATCTTTTTTTCGGGATAAAACGAGATCTAATTTTTTAGTATCAATTACAAAAGTTAAGGTATCTCAAGATCTTTCACTTTCTAAAATATATTTAAGTGTATTTCCCTCAATCAACAACTTTAGTGTTTTAGAAGTTTTGAATAAAAATAAATTTGATATTAAAAGTAAACTTTCATCTCTTGTGAAGGATCAACTGAGAATTATGCCTGAAATCTCATTTTATATTGATGATTCGCTTGATTACATTGATAATATTGATAAAGCCTTGAATGGTGAGGGTGATAACCCTATAAAATAAAATGGAGGCTGATTACTTTATTTCACTCAGATATTTGTTTTCAAAAACAAAATACAATTTAGTTTCCTTCATATCAAAATTTTCAATTACAGTATTAACTATAGCTTATTTTTCATTTTTGACTATTCTTTCTGTTTTTTCAGGGCTTGAGGATTATAGCTTAACCTTTTCAAAGTCTTTTGATCCTGATATTAAAATTGAACCAATTGATAAAAACTATATATCAGACACAAAAATAGACTCTTTGCTATTAAATTTTAAGGGAATTCAAAAATACAGTAAGGTTGTTAAAGGTAATATTGTTGTTCAATTTGAAGGAAAAACAGGCTATGCTGAACTATATGGTGTGGATAATTCATTTAATGAAGTTATAAATATTGATTCTATAATTTCTGTTGGCCGCTATCCAACTTTAAATAACCAAGAGGTTTTAACAAGCTACAGTTTAGCTTCTGATTTAGATTTAGTTTTATTTAATTCAACTGGAATATTTGAAATATTTTCCATAAATCCAAGGTATCCTGAATCAGCTCTTAACCCAATAGGAAATACTAGAAAGGTTGTTTCTTCAGGCGTTTTTACACCAAGAAATGAAGTAAACGGAAAATTAATTATAGCAGACGTTAAAACAGCCCAAAGCCTATTTGCAATAAGTGATAAAACTTTTTCTGAAATACTTATTAAGAGCGAAGAAGCCAAAAGCTCTGTAGCCTTTTTGAGGGAAAATCTTTCAAACTATAGAGTTAGAACTCATAAAGAGCTAAATGAAAGCTTATACAAAATAATGAATTCAGAGAAACTTATTGTTTCATTAATCATGTTGCTTATAGTTTTTGTTTCAACTTTTAATGTTATTGCATCGACGGTTATGTTAATTGTAGAAAAAGAGTCTGACGTTAAAACAATGAAGGCAATAGGTATGAGCAAAAAAAAGATAAAATCTATATTTTTCAAACACAATCTGTTACTAAACTCTATTGGGGGGATAATTGGAATTACTTTCAGTGCTATTATTGTATACGCTCAATTAAAATTCTCTTTCTTTAAAATTCCTGGATTAGATGTTGCATATCCTGTTTCGCTTGAGTTTGCAAATATACTTTTTGTTCTTATTACGATTATTATAACGGGATTGTGCTCTGCCTATTTTTCTTCCTTAATAGTGAAAAAATTAAATTAATTAATCATTAAAATTAAGTGCTGTTTCTATTAAGGCAAGATGCGAATATGCTTGAGGAAAATTTCCCAATAACTCTTTAGATTTAAAATCCAAATCTTCACTAAACAAACCTAAGTGGTTGCTGTATGATAAAAGTTGATTATATAGTTTTTTTGCTTCATTAACTTTTCCTGTTTTGAATAAGCTATTTATATACCAAAAAGTACAAACAGTAAATGAAGATTTAGGTTCACCAAAATCATCATTATTCTTATAACGAAATAACAGATCATTTTTTAATAACTCTTTACCAATAGCCTCAACAGTGCTCACATACTTGTGGTTATTTGGATCAATAAAACCATATGACTCCATTAATAGAACTGATGCGTCTAAATCATTAGCTCCATATATTTGTGTAAATGCTTTTTTTTCTGCACTCCAAGCATTCTTCAGAATATCATTTTTGATTTTTAATCTCAAGCTTTCCCATTTTTTTGCTTTTTCTCCTCTTTGTATTATGTTAGAAATTTTTATAGCCCTATCAATTGCCACCCAACATAAAACTTTTGAAAATGTAAAGTGCTGGTCTTCATTTCTAAATTCCCAAATGCCCTTATCAGGTTTTTCCCAGTTTTTTTCAACTACCCATACAACCGACTTGACTATTGACCACAGCTCTTCATGTTTATAATTAGTCTCTTTAAATGTTTCAATCTGAAAGTGTATTGCATCCATTAAAATACCGTAAATGTCATTTTGCTTTTGCAAGTAGGCTGCATTACCAACCCTAACTGGCTTAGAGTTTTTGTATCCAGATAAATGATCTAATGTTTTTTCGTGTAATATCTTTTGACCATCTATTCCATACATGATTTGTAGTTTTTCATTCTTATTTGGTATAAGATTTACAATGAAGTCTATAAAATTTTTTACAATTCTTTGATGGCCAAGTTTAGCTATAATTTTAATAACCATTGAAGCATCTCTAATCCAACAAAAACGATAATCCCAATTTCTCACCTCACCAATTGTTTCAGGGATTGAAGATGTAACAGCAGCAAGAATAGCCCCAGTTTTTTCAAATGTTAAAAGCTTTAGAGTTATTGCACTTCTTAATATTTCTGAATTATAGAATTTAAATGATGGAGTTTTATTGCACCAATTTAACCAATACACTTTTGTTTTTTCGTACTCAAGTAATGAATTTTCAATACTTGGAAGATCAATTTTTTCGTTGTAAGAAAGATTAATGTATTTAACTTCATTAAGGAAAACTTCTTTGCTGTCTAGTATTGATTTTTTATCAATATTTGAGTATAGAAAAAGCGTTTCATATATGTCTTCGTCTAAAACGCTAACAATAAAATTCTCTTTAATATAACTTTTTGTTTCACCTTTTGCATAATCTAACCTTGGACTATAAACAACTTTAAAGCTTGGCATACCTTTTTTTGGGATTAAAATTCTTTGAATTTCTGGCGAAGAATAATAGCCTTCATTATCATCTTTAAATCTTGGCATAAAATCGACTACATCAAACTCTGAGTCATCATTTTTAAAAGTTGTGATTATGATTGCTGTTTTGTCTAAGTATTTTTGTGAAGTTGTAAAGTCGTCATTGCATTCTATTTTTAAGCTACCTCCATTGTCTTTGTCAAGCATTTTACAAAAAACTGATGAAGAATCAAATTGTGGCAAACAACACCAATCTATTGATGAATTCTCATTAATTAACGCTGAAGATTTACAATTTCCTATTATTCCATAATTTAAACCTCTGTCTTTATTCACTGGCTTTCTTTTTTAATAAATTCGCAATGCAATTATGAGAAAAAGCGTAATCGTATCCAACAGGCTCCCATTACAAATAACTAAATTAGAAAATTCTTTCTTATTTAAACCATCTAGCGGGGGGCTAGCTACAGGCCTTGACTCTATACATAAAAATAATGAATCCATTTGGATTGGTTGGTCAGGAATTAATTCTGATGAACTAACTAAGAAAAATAAATTAGAAATAAAAAATACACTTAATGATTTGCGGCTTATTGAAGTAGATTTAAATCAAAAAGAAGTAGATGAGTTTTATCATGGATTATCAAACAAATGTATTTGGCCATTATTTCATTACTTTATTGAGTTAGCAAAGTTTAATGAGAATGATTGGTTAACTTATGTTGATGTTAACAAAAAGTTCTGTGAAAAGGTAATTCAAAACACAAAACAGAACGGTATTGTTTGGGTGCACGACTATCAGCTTATGTTGCTCCCAAAGCTCATAAAAGAGCAAAGACCAGATTTAACAATTGGGTTTTTTCTTCATATTCCATTTCCTTCTTTTGAAATATTCAGAATTTTCCCTTGGAGAATAGAACTGCTTGAAGGTATACTCGGCTCAGATATTGTTGGTTTTCACACATTTGATTATCAGCGACACTTTTTAAGCTCTGTAAAAAGAATTCTTAGATATGATGTGGATTTTAATAAAATAATTCTTAGCTCTAGGGAAGTTCTTGTAAATACTTTTCCGATGGGTATTGATTATGAAAAATTTCATAAAGCTGCGAAGCAGCATAAAAAACAAAAAAAATCACAACAATCTGAACTTAAAATACAATTAGACCTTCATAAAAAAACTGCAGACGACAGTAAATTAATACTTTCTATTGATAGACTCGATTATACAAAAGGAGTTATAAATAGAATTAGGGCATTTGAAATTTTCCTTGAACAAAACCCAGGCTATCATGAAAAAGTTAGGTTGGTTATGCTAAGCGTACCATCAAGATCTGATGTGCCTGAATATATGAAGCTTAAAAGAGAGACTGACGAGTACGTGGGCAAAATTAACGGCAGGTTTGCAACAATAAACTGGACGCCCATCTGGTATTACTACAGGTCGATGAGTTTTGATGACTTAATTGATCTATACATGATGTCAGATATTGCAATGATAACACCAGTAAGAGATGGGATGAACTTAGTGGCAAAGGAATATATAGCTACACGAATTGACTCAGACGGAGTTTTGATTTTGAGTGAAATGGCAGGGGCCTCAAAAGAGCTGTATGAGGCTATAACAGTCAATCCTTTTGACCTAAATGGAATGGCGAAAGGTATATTAAAGGCAATAAAAATGCCAATTGATGAACAAAAAAGGCGAAACAAGACTATGCAGAAAAGACTAAGCAGGTATACAATTAAATACTGGGCAAAAGATTATTATGCTGCATTAAATAAACTAGCGATTTCTTCCAGAGAAACAACTACCAAAAAAATTGATAAAAAAGTCTTAGATAAAATTAAAGCCAAATATAATAAAGCCAAAAAAAAGCTTTTTTTACTAGACTATGATGGAACGCTTGTTGGTTTTCATCACAAACCAGATGCTGCTATTCCAAAAAAAGACATAATAAATATTTTAAATGAACTTAGCCTTAAAAATGAGGTTGCGATAATAAGCGGAAGAGACAAAAATTTTCTTGAAAAATGGTTTGGAAATTTAAACATAACATTATTTGCAGAGCACGGGCATTCAAAAAAAGAAATAGATGGAAAATGGGTTGAAAGTAATGTTAATAATAATTGGAAAGATAATTTTATTCCAATTTTTCAAAACTTTACTGATAGAACGCCTGGAACATTTTTGGAGGAAAAAGAAAATTGTCTGGTTTGGCACTACAGAAAAACTGACCCAGAGCTAGCAAATGACAGAGTGGTAGAGCTTAAAACAATTATTAATAGTTTAATTTCTGAAAACTTATTGATGATGGACAACAAAAAAGCAATTGAAATAACAAATATTAACATAAATAAAGGTACAGCTGTGAATGCTATTTTAGAAAAGGAAGATTATGATTTTATTTTATGTGCAGGCGATGATGTTTCCGATGAAAACATGTTCTCTGTTCTCTCAAAAGATGCATTTACAATAAAAGTAGGTGGGCAAACAACAAAAGCAAGTTTTTTTGTGGAAAACAACATTGAAATGATTGATATTTTGAAGAATTTAAGCTGAAATTAATAAGCTAGTTCTTTGTTCTTAAATCTAACCTTGAGCTCATCAAATAAGTCAAATAATTGTGCAGAGTAATCACATGTAACCATTTTTGTCCTGTGTTTTTTAAAGTCTGGAATTCCTTTAAAATAATTAGAATAATGTCTTCGCGTTTCTAAAACACCCAATTTCTCGCCCTTCCACTTAATCGACATTTCTAAGTGTCTTCTCGCCATTTCTATTCTTTCATTAATCATTGGGTAAGGCAAGTGTTCTGCTGTTTTAAAATAATGTTTAACATGATTAAAAAACCATGGATTTCCAATTGATGCTCGTCCAATCATAGCGCCATCCAAACCATATTTGTCCCTCATTTCTACAGCTTTTTCAGGTGAATTAACATCTCCATTACCAAATACAGGGATGTTCATTCTTGGATTATTTTTTACCTCCGCAATTGGAGTCCAATCCGCAAAACCCTTATACATTTGCGCCCTTGTTCTTCCGTGTATTGTAATTGCTTTTGCACCGGCATCTTGAATTCTTTCTGCGACTTCAACAATTTTAATGCTTTTTTCATCCCAACCAAGTCTTGTTTTTACAGTTACTGGCAACTTAGTTCTTTTAACCATTTCTCTAGTTAGCATCTCCATTTTATCAATGTCTTTTAATATTCCTGCTCCAGCCCCTTTGCATACCACTTTCTTAACGGGGCACCCAAAATTAATATCAATAATATCAGGATTCGTTTGTTCAACTATATCAACGGACTGAAGCATGGAGTCTAGGTTTGCTCCAAAAATTTGAATACCAACTGGTCTTTCTTGTTCATATATGTCAAGCTTCATGGTGCTTTTAGCTGCATTTCTAATTAAGCCCTCGCTAGATATGAACTCAGTATAAACAACGTCTGCTCCATTTTCCTTGCACAACGCTCTAAACGGAGGATCACTAACGTCCTCCATGGGTGCTAGAAGCAATGGAAATTCTCCTAAATCTATACTACCAATTTTAGCCATTACTATAGTTAAAGTGTCACAAATTTAATCTAATATCTTTTACTCTAAAAAAAGGGATTAATTGAATTATATTTGTCTTTGATTTTTATGAGTAAAATTCGAAATTTTTGCATAATCGCACATATTGACCACGGTAAAAGTACCCTTGCAGATCGTTTACTTGATGAAACTGGCGCAATAACTGACAGAGACAAACAAGATCAACTACTGGATGACATGGACCTTGAAAGAGAAAGAGGAATCACAATAAAATCACATGCAATTCAGATGAAATACAGTTTTGAGGGTGAAAACTATATTCTTAACTTAATTGATACGCCTGGTCATGTAGATTTCTCTTATGAAGTTTCAAGATCAATTGCAGCATGCGAAGGAGCTTTACTTATAGTTGATGCGGCTCAAAGTGTCCAGGCACAAACTATTTCAAATCTATATTTAGCTCTAGAAAACGATTTAGAAATAATTCCTGTGTT
>Ga0208390_1000555_pt1 | contig 13587 bp, 13 predicted proteins | sample Knorr_S7_td_Surf_FD_185594 | JGI IMG/M metagenome (GOLD analysis project Ga0208390, IMG submission 185594) | Marine microbial communities from Southern Atlantic Ocean transect - Knorr_S7_td_SurfaceA_ad_6m_LV_A (SPAdes) (version 2) | ecosystem: Environmental > Aquatic > Marine > Oceanic | place...
TAAAAAAAATATTTCAAGTAAATTTGTTAAGATTAAGGAAATAAATAATTTATCAAGATATACTCAAAAAAAAATAAAAAAAGATTTGAAAAGAATTTGCTTAAAAAGAAAAAATTTTCTTTTTAACGTAGATTTTTCTTTACCTTCTATTATGGGTATTTTGAATTTAACACCAGATAGCTTTTCGGACGGTGGAAAATTTAACAAAAGCAGTAGATCTTTTAGACATATCTCACATATGATAAATTCCGGTGCAGATATTATAGATGTTGGTGGTGAGTCAACCAGACCTGGATCAAAAACAATTAATCCCAAAATAGAGTGGAAAAGAGTGCAGCAAGTAATTTCTAATTTTAAAAAAAAATATAAAAAAACTTGTTTATCTATAGATACAAGAAAATCATATTTAATGTTAAAATCTATCGAAAAAGGAGTTAATTTAATTAATGATGTTTCTGGCTTTAATTATGACAAAGATGCTTTAAAAAAATTAAAAAAATTTAAAATACCTAAAGTTCTTCATCACATGCAGGGTACACCCAGCACTATGCAACAAAATCCTAAATACAAAGATGTTTTATTAGATATATATGACTTCTTTGAGGAAAATATTCAAGGGAGATTAAAAAACAATAATTTGATTATAGATCCAGGCATAGGATTTGGAAAAACCTTGAAACATAATTTGACTTTAATTTCTAAGATATCTTTGTTTCATAGTCTTGGACACCCAATATTGGTTGGAACATCGAGAAAAAGGTTTATTAGCCAGATATCCAAAAAATATGATAGTAAAGACAGAACTGGAGGAACAATAGCATCAATAATTTTTCTCCTTTTGCAAGGAGTGCAAATTTTTAGAGTGCATAATGTAGCAGATATGAAACAAGGTATTTTAGTATTTAAAAGAATTTTATCAAGTTGATGAGAAACAAATATTTTGGAACAGACGGGATAAGAGGAACTGTTAATAAAGGAAATATAACTGGAGAAAAATTTTTCAAGTTTGGCTTGGCCTCTGGTCACTTTTTTAAAAATCAAAAAAAAAACAAACAAGTAGCCATAATTGCTAAAGATACAAGGTTATCTGGATACACTTTAGAGCCTGCACTTGTTTCTGGTTTAGTTTCTGGTGGAATGCATGTATTTACTTTAGGTCCTTTACCAACCAACGGACTAGCGATGTTGACTAAATCTATGAAAGCTAATATGGGAATAATGATTACAGCATCGCATAATCCTTTTTACGATAATGGTTTAAAATTATTTGGTCCAGATGGATTGAAATTATCTGATAAAATAGAAAAAAAAATCGAAAAATTGATTGACGGAAAAAACTCAAAACAATTAACAGATCCTAAATTATTAGGAAGAGTTAAAAGATTAGAGGATGGCAATGATAGATATATTAAAATTTTAAAAAAGAATTTTCCAAAAAATTTTAATTTAAAGGGAATAAAAATAGTTTTAGACTGTGCAAACGGTGCTTGTTATAAAGCAGCACCTCAATTATTAAAAGATCTAGGTGCAAAAGTAATCTCTGTGGGTATTAATCCTAATGGTTTAAATATAAATGAAAAATGTGGCTCAACTTATCCATCTTTAATAAGGCTGGGAGTAAAAAAATTTAAAGCTCATATTGGAATATCATTTGATGGAGATGCAGATAGGGTTATCATGTGTGACGAGAAAGGAAAAATAATTGATGGAGACCAAATTATCGCAATGCTTGCAAAAAGATGGAAAAATAAAAATATTTTAAAAGGTGGTGTTATAGGTACATTAATGTCAAATTACGGTTTAGAAAAATTTTTAAGAGACGAGAATATTAAATTTATAAGATCTAAAGTTGGAGACAGGTATGTCAAAGAAAAAATGAAGCAAGAAAATTTTAATTTAGGAGGGGAGCAGTCAGGACATATTATTTTAGGCAAATTTGCTACAACCGGCGACGGACTACTCGTAGCATTGGAGGTATTGTTTTCTTTGAGAAAAAATAAAAGGGCTAGTGAATTACTCAATGTTTTTAGTCCATTGCCACAAATCTTGGAAAATATAATTGTAAAAGATAAAGAAGTTATAAACGACTCAAAATGTAAAGAAGCTATCAAAAAAGCTAATCAAATAATGGGTAGCAAAGGAAGAATTTTAGTAAGGAAATCTGGCACTGAACCAAAGATCAGAATTATGGCTGAGTCCCATGATAAAAATTTAATTCGTAAATGTATACTATTAATTAAAAAATCAATAAAAAATTGAAACCAAGATCAAAAATTTTAATTATAGCTGGCTCAGACTCATCTGGTGGAGCAGGAATTCAAGCAGATATAAAAACAGTAACTGCCTTAGGAGGCTACGCTATGTCAGCCATCACGGCAATAACTGCACAAAATACTACCGGTGTTAATTCTGTGATTCCTGTGCCAATTAAAGATATAGAAAAGCAGATTCTATTTACATGTAAGGATATTAAACCAGATGTGATTAAAATAGGTATGCTTTACTCAGATAAAGTCATTAGTTCTGTAATTAAAGCTCTCAATATAATTAAAGTGAGAAAAATTATTCTTGATCCAGTAATGGTTGCAAAAAGTGGTACCAAATTAATCAATCAGTCTGCTATTGAAAGTCTTAAAAATAGACTAATAAAAAAAACTTATTTAATAACACCAAATATCCCTGAAGCAGAAGTTCTAACAAATAAAAAAATTAGAAGCACTGAAGAAATGATTGACGCAGCCAGTACTTTATTAAATTTAGGGGCAAAAAATATCTTACTTAAAGGAGGCCATCAAAATTCGTATTTAATCAAGGATATTTTTCTTAACAAAACAGAAATAAAAGTTTTTAAAAATAAAAAGATCCAAACTAAAAACACACACGGAACAGGATGTACATTATCGAGTGCAGTTGCAACATTTTTATCGTGTGGAAAACCTATAAAGAAATCTTGTGAATTAGGTATCAAATATGTAAACCAAGCTATAAAGTCAAACCTAAATTACGGAAAAGGACATGGTCCAATCAATCACTTAAACTCTATAAATTTAAAAAGAAGATATTTATAATGAAAAATGTTGTTGTAGTCGGATCGCAGTGGGGAGATGAGGGCAAAGGTAAAATTGTTGACTGGTTATCAAGTCAAGCAGATGTAGTTGTTCGTTTTCAAGGGGGTCATAATGCAGGACATACATTAGTAATTGGTAAACAAACCTTTAAATTAAGATTGTTACCATCAGGTATAGTGAGAGATAGAAAAATTTCAATTCTTGGAAATGGGGTTGTAATTGATCCTTGGGCATTATTAGAGGAAATTAAAGAAATAAAGAAACAAGGAATTAATGTAAATCCAGACAATTTTATGATCTCAGAGTCAGCATCTCTTATTTTACCATTTCACCAAGAAATGGATGAAATTAGAGAAGATGCAGCTGGAATAGGAAAAATAGGCACTACTAGAAGAGGTATTGGCCCATGTTATGAGGATAAAGTAGGAAGACGATCAATTAGGGTAATGGATTTAAGATCTGAGTCTAATTTGAATAGCAGGCTTGAAAATGTTCTTATGCATCATAATGCTATCAGAAAGGGACTAAAAAAAAAGATATTCAAAAAAGATGAATTAAAAAAAAAGTTATTAAAAATTGCGCCAGAAATCCTAAAATTTGCAAAACCTGTTTGGTTAAAATTAGATCAATTTAAAAAGGAAAGAAAAAAAATCTTATATGAGGGGGCCCAAGGTATACTTCTAGATGTAGATCATGGCACTTATCCTTTTGTCACCTCGTCCAATACAGTGCCAGCCATGGCAGCAACTGGCTCTGGTTCTGGTCCAGATAAAATAGGTTATATATTAGGTATTACAAAAGCTTATACTACAAGAGTAGGAAGCGGACCTTTCCCGACTGAGCTCAAAGATCAAATCGGTGAAACTTTAGGCAAAAGAGGTAAAGAATTTGGTACAGTGACTGCAAGGAAAAGAAGATGTGGTTGGTTTGATGGGGTTTTGGTTCGTCAAACTATAAAAATTTCAGGAATAAATGGTATAGCTTTGACCAAGCTAGATGTCCTAGATAAATTGAATGAAATAAAAATATGCATAGGTTATGAACTTGACGGAAAAAAAATAGATTATTTACCGGCTGCATCAGAAGATCAATTTAAAATTAAACCGATTTACAAATCATTTCCTGGCTGGAAATCAAAAACTCAAGGAATAAGAAACATGTCTGACTTACCTGAGAACGCTAAGAAATATATTTATGCGTTAGAAGATTTTATAGAAGCAAAGATATCGAGCATCTCTACTAGTCCAGAGAGAGAAGACACAATCTTAATTGAGGACCCTTTTAGCTACTAATTTGAAGTAATCAAATTTTTTGATTTACTTGCATTAATCATTGATTTTTGAAGTTTTTCGAAAGCTTTTGTTTCTATTTGCCTTATCCTTTCTCGGCTAATCTTATATTTTTTACTTAATTCCTCTAAGGTTAAAGGGTTCTCTGAAAGTCTTCTAGCAACAATAATCTCTTTCTCTCTCTCATTTAAAATTTTCATAGAATTATTTAATAATTCTTTTTTATCATTGTACTCTTGTTGTTGAGAAACAATTAATTCTTGATCTAATGAATCATCTACTAGCCAGTCTTGCCACTCACTACCTTCACCATCTTTGATAGGATCGTTTAAAGATTTTTCTTGGCTCATCATTCTTCTATTCATATTAACAACTTCATTTGAGTCTACGTCAAGTCTTTTAGAAATTTCACTAACTTGATCTTCTCTCAAATCACCATCCTGATTTGGAGCTATTTGATTCTTTATTTTTTTTAAATTAAAAAAAAGTTTTTTTTGTGCTGTTGTGGTTCCCATTTTTACAAGACTCCAAGACCTCAAAACATATTCTTGAATAGCCGCTTTAATCCACCACATAGCGTATGTCGCTAATCTGAACCCTTTGTCGGGATCAAATTTTTTAACAGCTTGCATCAAACCAAGATTTCCTTCTGATATTAATTCATTTACAGGCAATCCATATCCTCTATATCCCATTGCTATTTTTGCAACTAATCTAAGATGACTCGTTACTAATTTATGTGCAGATTGAAGATTTCCGTTTTCTCTCCAATTTTTAGCAAGCATATATTCTTCCTCAGCATCTAGCATAGGAAATTTCTTTATCTGAGATAGATAAACTGAGAGACCTCCTACTGAAGGAGTTGGCAAATTGGTAATTTTATTATTATTTTCCATAATTGAAAATTATATATTTAAATAAGTTTTTCAACCTCCTTGTTTATTGAGAAAATTAATCATTTTTTTAAAGTCATCTGGTGGATTCTTTTTAAAGCTTACTCTTCGCTTTTTAGTTGGATGATCAAATTCTAAGGTTTGTGCGTGTAATGCTTGACCGGTTAAATTATTTAAATATTTCAGAAATTCCAGATTGATTGTCTTAAATTTTTGTTTTTCTTTGCCATATTGACGATCTCCAAGAATTGAGGTCCCTTTAAATTTTAGATGAACTCTTATTTGATGAGTTCTTCCAGTTTCTAATTCACACTCTATAAGACTTATCTTTGGGATATTTTTAAAATTAAACACTTTAATTGTCTTATAATTAGTGATTGCTTTTTTTCCATTAACTTCAGATACAGTCATTAACTGTCTATTTTTTTTATTTCTGGTGATTAAAGTTTGTATTCTACCTTTTAAAGGTCTAATTACTCCCCAAATTAAACATATATATTTTCTATTAATGCTATGCTCACTAAATTGTTTTCCAAGTTCAGAGTGAGAAAAATTGTTTTTAGCAACAACTAATAGCCCACTTGTTTCTTTATCTAATCTATGGACTATTCCTGGTCTAAGCTCACCATTAATATTTGATAAAGTTTTTTTGTATTTAAATGCCAAAGCATTAGCTAGTGTATTTTCATAGTTCCCCGCTCCAGGATGAACAACCATACCTTTCTTTTTATTTATAATTACTAAGTCTTTATCCTCAAAAATAATATCAAGACTAATTTTTTTAGGTTTTAATTTACCCTCTATTTTATTGATGATGTTAACCGAAATTTTATCATTATATCTTAATTTTCTTGAAGGCAAATTAGTTACTATATCATTTATTTTCACCTCTTTTTGCTGAATTAGTTTTTTAATATATGATCTTGTTAAATCCTTTATATTTTTCGATAAAAAAATATCAAGTCTTTCGCCGTTAATATTTTTGAAGACTAAGAATTTAATTGTGTTATTCATAAATTAATTTAAAGTAGTTTTATGCGCCGGTAGCTTCAACTGGATAGAGCGCCGGATTTCGGCTCCGGAGGTTATGGGTTCGACTCCTATCCGGCGCACCAACTTTATATAGTCCACTTTAAAAATTTTTTCTTATTTTCTAATATATACTTTGGATAATCATTATCTAAGTCAATTTTTTTTAACTTAAACCCTCTATTAAATATATCTTTATTATTAAGAATTCTTTTTTCAATAGTTTCTATGCTTAGACTATTATCATTGAATTCACCATGTGAGAAAGATTTTATTTTTTTTAATATTTGATCTGGACTCTGCAAGAAAGAAAAGTGCCATCCACCCTTTATAATTTGTAAGTTTAATTTATCAATTCTCCAAAACGGATAATGTTTAAATTTTAAATTTCTCAATGATTGCATAGAATTTAAATTTTTCTTTTTTGTGATTTTAGATCCAATCCAACCACTTTCATCTAAGTTTTGTAAATTTAGTTTGTACATAAACATTTTCTGGGAAAAAGCTATAAATTTTTTATTCTTTTTTATTTCGTTTAATTTTGTCAAATCTGGTATTTCGTCAGAGTCTGATAAAATGATATAATCTTCTGGCAAAGCATCTTTAATTCCCTCAATTAAAGCATTTCTTTGATGTTGTTCGACCGGAGACTCCCCTCCAATATGATTTTTAAAATTAATTTTTTCTTTATATTCAGCAACAATAAATTTAATTTTGTCTTTAAATTTTGGAAAATTATTTATATTAAAATTAATTTTTTTAATTTTTCCCTGGTGAGATCTTGTAGACTCTGAAATTATGAAGTAATCAACATAATTATTAAGAACATTTAGTCTTAAATCGACCATTTCATCCTCATTAAAATATTGAAAACAGTCGTAAATTGCCATTTATCTACCTTTTTGTAAAAGTTGCTATACCAATTTTTTTCCCCTCAATTACGCTAGAAGAACAATGCAAGTGGCTTCTATCAAATATCAAAATTGAACCAACTTCCCACTCGTATATCAATTCTACCTCTAACCCTCTTAAATTCTCTATACTTTCATGATTTAAATATTTTCTTTGAATATTCTTATCAAATTCTTTATTTCCAAACATCTTTAAATGAATATCAGACCTTTTATTCTGTCCATATCCTAAATTCTTCTTTTTTAATTCGTCAGGATCCTGAGTAAAATTAGTAGATCCATTGTAAAATCTGTTTTTGAAAATAATAGTGCTACCAACCGAAGATAGAGGCACCAAAATTTGTTTATATATTTGACTATTTACATTAAATCCAGCATCAACGTGCAACCCAATAGGGGCGTAACTTTCTTGAATTAAACCTAATATATCTTTCTCTTCTTCATCTTTTAAGTTGTCATACTTAAAATCCCCTATCTCTCTAAATAATTTATCATAGTATAATTCTTCTAAATTAGCGTCGTATCCCTGTAACCATCTCTTTTTGATTACATTTTGTTTTTTATTGTGCACTGTGATCGGAAGATCATGATAAAGTTTTAAAAATTTATCAATATCATTTTTACTAAAAATATTTCTTACCACTTTTGGTAAAGATTCTGTTTTTTTAATTTCTTCGATTTTTTTATTCATTTATTCACCCATATTAATCAAAGTTCCTCTTTTCTTTGCCCCAAAATAAGAAATGTAAAAAATTATAATACCGAATATAAAATAAACTAATGATATTGAAATCGATATTACAATATTAAAATAGTTAATTGAATTAGTCATTAAAATACTTCTCATTTCCTCAAATATATGAACTAAAGGTAATCCTTTCGCTATAATTTGAAGAATATTTGGTAAAATTTCTATAGGGTAATAAATGCACCCAAGTGGAGCAAGAAAAAATAAACTTGCCCAAGCAATATTTTCGAATGATGGACCAAATCTCAGCAATCCTGAAGTGACTAGGAGACCTAAAGTTACTCCAAATAAATATAATGCTAATAACAAAAAAATTAATGGAATACCTAACTCAAGAACAGAGACACCGAATAAGGGAATAGCAATTAGAACAGCAGGCACAAGACCTATTAAAGTTCTTAAAATAGCAGTCAAAGTAAGAGCTGCGATAATTTCTCGAATTTTGATTGGCGCAATAAACAAATTAGTAAAATTTCTACTCCATATTTCTTCAAGAAACATCATGTTAAAACTTATACTAGCTCTAAATAAAAAATCATACAAAATGGCCGCGGTGAGTATGATGCCCACTGTATTGCTATAATATTCAGAATTAAGAGTAAAAAATTTTGAAATAAAACCCCATAAAAAAATTTGAACTGTAGGCCAATAGATAAGATCAAGAACTCTTGGAAATGAGTTCATAATTAAATAAAGATGTCTTAAGCCTAAGGCGTAAATTTTACTCAGATCCATTAATACTCCTCGCTAGTTTTAAAAATGTTTCCTCTAAACTATTTTGCCCATGTTTTTTGATTAAATCTCTACATGTACCTTGGTCTATAACTTTTCCTTTACGCATTATTATTACATTGTCACAAAGTCTTTCTACTTCATTCATATTATGTGATGCTAATAAAATTGTTACTTTATTTTTCATTTTATATTCTTGAATATAACCTCTTACAAAATCACCAATGTCAGGATCTAAACTTGCGGTTGGTTCATCCAGCAGCAAGATTTCAGGACTGTTAATCAAAGACTTTGCTAAGGAGACTCTATTTTTCTGACCTGAGGAAAGCTCTCCAGTCTTAAACTCAAAAAAACTCTTTATATCTAAATCACTCGCAATTTCATTAATTCTTTTATTCAAATTTTTTACTGCATATAATCTACCATATATTTCAAGGTTTTGTTTTACTGTAAGTTTTTTAGGTAACTCAACATATGGAGAGGCAAAATTGAATCTTTTTAAAATTTCGTCTCTTTGAAAAATATTTATATTTTTATTCTCAATTGTAATCTCCCCTGATGTAGGAGAAACGAGACCTAAGATCATGCCAATAGTTGTTGTCTTCCCGCATCCATTAGGTCCTAGTAAACCAACTGTTTTATGTCTATCAATTTTAAAATTTATATTATTAACAGCATAATATTTATTATAAATTTTTGATAAGTTTTTGATTTCTATAAACATTATCGTGAGGCTCTTAATAATCGATCATTTATTGCTATTCCTGCGCCAAACTTCGGTATTCTTGATACAAATATTTTTTTATATCCTTTTTTTTTAATTTTTCTCATAATTTTGTATAAATTAGCTGCGGCTTCTTTCAAGTCACCTTTTTTGCTTAAATTAAAGTAATTTTCAAAATTTTTAAATTTTTTACCGAAAACAATGTAAGCATCACTTAAACTCTTAGGTTTTTTTCCTATAATTACTGGAATACCCGGTGAGTAATGTCTTTTCATCATTCCAGGGGATTTAATCTTAAAATTTTTCCTTGATAAATCTATTTTCAAAAAATTTTTTATATCTTTACTAGTGATAACACCTGGTCTAAGAATTTTTGGCTTTCCAGTTAAGTCTATTACTGTAGACTCTAAACCTACGCTTGAATTACCTCCATTAATTATAATCTTTAATTTTTTTTTAAATTCATCAAATACATCGAAAGCATTTACAGGACTCAAGCCTGATGAGAGATTCGCACTCGGCATGGCTAGAGGGTAATCTAAAAATTTGAGCATTGTTTTTATCACTCGATGACTTGGGAATCTAATCGCAACTGTATTAAGTTTTGCTGTAGCAAGAGAGGAGATTTTAGTTTTTTTATTTTTTTTTAATATAAATGTCATAGGTCCAGGACAAAATTTTTTGTATAATTTAAAAAAATTTTTATTTAACAAAACATCTTTACCTGCTCTTTTGTAATTATCGTAGTGTACGATTAAAGGATTTTTACTCGGTCTCTTTTTTAATTTGAAAATTTTTTTTACAGCTCTATCTGAGTAAGCATTACCCGCAAGCCCATAAACAGTTTCAGTCGGCAATCCTGCAATATTCCCTTGATTTAAAGAATTAACAGTTTTTTTTAATGTTTTTTTATTGAAAGAATATATATTTGAATAGATGTTTTTCATAATATAATTATTTAAACAATGAAATCTGAAAATATTCCAGCTGATATCAAAAGTAAATCATTAAAAGAGGCAAGAGACGAAATTAATGAAATTCTTACTACACTTGAAAATGAAAAATTAGATTACACTGGTATAGAAAAAACCTATAAAAGATTGATGAATTTAAATAAACATGTAGAAAATCTTTTTAAAATGAAATCAAAAAAAATATCTAACCTTTAGCAAGTAAAATATAATTATGAAAAAGCTACATATTAACGCTAAAAAAATTGATAAATTTTTACTCAAATTTTTAAAAAAACAAAAAAAATCTTTATTAGTCGGCCCTATGAAGTATGGTCTTATTTCAGGAGGAAAAAAGATAAGATCAACAATAATTCTTGAGGCAGGAAAATTGTTCAATTTAAGTGAAAAAAAACTCATAGATATTTGTGCTGCAGTTGAATGTATTCATTCGTATTCTCTTATTCATGATGACCTTCCTTGTATGGATGATGATTCCATGAGAAGAGGAAAGCTATCGACACATAAAAAATTTGGTGAAGCAACAGCAGTGCTTGCAGGTAACTCTTTATTAATATTAGCATTTGAGATAATTTCAGATAAAAAAAATTTATCACTCAAACATAAGAATCAAATTATTAAATTATTATCTATTTGTGCAGGGCACTCAGGTGTAGCAGGTGGGCAAGAGCTTGATTTAAAATTTGAAAATAGTAAAAAGTCTCTTCGTCAAATTATAGATATGCAAACAAAAAAAACTGGTAAATTATTTAATTTCTGTCTCCAGTCAGCAGCAATAATAGGAAATAAAAATGATAAAGAAAAAACTACTTATGGAAAACTCGGTGAAGAAATAGGTTTACTGTTTCAAATATCTGATGACTTTTTAGATATAAAAGGTTCTCAAAAACTAATTGGGAAACCAACAAAAAAAGATAAAAAAAAGGGAAAGTCAACATTAATCAGTGTTTTAGGTTACGAAAACACATTGAGGTATGCTAATGATTTGAAGAAAAAAATATTGCTTAAATTAAAAAAACATGGAAAAGTTGCAAAAAATTTAATCGAAACAATAGAATTTATAAATGAAAGAAATTTTTAATGACAAGATTGATAAAACAAATAAATTTTCCCTCTGATTTAAGAAAATTTCAAAAAAGAGATTTAAAACAAATTTCAAATGAACTAAGAGATGAATTAATTGATGTTGTTTCTGAAACAGGTGGGCATTTAGGAGCAGGGCTTGGTGTAGTCGAATTAACAGTTGCGTTGCACTATGTTTTTGATACTCCAAAAGACAAGTTAGTTTGGGATGTAAGTCATCAATGTTATCCTCATAAAATTATAACTGGAAGAAGGGATCGTATAAAAACTTTAAGAAAAGGTGGGGGTCTATCAGGTTTTACTAAAAGAAGCGAGAGCGAATATGATCCGTTTGGTGCAGCACACAGCTCTACCTCTATCTCGTCTACCTTAGGTATTTCAGTGGCAAAAAAGTTATCTAATAATAAAAATAATGTTATTGCTGTTATCGGGGACGGAGCAATGAGTGCAGGCATGGCTTATGAAGCAATGAATAATGCTGGAGCGCTAAAATCAAATTTAATTGTTGTTTTAAATGATAATGATATGTCAATTGCTAGACCAGTTGGAGCTATGAGCAAGTATTTAGCTAATATCTTATCGGGAAAATTATATTTTAGTTTAAGAGAAACTATTAAAATGATTATTTCTGCATTTTCAAAAAGATTTAGTCAAAAAGCTGGGAAAGCCGAGGACATGCTAAGAAATATTGTGACAGGGGGGACATTATTTAGTGAGTTAGGATTTTACTATGTTGGACCAATCGATGGGCATGATGTGGAAAATTTAGTTCAAATATTTGAGAATGTAAAAAAGTCTAATCATCAAGGTCCGGTACTCATACATGTTAGAACTCAAAAAGGAAAAGGTTATAAACCAGCAGAGGAATCGGGTGACAAGTATCATGGTGTTTCAAAATTTAATGTTTCTACTGGAGAACAATCAAAGTCTAAATCTAATACTCCATCTTATACGAAAGTTTTTGCTGAAACCTTGATTAAACATGCCGAACAAGATACCAAAATTATAGGAATAACGGGCGCAATGCCGTCAGGGACTGGTCTTAATTTATTCGAAAAAAGATTTCCAGAAAGAACATTTGATGTAGGAATAGCAGAACAGCATGCAGTCACTTTTGCGGCAGGATTAGCTACAGAAGGATACAAACCGTACGCAGCAATTTATTCTACTTTTTTACAAAGAGCATATGATCAAGTAGTTCATGATGTTGCTTTACAATCTCTTCCTGTGAGGTTTGCAATCGATAGAGCCGGACTTGTTGGCGCAGACGGACCAACACATGCAGGCTCTTTTGATATAACTTATTTATCTACCCTACCAAATTTTATAGTAATGGCAGCCAGTGATGAAGCAGAGCTTGTAAAAATGGTTAATACATCAGTCGATATAAATGATAGGCCTTCAGCTTTTAGATATCCAAGAGGAAACGGTGTTGGAGTTCAATTGCCAACAATCAAAGAAGTTTTAGAAATTGGTAAAGCAAGAATAATCAAAGAAGGAAAAAAAGTAGCTTTACTAAACTTTGGCACTAGGTTGGAAGAATGTAAAAAAGCATCAGATAAATTATCATTAAAAGGTATAGAATGTACAATTATTGACGCTAGATTTGCAAAACCTTTGGACGAAAAATTAATTATGGAAGTTGCAACTAATCACGAAGCATTAATCACAATTGAAGAAGGTTCAATTGGAGGTTTTGGATCACATGTGATGCAATTATTATCAGATAGGGGTGTATTTGATACTGGTTTAAAATTTAGATCAATGATTTTGCCTGATATCTTTATTGATCAAGATACTCCTGAAAAAATGTATGAGCTAGCTAGTTTAGATTGTTTATCAATAGTAAATAAAGTTGAAGAAACTTTGAATTCAAATATAATTTTGGCAAAAAATAAAAATAAGATTTCTAGTTAGCTACACTGTGCTCTATTCATTAGAAAATGATCTAGCAAAACACAATTAATCATTGCTTCACCTATAGGTACAGCTCTAATACCAACACAAGGATCATGTCTTCCTTTAACAGAAATTTTAGTATTTTTACCTTTTTTATCAATGGTACTTCTGCTTGTCAAAATTGAGGACGTTGGTTTAACAGCAAACGATGCTACAATATTTTGACCTGAGGAAATTCCA
>Ga0208390_1000556_pt1 | contig 13583 bp, 24 predicted proteins | sample Knorr_S7_td_Surf_FD_185594 | JGI IMG/M metagenome (GOLD analysis project Ga0208390, IMG submission 185594) | Marine microbial communities from Southern Atlantic Ocean transect - Knorr_S7_td_SurfaceA_ad_6m_LV_A (SPAdes) (version 2) | ecosystem: Environmental > Aquatic > Marine > Oceanic | place...
TCATTCATCCCTCCATAAAATCTCACTTTCATTTGAACTTTTATGAAATTCAGATACAGATATACCTATTAAATGTAAAAACACAATAAAAATAATTCCCACTAATCCTAATTTCATTAGTAGTTCTTAGATTTTGGGATGTTACCACCCTCTTTTAATTCTGTCATTCTAAATGTCACAAGTTTCTCCCATGGAGAATAGTTATCAAAAAGAACTGATGCTGTTTTCTTTGTGCATCTTTGAACAAATCCAACATATCCATTGTATATAGAGTCAGGACTGTCAATAGTAACTGTTGTGCCTGGTAGTATCATTAGTAGCGATCTGGTATATTTGCTTTATATGCGTCTGGGGTGTGATCCTTGAATTTATCGTGATTGCCATCCCCAGGCATTTTGCCATATGCAACATATTGTATTGCTTGCATGGAACCTTCCAATCTCTTTAAATCGCTCTCATTTTTAACATACTCTTCATACCAACCTTTTAGTTCATCTTGTCTGGCATTGAGTTGCATTGTACGCTTTGTGAAGCGTTGAATTAGTTGTTCGTAGTTTTCAGTAGGTTTAGTCACGTTGTCTCCAATCATCAGGTTTCTTGCGGTTGAACCATTCGCCTATATCGTCAGCACTGTCGAATCCTTCTCTATAATCAGATGGGTCGGATTCGCCTAATCCCATCTTATTCAGAAAATCGTCGGTCCCTCCCTCCTTCATGTTGGGATTTGCTGCTCGCTGTCGTGCTTGACGCAACCATGTGGCAGCAGTAGTATTTGACTTTGCTAGTTTTTGTGCCCATATCATTTCTGTAAGATTCACCTCTTTTCCTTCGGCAATCAATTTGCAGACTTTATCGAGTCTGAGTCGATATTGGGTTGATAGCATTTAAAGTTCCGATTCTATTTTTTCTATGTATGATGCTTCTTGACGTGCAGCATGAGATCTATCATGGAGCACATGTCGAATATCAGTCATAATAACTTCGGGATCAATATAGTCATCTAGGTACTTATCTATCGCTTCTTTAAGATAGCGATATCTATGCCACTCGACGCTATAAGTTTTGTAGTGTTCGTTCTTACCGCAAGACATGATGTTAATTTATAAAAACCCTGGGGGCGAAAAATTACCGCGAATTTTTTTCCCCCCTTTTTTCATTTCAAAAGTGAAATAATATATGGGTTAGTGATGATGATGCGAGGGTGTATGACAGTTAACATACTTAGTCCTCGTCTCTCTACGTTTGTATCCTTTAACATAATGACGTCCATTATAGTATCCAGGAACATAGTAGTAATAATCGTAATGCACTGGCAGACAACTGTCTTCATCATAATGATAACCTCTGTCATAAGAATGATGGTGATGATTGCTGTATTCAACAAACGGTTCCCAAAATTCTTTCCACGTTAGTGCGTTGGCAGGGGTTGCAAATGACAATGCTGCAAGTGCAAGTACGATCTTTTTCATTATTCTTCTGCTAGTTTAGCAAAGTAGGATAGATCAGGATCTTCCTCTTCTTTTAATGATGATACAGCATTACCGAACCCTGGTGTTGGAGTAGTAGACACTTCTTCAACTGGTTGTGCAACCTGATCTTCATAGTCTAAACCATCGTCGTCTTCATTAATAGCAGAAGCACGACTTGTTTTACCAAGAACAAGATTCAATCTTGATTCTAGTTCTTCGTATGACTTGAAGTTCTTTGCCTCAGTGTAGTCTTTTAAACTATACTCCTGATTATATATCTCTTCAAGTTTGGTGTCTTCAAAGTTACCGAGTGTACCCGCAGAAGCAAACTCAGAACGATCATAGTTCCAGTATCCATCTTGCTTGACTATCTTTAATTTGAAGTCAGCACCCTTCCAGAAACAGAAAGGATTGATAGGATCTTCATCTTCAAACTGAGGTTTCATTGCCTCAGCAATCTTATCATGTATCTTCTTACCATACTTATAAAGGAAGACTCTTCCTTCATTCTCTGGATGTAGAGGATCTTTTACAACGTAGATGTTTGAGTAGTAGGAGAGTTTCCTCTTCTGTTTCCTTGCTACATCTTTATCTGAGTCTAGACCAGAATTCCAGAGCACGCGGTTAAGGTCACCGACTGGATCTTGTTGACCAAGAGTAGTCAACGAGTTCTCGATGTACCAACCACCAGGACCCTGGAATGCATGAGAAAAGACTTGTGCCCAAGGTAGATCTTCCTTTGCAGGAGCAGGAAGGAATCTGATTACTGCGTAACCGTTGCCTGCTTTGTCCACCTCTGGTTTCCATAGACGCTCGTCGGGACCTTTGCCCCCACCCTTAGTAGTCATCTTGTCTAGTTCTTTTGTTAGTGAACTGATAGATGAACTGCTAGACTTTTTAAGCGATGAAAATGACATCTGTATTCTCCGTATTGTTTTGTATTTGGTATGTTCGCCACCTTAAATGATAGCATACTATTTATGCAGTGACAACCCCCTATATCTGGAAGTCGTGACCACTCTTTCCATCCTGCAAGTCTTTCTTCCAACCTAATAGTTTGTCTTCCATGACTTGCAGTATACTCAGCAGATTACCTCCGCCAGAGTACATGGATGACATCTGATCTATTCTCTCTTTCATTTCACTTATCTCTGACTTCTCATTATCATCTTCACTATTCACTTGAACATATCCTGCCATGAGTTGCAGTCTTGAATAGAATACCTTCTGTTTTGCAATCAGATCTAATGTCTTATTAATATGGTTTAGTCGTGCTTCATTATCAAATGACTGAAACCCCTGAGACATCTGTAAGAGTTCAGTATAACACTCTTGTAGATCATCTAGTTCTTCCTTGACTACTTCTGATTTAAAGAAGTCTTCATCTTCAATATTCATAAGGGTAATACTCCTCTACTGGTTCGTTTGATACAGTTAAGTTGCTGTGCGTTTGCTTTGATCTTATCTTTGAGTGGTTTAGAAATGAGTTTACTAACTCTTTCAATTTCTATCTCATACTCTTCACATACTGATGCAACTGCTTCAATATAATTTATAAGACCATTATTATTCTGAACTGTGGTCTCGACGAGAGCACTGAACTTATTCTGTGTCATAAAATTCTCTTCGAGATCCTTCACGATTTAATGCCCTCTAAGTAGTAACGGAATTCTTTAATCCATTCACATAAGACATCAATATAAGGTGTCTTGTCATACTTTTCTACTACCTGTGTCTGTCCGTCTTCTGCCACAGAAATAGTAACAAGTTTCTTTACTTCACAACCAGTTCTTTCCCAATACATGTAAGCATATGCTGCTTCTTGTACAAAGTATTTGTGCAACCACTCTTCACGTTTTAGTTCCTTGGTTGTTTTGAAATCTATTATTGCCAACTCCCCACAATATTCAGCAATGCAATCAACCCTACCAGCAATGCGTAAATCATCACTGTAAAGAGGTGCTTCAATAGCGTGAACATTATCAATGTTATCAAGAACCTTACGACTAAACCCAAAAAGGTACGCGGGAAGACCCTCGCTCTGTTCCACCTTCTTATGGTTGCCCTCCAAGTACGCTTCAACGATGCCATGATACTTTGTTCCTCTTAATGCTGATGTACGACGGACTTTCTCCGCTTCTTCAAATCCTACACGTTCTTCCCATGCTTTTAGAGTCGCACTAGATATGTGACTCACAATGGTGGTGACGGAGGGATACCAATTATCTTCGGGAGTCTTATAGAAACGTCTCCCTTTCACCTGTGTTGCTGATAAAGGTTTGAGTTCCTTAGCAGCACCTACATGATTAAATGTTTTCATTAAGTTTGAAATCCAAGATTGATTTTGCTAACAAGATACTCTCTTACCATACCAGACCTTACGATATCTTCAATACCAAACTCTGTACAATCAAATGATGGCATTGTCTGTAAGATCTTCATGAAGTCTAGCACACCTGTTCTCTCGTTTGTTTTTGTCAGGTCAGACTGTGTATAGTCTCCTGAGAATATGATCTTAGCATCTTCACCTACACGAGTGATGATTGAATCAAGTTCGTGGAAGTTTAAATTACTAAACTCATCTACTATTATAACACACTTATCCAAAGTAACACCCCTTATGAATGATGTCGACCAAAAAGAAACTGTTTGCTGTGCTCTAAGATTATCATATAGCATTTCAAATGATGAATCATCAGGCATCTTGAACATGTACTTCACCATATTTTTATATGGTATCTGATACAAGTTACTCTTGTCCTCATGATCACCTGGGAGGAATCCTATCTCTCTTGTAGGTACAAGTGAACGTACCATGTACACCTTATCGTATGGAGTAGAAGGTTCTAATACATCTTGCATCGCAAGATACAAACTAATAAAAGTCTTACCTGTCCCTGCTGCACCGTGAAGAACTAAGTTCTTTCCTTCTTTGTATGCATCAAAGACTTTCTTTTGATTATCTGTAAGAGGTTCAATCACACTGAGGTGATCGATATTAATTGGTGTCTTTCTACGCATAACCTTAGTGGGTATGTTTGCTAATGACTTCTTTGGTCTAGGCATTATGTGTATTGAGAAAGGTTCGCTTTCGGATGTTCTGCTGAGATCTTTTGCATGACCTCTTTGAATCCATCAGTCTGTTTTGGTTTACCATATATGGTACCACCAGTTCCTGCTGACCAGTCTTTATCCCAGTCTGGATTCGCTGCTCTCCACTCATCGTATGCTTTCATACTCATAGAGAGTTCTTTCTTTTCTCCTGTTATCTTATTTATTAAGGGGTAGGTAGGCATGTTATTGGATGATAGGCATTTGATTTGTTGGATAATCTTCTGGTGAAGGTAAAGGCATTGGTTCATACCTAGGTCGTGATTGACCAGTTGGTCTTCTACTGTAAAGCATAGTCTCTATGAGTAGATTTATATCAGCAGAGATTTGTTGATTTGACTCTGCCATTGTTTTATATCCATGACCAACGAACACTTGCCCCGCCACCACTGAGAGAGTTGCAGTCCCCCAGAAAATATAATACCATTTAGTTTTTACTTGTGCTTTTAATGTGCGTACAACTTTCATAATTAATCTATCCTCAAACAAGGTTGTAAGTTTGCTGCGTATTCATCTAGTTCATCACATTCACAACTACCATCACACCATTCTAGTGCTTCGGATATGATTGGAAACTGACATACAAAATGACGTTTAGCAAGTGAGACTACATCCATGTGTTCCTTCTGTGTACCGTTGGCACTACGAAGTTCGATGTAATGTATCCACGATCTCAAACTACCAGTCATGTATAGTTTGGTTGGAGTTGCAAGAGGGAGTACAAATCTAGCACACTCTTTTGCAATGCCATCAGCAAGCATCTTTTTATATAAGTCCATGCCATGCTCGAAGTGATCTTGGATCAAGATCTCATACTTCTGGATCATGGTAGGATCAAGGTCATTGATACTGTTCTGTCTGTTCTTACTATCTTGTCGACGTAACTCAGGAACTTCAATGTCACCTAGCATGCTACTGTCAGCATATCTCTGACTAAATTCTTGGAATGTAAAAGAACGATGTCTAAGTATCTGTGCAGCAAGTCCTCGTGTAGTTTCAATCTGTAATGTCATACTTGCCTGTTCAAATACAGACCAGTGACCATGTTTGATACAATACTTTAACAGTCCTGCAACCTTTGGATTATCTTGGTTGTTAGGGTTACTAACACGAGCGATATATCCTATTGTTTTCTCTGCATCAGGTGTCACAGAGATCAGACATACTTTTGGGTTCATCTTACAATAAATCTAGTCAAAATATATAATGCTACCGATTTCACATATCCGATAGCGGGTAATCCAAACAGAGCAGGCATACATAAGTTCCATGCTCCCCAAATAAAAAATGGTAGGATTGCTACACCAAGTAAGAAGTCAAGAAGCACCTCACCTTTATTAAAACCCCACATATATGCAGGATCATCTTTTGGGTCAGGTTCTTTCTTAAAAGGAGACATGTTGTACATCACCTTCTTTTTCGTTTCTTCTTCCCTGTGTCCTCCTGTTGTTCTAACCATAGTCTTGGTTGTATTCTCCCTTCTGTTTGTTTCCAGATCATCTTTGTGTCTTTGTAATTATCATAATAATAATCAAAGATGTCTGCTTGTTTAGATGACATTACTATGTCATGTGCGATCTTGGTACCATCGTTATACGAGATGAGGTATGAGTTTGATGGTAGTGATCTATCGTTTGCGTCTTCTGGTTTACAATCTCTTTTGAGTTGTTTCACCCTCGATTCCCCCATACAATTTGTGGAAATGTTTCCTCGACGCATGCCTTAGTAATTTTGTATCTCTTATTAAGAGTACCATCCTTTGCAAGGATAACAACCTTCGCTTCATCAGGGTGAAGTCCTTCTAGTAATTGAATGAACATTTGTTCACGTCTCATACGAGGAATGTTAGAACCACCTTTAAAGAAGTGATGTAAGATTCTACCTTCTTTTTCTAACTTGGTATGCTCTGTACCTTCGGGTGCCTCATTCTCTTTGAAAGGAGGTGTGCCTTCTGGTAATAAACATTGTAATGAATCATCATAGTTGATGATGAAGATAGACCTAAGCGTTTGAGAATCATTATCTCTAAGGATTTTGATCTTCTGTGCTTTTGTCTTTGCATTATGTGCTTTTTGTAGCACCTCTGAGATCAGTAGTCTCATAATTAAAAATCAGTTATTGGTAGGTAAGAATATTTATTAGTCTTCTTCCTCATCATATATTGTATCATCATCTTCGGGAAAGCGCAAGTATATCATCTCTTCCCCACTTAAATTACCTTCTTGGTCATACATTTCTGGATGTAAGACTGCCTGTGTGTAGTCTTTACGTTCTACCCAAGTATCATAGGCATCTTTTAACTGCCATGAGAGTGCGAATCCTATTAAGAATGCTCCAACAGTTAAGACGGATACAATGTAAATGAATGCTGGATCTGCCATGTCTATCTCCTGTTGTTTTAGTTATTTAGTCGTTCTCTTTTTGCGACCTGGTTTCCGTTCAGCATGGTAAGTCCATGCGTCATTCAGCATACCATACAGGTAGTCTTTTATCTTTCTTGCTTTTGGTTTTGGTATGTGACCGTACGCTTCAAGCAACTGTTTGTCACCACCTTTAATGTAACCTTCCAGTTGCATTATGATCTCATTGATCTCTTTTGCTGTGGATGACTCAATGAATCTATCGACTGAGGGACGAGTCCACTTGCCTGCTTTTAGATATGGATAGACTTTGAAGAGAAACTTACCATCTGGTTTTACTGATGCATCTATTGCACGTTCAATCAGTTCGTAAAATTCCTCTTCATTAATCTGGTTCATAGATAGTTGCCTTCTCTCAAATATGAAATGGTCTCGGTACAACCACCCTTTTTGATTCCATTGATAAGAATCTGTGGGAAGGTTGCAGTCTGTCCGAACTCTTGCTTGAATTGTTCGCGAGTGAACTGGGCACCGAGTGCGTACTCAGTATACCCCCAACCCTTTGTTTTGTAAACCTCTTTGATTTTTGTGCAGTAAGGACAACCAGATCTAGTATAGATTACGGTGCCACCAGGATTCTTTGCCATGTTAATAAGGGAATAAAAAAGGGAGCGTAATGCTCCCTGATATTTAGTTTAAAGTGAAACTTAGAAAGTGTATTTTACACCCGCTTTTCCAGACCAGTCAATGTCATCAACGTTAGTTGCACCAGAGATCTCTCCGTATACTCCAACCTTATCGTTGATTGCCTTACCGCCACCAATATAACCGATCAGTTCAGTGTCACCAAACTTATCAGCAGACTCAGTGTGAGTTGTTGTAGGACCAGCACTTACATAAAAGTCTATTCCGTTTGAAGTTGTACCTTCGTATCCAAGTTGGAACTCCCATGTACCTGACTCGTATGCGCCATCTGGATATGAACCGCTTGCTTCAACGTTTACATAAGGTCCTGCTAATACAGGTGCTGAAAATGCAGAGACTGCTGCTACTGCTAAGAGTGATTTAATCATTTTTGTTTTTAGTTTCTCGCAAGAAAAATCCTGCGGATGTGAGACCACCCCGACATGGGGGTCTTTTATTCTACGCAGGGTTACGATCTTTCGAGTCCTCGTAATTTTATTTAGTATAACTTAACACCTTCTTAATGTCAAGCGTTAGGAAAACGTAACAACCAACACCACCCTACGTTTGCTGATGGGTGGTTTCATACAGTGCCAACCATCAAAGATAACGATGTCGTCCTCTAAGGGTTGGTGCATTTCCTGCGTTACAAATTCCTCATCAGTTATAATAGTCGGACCTCCTGCATCTGTCAAGTACACGATCAGATTATGATGTGGGAACTGATGATCTATGTGAGGAGGAGTGCTCCTTGGATTATGTGAAGGGTGTACACAGTTAGCATTGACCCTGTATATACAGTTGACTGGTATATTATTGAAATCAAAGATCTCATGTACCATTGGGTAAACATTCTGGAACTGCTGTGATTGAACAGTAGGGAAGTAATGCTCTCCTATCGTACCAAACTTAGGACGTGATAATAGTTCATGACTATACCACCCATCTAAATTGTAGTCAGTTCCTTCTGAACCTACGACTGTGGTTGGTTTATAGTACCATGCAAAGTCACCTTTAAGTAGTAACTCTTTTGTCTGATGATATAGTTGAGTGTCGGGGCACTTCAAGTGTGTGAATGTCATTTAGATAGGAAGTCTTTTACGTCTTGTACTTCTTCTGGTGTTAGTTCTGGTTTCTCTTCCTCTACCTTTTCTATTCTAGTAGGTGGTGCAGGCATGTCAACCTCTTTCATATCTATTCTATCTAATTCACCTTGCCAACCGTGATAGTATTTCTTCATCTTTTTCAGCATCTTCTTACGACCCTTGGGATCGTTCTCATACTTACCTAAGACCTTCGTCAAGGCATTCATTCTACGGACCGAGTGCATAAGACTACGATCAACTGCATTCTCACCAAATCCTTGTGGCATTAGTAAACCTCATCAATAGTTAGTTTAAATTTAATTCGATCAACTTTCTGATCTGACTGAGAGAGATACCAGAGATTAGAATCTCTATTGTGTGACTCTTGATAGAAAACTTCACGAGGTGTGAATCTTTCTGGATCGGAATCTCTATCCTCTGCTTCTAGTATGATCTCTCTGGGTAGAGAAATGTTAGTACCATTATCCCTAGGATAGTATGGAGTTACAGATCCTGCAACGTTCTGATATTTATTCTTCTGTGCTTGGACAGGAGGGTATTGAAATTCAAACTCTTGATTTATTTGGTATGCGTCACCTTCGGTAACACCAAATACTTCTACCCCTGCACACCAGTATATACTATTTCCATACCTTAAATCAACCCCTTCTACAAAGTCAGTAGGAGGTACAGTATATGGCCAGAATGCCATCCTTACCTTTCCGTTGGGGATTGTATCTACGATACGTTCCTGTGCACCAAACTCACCTAACACATAGTCATGCATGAATGACATCTTACTATACTGTCCGTTGGATGTTGGTACAGTACCCATAGGATATCCTCCTGCGTTACCGTTAGTAATACCACTAGCATAGTATGCATCAAGTAAATTATGGAATGCTTGTTTGTCTGAACCACTTGCCCCAGGTGCTTTGTAGTGTCCAAACCATGCAGTAAATCCATTCTTGTTACTGTGCTGGAAGAAGTTACTGTCTACTTTCAATCCTGTGTTACCTTCAATAATTTCAGAGGGTTTACATATGAGTCCACGATTGAACTCAAAGAGTGTGTTGTAATAGATACCACGATCACCAGTGCTACCAGACCTTGTGTATGAACCATCAGCATCATGATTACTAGACATGATGATACCTCTTCTACCATTAGTACCACCCTCATAGAATCCAGGGTATGCTTGACGTGTTGTGTCACCCATTTGTAGTCCCCACTCAGAACCACCATAGTAATTGTCATTCCAGTATGTGTTATCAGCAACCTGTTGTCCGTTGTCCCACACTACAACCTTATCAGTCCATGACTGTGCTCTGTTGTCCCAGAGTTGTATGCTGAGTTTCTTGATCCTACCTTGGTTACCTGTGTCAGTGTCTGTCCTAGGTGAGTTAGATGCAATTCTACTACGTCCTGCTGCTTCTCCTGCTGCTGGTGACGTAACTAGATTAGTTGACCATGGTTTCTCGAACTGTTGTGATGCTACATCCATCATGATCAGACCAAAGGAACACGATCCTGATGCTGGTCCCTTGCTTATCTCTTCGAGTTTATATGTCAGTGTGTCACCTTCTGCAACAGTAAACTGTGCAAATGTATGTCCTATCCTTGGCCATGTTGCAACGTTTGCTGTGTAATCTACGAGAGTAGAACCATTCTTCTTAAATGTAAATCTATATTTAATCTCCTCTGCCTCTGGTGCACGAATCATTATTCCATATGCTTTCAGTTCCAATGTGCCTGCCTTCAACGCTGTAATAGTTTGTGTCCTATTAACCTCTGCTGAATACTCACCACTACATACACCAACAGATGCATTCTCTTGTCCAGTAGCAGAACTCTGAGGTACAGGTGAACCACATCCAGTACGAGTCACAGTAGTTTCTTCAAAACAATTATCAAACTGTGGATCAGTACATTTCTCTTTTACAATGACAGGTATCTTAACTGGGTCTGGCATGTCTTCACCGAACACATATCCTTCTATACCTTCATACTTGTAGTCAGATCCAGGTTGCATCATTTCATAGTACACCTTGAAGTCATCGTAATCATCATCACCATTCAATAGATCTTCCCACCACTGCCAGTTCTCTGAGTTAAATCTAACCTTAGATACATCATCTGGATTCATCGTTCTATTAGAGAAGAACACCCAGTCAGATTGTGACGATGCACTGTTCTTATATCCACCACTGTTCGCAGTAAATGTTATGGTCTGTCCATCTGTCAGTCCATTGTTACCACCGTTAGGAACTAAGAAGAATACAATCTCTTGGTTAGGGTATTGTTCTAGTACACTGATAGGAATCTTGTACTGTGTTGTATCAATATTCTGTTTTACTCTTCCTTTAATAACTCGTGCCCAAGATATACTATCTCCTGCTGCATTTGTAATAGCAACACCCCATGAACTATCATACCCTGCATTTCCAGCAATAATATTATATGAAATGATGACAGGTGCTGCTGGTCTGTTCATGATCCTATACGACAATCTGTTTGGTAAGTATGTCGCTGGTTTATCTGTCTGTTGTGCCTTAACTAATGAATACTTGTGGTCAGGAGAAGGACCAGGGGTTACTTCTGTTAGAGTTCCTATCCTGAGTGTAGCATTACAATCACTACCATCACCGTCTCTTAGACATAAGAACTCACCCCCATCTTTTACAGTGGAGGAATAGTTTATACCAGACACAGCATACGACTGTCCTGCTGTCACATTAACCATTGTTGATGAGTTACCTCTCCTACCTGATCGTGTGAACGTTGCTCCTGCAACAGTCAGTGTATCAAATGCAGTTCCTGCTGTGCTTGGATTATCTGACCAGTTCATATCCAACTTAACACTACCAGTTCCTGATCCACCTATCACTAGGTTAGTACCACTGAATGATGCTGTTATTGCTGGTGATCCTCCACGATAATATCTGTGTAGTTCTTCTACTTGTTCACCCTGTGACAATGCTGCTACTGCCTCCGAAGGTGTCTTGTACACATACCCTAGTATCTCACCATTAGTCATGCCTGCTGCGTTCATAGTGGCACGTTCACCACTTCCAGCAGAGTCAGGTACACCTGGGTTAGTAACTAAGAATGTATCTTCTGTACTTGGAGAATAGAATCTATAAAGTGGTACAGTTCCATCTAATTGTTGACCTAGGATATAGAATGCAGGGTCTGATCCCACAGAGACGTATCCTGCTTTGTCTGGGGCGGGTGTGAGACCATATCTACTGTCCTCTGCACCACCACCTATGATTTCTAATGTGACAGTTAGGTCTCTCAAACCTGGGTTCCATGTATGTGTTGCTGTTGTACCTATCGCAGGCAGTGTACCTGTCCATGAGTCTACCCACCACTCAGAATCATACTCACTACCATTTAATATACCTTGTGCTTTGAATGTAATAGTGGCACTACCCATGGTAACTGTTCTTGTTTGTAATGTAGTGCTATTGAAATATAAATTACCTGATTCACTGCGTACTTTACCACCCTTATAGTTTCCTGCTACATCAGTAGTAACAACTCTAAGGTTATGTTTAAGAGCAGCAGAACTACCACCAACTGCATTGGAGAATGGTGCTATTGATACGTTAGGTTGTGCATTTCCTTTTGCATACTCATATATTCCTATGCGTGGACCGTTGCAGTTCTCTATACATATCTCACCAGTAGTAGCATTCTCTCCTCTGAAATAGAATGACTTACAGTCAGCACCTGGGGTTCTCCATGTGCCTGTGACATATGGTTTGAATATACAGTCGACTGCATCTTTAACACACTGTTCCCACCCTGGATCTCCCTCTTCATTGAGTCCTTTACATACGAGTTCTCTACCAGTTTCTAATACAATATAGATTCCTTCCTTTGCTTGTTGTGGATCTGTACTTTTCTTAACACTACCATCTGCTAGTCCATTCATGACCTCTTCACAATCATCATTAAGACTGCCTGGGTCTGGCATCGTTGGTGGCATTGAGATAGGACCTACGTCACCGAACTGACATATAGTAAGGTCAGGGAAGAGTTCACATAACCAATCAATAGGACCAACAGGATCTAGTTTGATTACATCAATACCACTAGGACCAATCGCTTCTTGTACTGGTGCTAAGTCAACAGCAGGGTAACATCTTTGTACTATATCTCTGATGACCTGACCTGGGTTTATGACTGACGCAGCAGGAGGTTCACCCTGTCTATTACGAATAGGTTTACCAGTAGAAGGTGTGAGTGGTGGATTGATAGGACCATAACACTGGTCCACAATATTTCTTATCGCTTGTCCTGCTGGTGTTGCTGCTGGTGGTTCTGATTCTCCTTGTCTTTGTCTAGGATACGCACCCTTATTTGATGGTGCTAACGCAATAGGTAAACCATCATAACAATTATCTACAATACTTCTTATTAAATCTGATGGAGACGCAGCAGGAGGGGGTACTGAGTCATCTACTGTCGGTGGTCTTGCTGTACTTACTCGTGGTGACCCTGGTGCATCAGGTGTAACACTAGGTATACTCTCAACAACATAGCAACCACCAACAGATATCCGAATGTTCTCACCCGCAGGAGTGGGTGGAGTTGGAGGAACTTCACCCTGTCTTGCTCTTGGATAACTATTGCTTGTGGTACTACTGGGTAGCAGTGGTATTCCGTCCGAACCGTAGCAAGGATTTCCTGCAACCATAAAAAAAGACCTAGTATAGGTCTAGTTATTTATCCATGATATAGAAGGGTGGAAGGAGGGAATACATTTTACCCTCATGCTATGGGAATCGCTAGTGCGAAAATTAGTACATAACAACAACAGTTCTATTGGTAATAGTTCTACCGAAGTAGCGGGCACCACCCCTAAC
>Ga0208390_1000559_pt1 | contig 13537 bp, 10 predicted proteins | sample Knorr_S7_td_Surf_FD_185594 | JGI IMG/M metagenome (GOLD analysis project Ga0208390, IMG submission 185594) | Marine microbial communities from Southern Atlantic Ocean transect - Knorr_S7_td_SurfaceA_ad_6m_LV_A (SPAdes) (version 2) | ecosystem: Environmental > Aquatic > Marine > Oceanic | place...
TTTATTTTTTTATCAACATTTATTTCTAAATATTCACAATCTACTTTATCATTTAGTTTGTATCCAAAACTTCCATCTCTACCATGTTCACATATCAAAATAATTGATCTTTTGAAATTTTTATCATTCATCAAAGGTTGTGAAAATATAATGCTTCCTTTCTTAACCTTATCATTGGATTTATAGTTAAAATAATCGAAATTCATAATATCATAATTTATAATAATAATGAAAAGAATTCAAAATTTAAGGATAGATTATTCAGGGAAAAGTTTAGACACAAATAAAATAAATGAAAATCCAATTGAAGAGTTCAAAAAATGGTTTAAAGAAGCCCAACGCAAGGATATTCTCGAACCTAATGCCATGACTTTGTCAACATTATCAGCAAATAAAAATATTAATTCAAGAACTGTACTTTTAAAAGGTGTAAATAATAAAGGGTTCATTTTTTTTACAAATTATGAAAGTAGAAAAGGAAATGACATAAAATTAAATAACACAGTCTCATTAGTTTTCCTATGGAAAGAGTTAGAAAAACAAATAATTATAAAGGGGAGAGCAAAGAAAATAAGCAAAAAAGAATCAGATAAGTACTTTCAAAGTAGACCTAGAAGTAGCAGAATAGCAGCATGGGCATCAAATCAAAGTAAAAAAATTTCTTATGAAAATGAACTTGAGGAAAGCTTTTTGAAGTATGAAGAAAAATTTAGAAATAAAAAAATACCACTTCCTAATTTTTGGGGTGGATTTTTAGTTGAGCCAAAATCAATCGAATTCTGGATAGGTAAAAAATCGAGGATGCACGATAGAACAATATATCTCAAGAATTTAAAATCTTGGAAAATTCAAAAATTATATCCCTAAATAATAGTAGAAATATTATTTATTTTAATTGGTTGTCTTAAAACAAAACCTTCACCATGGTTTACTCCAATCTTATGTCCCATCTCAATGGATCTTGAAGTAATAAATTCAAGAAACTCCTTAGAAGAAATAAAAGATTCAGGTTCATCGCTTTTAGGATCAAAAAACTGACTTTTGAAGCATTTTACTGTTTCCATTTTTTTAAGAAAATAGTCAGAAATATCAACAACTAAATCAGGTTCAACATAATCATTTTGAATCGAATGTAATAAAATTTTGGGCCTATGTGGGTTTTGAATTTTATTGTTGAACTCAGTTTGATATTTTATCAATCCAGATAAAAAACAAGATTTTTGCACAAGTTTTGCAGTATTCTCGTGATCTGGATGTCTATCTTTTATAGAATTTGTTATTATTATATCTGGAGTATGTAGTCTAATTTTTTTTATTATTTCAATAATATATTTCTCATCGTCATTGATAAAACCATCTCGAAATCCTAGATTGTTTCTAAATTTAACGTTTAATAGTTTAGCTGATGCATTTGCCTCGCTTTCTCTTATATCTTTGTTTCCTCTTGTACCAAGTTCACCTTTTGTAAGATCTATAATACCAACTGATAAACCTTTATCTATTGATGCAAGAATTGTTCCAGAACAGCATAACTCAGCATCATCTGGATGTGCCATAATAACTAGTATATCTACATTCATTTTAAAAATTATTAGATATAAATCTTTCAGCATCAAGGGCTCCCATACAACCAGATCCCGCAGCAGTTACGGCTTGCCTATAAATATGATCCTGAGCATCTCCAGTCGCAAAAACACCTTTAATATTAGTTTGTGAAGATCCAGGAATTGTTTTAATATATCCATTTTCATCCATATCAAGATAGTCTTTGAAAATATCAGTGTTTGGTTTATGTCCAATTGCAATAAATAAACCCTGAAGATTAATATTTGATATTTCATTTGAAATATTATTAAATATTCTTATTCCAGTAACAGCGTCATCACCCAAAACCTCTTTAACCTCTGAATTCCAATGAATATTTATTTTTTTATTCTCCAAAACCCTATTTTGCATAATAGTTGATGCCCTCATCTCATCTCTTCTAACAATTAAATGAACCTCAGAAGTAAGTTTTGATAAATACAACGCCTCTTCAGCTGCAGTATCACCACCACCCACTACCGCAACTACTTGATTTTTAAAGAAAAATCCATCACATACAGCACATGCTGAAACTCCTTTACCATTTAGCCTTTGTTCTGACTCTAAATTCAACCACTTCGCAGATGCTCCTGTTGATATAATAACTGTTTTTGATTCAATAACATTACCATCTTCCGCAGTTGCTTTTAAATTATCAGCTTGAAAGTCAACATCTTTTATCATACCTGATTTAATTTCTGCACCAAACCTTGATGCTTGATTTTCAAAGTCGATCATCATCTGAGGACCTAATACTCCATCTGGGTATCCAGGATAATTTTCAACATCGGATGTGATAGTTAATTGTCCACCAGGTTGATCACCTTTATAGAGTAATGTTTTTAGCCCAGCTCGAGATGTATAAATAGCGGCAGTATAACCAGCTGGTCCAGAACCTATAATTAAAACATCAACACTCTTATCTGCCATATTTTTACTTTTCAGGTTTTGGTATTAAAGCTTTTCTAGAAAGTCTAAATTTACCGGTTCTTCTATCGACCTCAATAAGTTTAACCTTAATTTCTTCACCTTCCTCTAAAACACCATCCATTGACTCAACCCTCTCCCATTTTATCTCAGAAATATGAAGTAAACCATCTTTTCCAGGCATAAATTCAATAAATGCACCAAAATCTTTTATTGATTTAACTTTTCCAACATATGTTTCACCAACTTCTGGAACAGCAACTATTGCTTTAACTCTTTCAACTGCATTATCCATCTCGTCTTGATTAGAAGCAAAAACACTAACAATTCCATTTTCCTCAACTTCCTCAACCAAAACTGTTGCTCCAGACTCTTTTTGTATTTCTTGAATTATTTTACCACCAGGTCCAATAACTGCTCCAATCATATCTTTAGCTATAGACATCTGATATGATCTTGGCGCATGAGATTTTAAGTCCTTATTTGGTTTATCAATAGTCTTATTCATCTCAGATAATATATGTAACCTGCCTTCTTTTGCTTGATTAAGAGCTTCTTTCAAAACATCAAAAGATAAACCATCAATTTTGATATCCATCTGACAAGCTGTTATACCATCAGCGGTACCAGTCACTTTGAAATCCATATCACCAAGATGATCTTCATCACCTAAAATATCAGATAAAATAGCATATTTACCAGATTTAGAATCAGAAATCATTCCCATTGCAATTCCAGATACAGGCTTTTTGATTTCGACTCCCGCATCCATTAATGCTAAACTACCTGCACAAACTGTTGCCATTGACGAAGAACCGTTTGATTCAAGTATATCAGATACAATCCTTATAGTATATGGATTGTCTTCATCAGATGGAATCATATTTTTTAATGCTCTTAAAGCAAGATTACCATGACCAATTTCTCTTCTTCCAGCTCCTCTGTTCGGTCTTACTTCCCCAGTTGAGAAACCTGGAAAATTATAATGGAGTATAAATTTATTATAACCATTATACATTGCTCCATCAATCATTTGTTCGTCTAATTTTGTACCTAATGTAACTGTTGTGAGGGATTGTGTCTCACCTCTCGTAAAAACAGATGATCCGTGGGCATTAGGTAGATAATCAATCTCAGACCATATAGGTCTAATCTCATTAAGTTTTCTTCCATCTAATCTGATTTTTTTATCTAGAACGGAATTTCTAATAGCTTCCTTTTCAATATCGTGAAAGTACTTACCAAATAGAAATTCATCAAATTCTTCATCTTCCTTGATATTAGATAAATATTCCTCTCTAACCTCTTTAAACTTTTCCCCTCTCTTTTTCTTATTAGATATTCCCTCCTCAGCTATTTTATATAATTTGTCATAGGTTTTATCTTTAATATCTTTAAGTAAATCCTCATCAGAGTTCTCATGGGAGTATTCTCTTTTTTCGGTATTTCCTACCTTCTTAGATAATTCATTTTGAAGCTCACATAATCCTTTAATTGCATCGTGTGCAACTTTCAAAGCTTCTATTATATCCTCTTCTGAAACTTCTTTAGACTCACCTTCAACCATACAGATATTTTCATAAGAAGCTCCAACCATTAGGTTAAGAGATGATTTTTCAATTTGTTCAGGTGTAGGATTTACAATGAATTCTTTTCCACACTTTACAACTCTAACTTCAGCAATAGGACCATTAAATGGTATATCAGAAACTGAGAGTGCAGCTGAAGCTGCAAGAGCAGCAAGTGCATCAGGAAGGACATCTTTGTCAGCACTAATTAGATAAAGTAAAATTTGAGTATCAGCGTGATAATCAGAAGGAAATAGTGGTCTTAAGACTCTATCGACAAGTCTACATATTAATACCTCGTGATCAGAAAGTCTTCCCTCTCTTTTTAAAAATCCACCTGGAATTTTACCAGCAGAAGCAAATTTTTCTTGATAGTCTACTGACAAAGGTAGAAAATCCACGTTGTCCATTGCGTCTTTTTTAGATACAGCTGATGCTAATATCATTGTTTTACCCATAGTTAAAACAACAGATCCGTCTGCTTGTTTAGCTAGTTTACCTGTTTCAATAGAAACCTCTCTGCCATCAGGAAGTTTTGTACTTACATTTATCGGTTTTATCATAGTGTTATAATTTATTGATATCAGTCTATAGAATAATAAAGAAAAGGAAATTAAGCTTATTTCCTAATGTCAAGCTTTGCTATAATATCTCTATACCTCTCTATGTGTTTTGAGGAAAGATAATTAAGTAACTTTCTTCTTTTACCTACTAACCTTAACAGACCCATTCTAGATGAATGATCATTTTTATTATCTTTTAAATGTTCAGTAAGGTGTTTTATTCGATAAGTAAACAAAGCTATTTGTGATTCAGCAGAACCAGTATCATTGTTTTTCTTTAACCTGCCATGATTTTTAAAAATCTTTTGTTTTTCTTCTTTATCTAAATACATGCTTAGCCAAAGTGTTTAATTGTTATTTATTTAATTGTCGCAAAAATAGGAAAATAATAATGTTTAAAAAAAAATTATTGCTTTTTCTGGACTTTAAAGATTTTTGATTTAAAATACTCAAAAATGTTATATTCAAATAACCGAGAATCTTTTTTAGCTAGGTATAATAATATAATCCCTATTGGAAATATTAAAATATTAGATAACCAGGCAGCTAGAAATGGAGATATTAAAGCTTCTCTAGCCCATTTTAATCCTAAAATATTTAAAACGTAGTATACTATATAAAATAATATTGAAATTATAACTGGAATACCTAAGCCACCTCTTTTAATTAGTGAACCTAAAGGAGCACCAACCAAAAACATTGATATACATGCAAAAGCTTGAGCGTATTTTTTAATTAATTCAATTTCGTTTTTATTTATTTCAAATTCCTGTGATTTAATTCTTGCTGCGTTTATGCTAAGATTAGTTTTTACATTTCTTGCACTATTCAATGCCCTCGTATATGTGAGACTGTTAATTTTAAGTTTATTCTTAATTGAATCATAATAATTTTTCTCTAAACTTCTTTTATCATTGTTTTTAGAATAAAAATCTAAGACATTATCTTTTTCATTAAGTTCATCTCTCATAAATAAAACATCCTGAGGTAGAATAAAATTATCTTTCATGTGAAAATCATAAAAAGCTGAAGATGTTTTAAACATCACATATCGCTGCTTACTTTTATTATATTCTAATGAATCAATTGCATTTCCAAGCTCTCCTATATTTTTCATCCTATAATCACCAGCAAATAACTCTTCCTTTGTTCTTTTAAGGTCGAAAGAAGACATATCAAAAACCATTTTCATAAAAGAAAAATTATTTCTGTAAAATTGATTTATTTCATTAATATTATTTCTATTTGATGGAATTTCAGTAAATGAGTTTCCATCAAAAAGTTCAAAGACCAAATACCTATTATCTAATATGGAATACATCATAGCCGAATCAGATAATATAACCCTATTATTACCTGGATAAGTAACATGATCATATATCATAACTCCTTTAAGTAATTCATCATCAACTTTATCATCTATCTTAATTGTATAACCTGGAATTCCACTATAAAATTGACCTTCTTTAAGATCCATTGAGGGTTTTTTTCTTTTAATATCGTATAGGAGGCTTAATGCTTTAAGATTTGCCTTTGGAACAAAATTATTATTAGAATAAAAAGCAAAAAAAGTAAGTATAATAGATACTATAAATAAAGGTAAGAGAACTCTTAATAACGAAACACCAGAACTTTTAATAGCAACTAATTCATTATTTTCACCAAGATTTCCAAATGTCATTATTGAGGATAAAAGGACAGCAAGAGGTAATGCATCGGGAGTGATTCTTACAGAAAAATAGAATAAGAATTCTAACAGTACCCAAAAACTTAAATCCTTACCAAGTATATCATCAAAATACTTAAGCATGAATTGTAATAATAAAATAAATACTACAACAAAAAAGGTAATTAGAAATGGTCCTAAAAAGGATTTTAGAATTAATGAATCAGTTTTTTTCAATTTACTAGGATATTATGCTCCAATTATCTCTTTGAGTTGGGATAATAGATTTTCCCAAATTTGATATGATTCTTCGAGGTCATCAGTATCTGTATACTCTTCAACTCGAACAAAAACAGATTGTGTTAATTCATTAATTTCAAGTCTAAATTCAAGCGTATCATTTTCTTTTGGTTTTTCATCTTCATTCAAGAATCTAAACTTGACGTATCTGTTATTTTTGATTGAGTCAATTACTGCAATTCTCTCATCACCATCAAGGATAAAAATTAGGGTTTTGTCGATGTTGTTTATATTTACATCGTCCGCAAACCACTGGCATAATCCTGTGGCTGTGCTAAGATATGGAAACAGCATTTTTCTTGAGGCATTTATCTGATATTCTCCGATAAATTTTTGTTTGGGCATTGATTATTTTTTTATCATTTCTTTAAATATATATTAAATTTTAAGAACCAAAAACATTTTCTTTATTAATAATAATATATCTAGATTTGCCTACTTTTAGCGAGGTAGCTCAGGTGGTTAGAGCGTCGGATTCATAACCCGGAGGTCGGGGGTTCAATTCCCCCTCTCGCTACTATCTGGTAAATACAAGTTCATTTTCAGTCGACAAATTACCGTCAAAAGTATATCCATCGGTATTAAATAATTTAATATCATCAACATTTTTTGACTTTCTTTCAATTAAGAATCTGGACATAAGTCCTCTTGCCTTTTTAGCATAAATAGCTATGACCTTATATGAATCATTTTTGAATTCCTTGAATACCGGTGTTATTATCTCTGCATTTAGCTTTTCCTTATTTATAGATTTGAAATATTCATCAGAAGCTAAATTAACAACTATATCATTATCTTCAATATCATCATTTAAAACATCAGTAATCTTATCACCCCAAAATTTATAGAGATTGTTTCCATTTTCATTTTCAAGTCTGGTTCCCATCTCAAGTCTGTATGGAAGAATTTTATCAAACGGCCTTAATATTCCATAATAGCCAGATATAATTCTTAATGTTTTTTGAAGATACTCGAACTTATCATCTTGAATTGTGTCTGCATCAAGTCCTGAATAAACATCACCTTTGAATGCATAAACTGCCTGTCTTGAGTTTTCTGAAGATTTTGGATCTTCCCAATTTTTAAATCTGTTAAAGTTTAGTTCTGCAATCTTGTCACTTACACTCATAAGATTTTTTAAGTCCTCAGTTGAATAGTTTAACAAAATTTTATGTAAAACCTTTGTTTCGTCCATTAATCTGCTTTCAGAATTAAATTCACATTTTACTTGACTATCAAAGCTTAATGTTTTAGAAGGTGATATTAAAATTTTCATACTTTTTATTTATAATAAATATACTTAATACAAGCAATAAGGTTTTAAAAATCTATTAACTTAAAAATATATATTAGACTCTAATTCAACTAAATTTTCATAAATTAAATCATGAATATTAGTTCTAATATTTAATTCTGAAATTTTTCTATTATCTCTAGAGTCATATACCCTATTCGATAAAAAAACAAATATCAGATTATGTTCAGGATCAACCCAAAAAAATGTACCTGTGTAACCTGAATGACCATAACTTGAGTCTGAAACGTATCTTGAATACGTACAATTTTTAATATCGTATCTTGGTTTTGGTTTGTCGAAGCCTAGACCTCGATAAAATTTTAGGTTTTCATTTTCATATTCAGTAAAAAGTTTAACTACTTTATTGTCGATCATTTGATCTTCATTTTCGATATCTCCGTCCAAAAATATTTGATAAAACCTTGACAAATCTGATCCAGTAGAAAATAATCCAGCATTAGCTGATACCCCATTCATCATTGCTGCTCCCTCGTCATGAACTACGCCATGAATTTGAAAATTTCTAAAAAAATTATCATCCTCAGTAGGAACTATTTGATTGAGCTGAAATTTTTTCAAAGGATTAAAAACCATTGTCTCCAAACCTGCTTTTTGATATATTTTTTCTAGATATGAATCAAAATCATCCCCAGATAGTGTTTTAACCATTTCAGGAATAAGGTAATAAAATAGTCCAGAGTATAAGACAGTATCTCCTTCTATGAAATTGGTATTTTTAATTTGCTTGTATATTTCCTTTTTATAATTCTTATATAGGTAAAGACTGTCAGTAAGCTTTATGTTAAATCTTTTCTTATATATAAATGATAGAGTTTTCTTTTTAAAATCTCCGTTATCTTTTTTAGTAGTCTCGTGAAATGGTATCCATGATCTAATACCTGTTATATGTTGTAAATAATCTACAACTTTCGTATCTCCTACTCTAGTATTTTTAAAATATTTTAAATAATTACTCAAAGGGGAATTAATGTCAATTAGACCATCTTCATATAAGCGCATTAAAGCAAATGCTCCGGCAGTTGGTTTAGTGATTGATGCTAAATCATAAATTGAACTATTTGTTACCTTGTGTATGCTATCATATGTATGATAACCATAGTTTTTATTCAAAACTTCTTTCCCATCTTTTATAATAACTATTTGCGCACCAGGAAAAGCTTTTTTTTTTATTGAAAACTCAATAATTGAATCAATTTTTTTATTGAGATTATAATGGATGGAATCTATTGGTAATAATGAAATTAAATAAATTATAATATTTAGCATGATATTTATTTAATCACTAATTTCCCGGTAACAATTTTATCATTTGACTCAATTATATAAATATAAACTCCCTTTGATAGGTTTGAAACATTCAAATTAGAACTATCTATTTTTTTATTTATTATATGTTTTCCCATTGAATCATAAATATTAATTCTGGATTCTCCATTAATACCTTTTATAAATAAATCACTTTTTATAACCGGATTAGGATATAACATAATTGGATTTCCAGACTCTAAATCTTCAATACCTACTACAGATCCGTCTTGGCCTAAAAAAATCTGATAATCAAAATTATTTATTCCCGTTGAATTAAAGGTAATAGATTTTGCTAAAGGATTTATCGAGGTTGATTTTGTTTTAGCAGTCCAATTATCTGTTTCACTAGAATTACGATCTCTCACATACATTTCTATACCTGATGCAGATAGATTTTCTAATTCTTCAAAATTTGAGAATTTAATAGTTTCTATATTTGAAAAGTTAATATTATTTCCATAATTATTTATAATCCAGTATTTTGATTTTAAAGTGTCAGTATTTGGAATCCTACTAGGGTTTATATCAATTCTACTAACTACAACATCTCCATTAGGATATAAACCGTTGTCAGGGAGTTTAATTGATAAATCAGTTTCATAAAAGTCTTTAATTCCACCCTCATCAATAGAAATTAAAGATGATTCTCCTGGACCTACTGGAGCATCAGAGATTACTAATTCTCCACCATTAAAATTCAAATAATTTACATTCTTTTTATCATAAATAATACCACCTTCATTATGATTAAATTGATAATAAGCTATTAAATCATCATCATCTAAATTGCTTTTAGTTAAATGTCTTGAAAGACGAATTTCTTCATTGGAAAGAGCTCTTTTCCAAAAAGTTGCCTCTTCTATCAATCCTTTATAATTTCTACTTGACCATGTATAATAACTTCCAAGAATAATTCTATTTAAATCAAATGGAACACTATTAAAGTCAAAACTAATACTTGACTCATTTACATATAGGTTAACTTTTGATGATGTTACAGTAATAGCTACAAAAGACCATTCATTAGCAGGAACAATTAGGTTACTATCCCAATTCCATGCTGTTCCATTCCAATGAAAACCTAGTGTGTTATTCGATTCTCTAAAATTTAGAACATTCTTTTCATTACCATCACCTGATGATAAACTAAAAATAGCAGAATAATCAGGTTGTATACCGTTAGGTTTTACCCAAGCAGTAAAAGTAAATTCAGATACTAATTTCTCGTTTACTGTTTCATTTACAAGATAATCATAATCTTCATTAGCCTCAAAAGCCATTTGAGGATTTGGTTCTGGATCGCAAAAATTATTATCCTCAACAACTATCATATCAGATATTGTCTTAGTATCCATTCCATTATCATTTGTTACAGTAAGAGTCACATCATAACTGCCAGTAGAAGAATAAGTGACCTCAGGATTTCTTACAGTTGATGATGAAACTGTAGCTGCACCAGGAAAATCCCATTGCCAAGTAGCATTATGATGATCTAAAATAGAAAAATCTTCAAATTGTACTACTCCAATTCCTGTACATTCATTTAACTTTCTCCTAGAAACAAAAGGTTGGGCTTTCGGTTTTGATTCTTCATACAAATCCCTTTCCCATATGCCTCTTCCTCCTGCAATTCTAATTTTTCCATCCCTATAAAATGGCTGAAATCTCATTATTCCCTCAGATCCTACAGGCAGCCCATGTGAAAAATTTTGCCATTCTGAATGAGTGTTGTTTTTATACCACATATATTTAAATGATGCGATATAAACTCCTCCATCAGTCCCTTCTTGAACATGAAGATGTTTTATTTTATGACCATTTAATTTAGAAGTAGTTAGGTTTTCCCAAGAATTACCTAAATCTGAGGATTTAAATATTTTTTCCGTGCTATTTCCTGATCGTGGATTTGCTAGATATAATTCGTTATCAGAATTTAATGAAATAAATAAAGTATTGTCTTGACTAAAAGGTAAATAAACTTCTGTCCAATTATCTCCCCCATCTTCTGTTTTCCATAATTTCCCGTTCCTTTGAGTTATAAAAATTAAATCAGGATTAGTTCGAGAAATTTCTATTGCCTGAACAATATGATCTGACTCATTTCCAAATTCTTTCAATAAATAAAAACTAGAACCACCATTTTCACTTTTCCATAATTTATGATCTTTTCCAAGATACAATGTGTTCCAAGATCTTGGGTCAGTAACAACCTCACTATAACCATAAAATGCATATGATTCATTAGGAAATAATGAATAATTTGAAATATTATTATAAAGATTTAGCCAAGGTGAAATATTAGATTCATAATCATTTCCAATTATTTCCCTGGCTCCTGAATCACTAAAATATACTTTTTTATTTTCACCTTTATTAACATACCCAGTGGCCGATTCATTTCCTCCAACATCAATAGCATTTCCTTCTCCAAAATCTTCTGTTAAAACTGAGTTACCATTATGATACTTACCCCCAACCATGATGTCATAATTCCAACCTTGATCAAATCCCCAAAAATGTGATCCGTCTATTCCATAGTTCCTTGATTCAATTATATCAAGAGTCACAGCATCATAATAATCAATTCCTCCATCAGAAGCTACCCATGCATCATTTCCATTGATTTCAATTTCTTGAATATCTACATGTCTATATCCTATTCCATTATTTTGAGCCATCATATCAGTATATGTAATTCCACCATCAAATGATCTAGCAAGTCTTATACCACCAAGTAAAAAATGGTCAGGATTAGTATCCGAAACTTCAATATCTGAATCATAAAATCCTTGATTATACCAACCAGTATTAAAATTCCCACATCCTAAACATTGATGCGAAGTACTGTAAGGGCCACCAGGATTATTATCTGGTAAACCATCGTTATTACCATCATATGGAGTATACCAAGTCTCTCCGGCATCATCACTTCTATATACACCTATGTAACCATAATCAATATTATAATCAACTTCGTTACCTAATAATAAAACATATACTCTATTTGGATCAGCATCCGTTAACCCAATCCTTGCTCCCCCATCAGTCTTAGCAGTACCACCAATGGGACTAAACCATCCCGTATCTTTTTTTTGAAATGTTTTTCCTCCATCAATAGATTTATATATTTCTGATATTTTTTTTGTTGGATTGCTTTTAGTAACAAAAATCGTGTTAGGATCATCAATTTTTTGTTTTATATCCCAACACTTATCATTTATAATAGCAGTCCACGAATTTCCACCATCTATAGTTCTATATAACCCTTTACTCCCTGCAATTAATATTAAATTATCATCATCTTCTGAAATAACAATACCTTCAATTCTATTATCATGTAAGAAATATATTACATTCCATGTATTACCACCATCTTCAGTTTTAAATATCTCACCAAGATTATTAGAAAAATATACTATGTTTTCATTGGTAGGGTGAACTGTTATAGTTGCTATATTACTACTTGAGTGTGAATCATCTCCAACCGATTTCCATGTCAAAGCTTTATCTACTGATTTGTATAGTCCTCCTGTTTCACCACCAGCATAAATGACATTTGGATTAGATTTTGATTGTTCTATTGTATAAATATTTACTTGTCTTGAAGCAAAGTAATCACCATTATAATCAGGATTAACTTTTTTTAATACTTTAAATGGACCAATTGGTCTCCATTTATTATTGTTTCCAATATGATTCGAAAATTCTGATTTATTAGTAGTTGATAAAACTGAAAATGGGTTAGATTTTTTAATGGGAATATTAATTGATCCATCTTCCATTAAGTAATCTCTAGTATTAACCAGCATACTAAAATATTTAAAATTTTGAGTGTGTATACTTTTTTTAAAAACTTTATCTCTATAATATTTTTTATATTCATCATATATTTCAAAATAATTAGGAGATTCAGAATAAAGAAGTTTAACCCATAATGGGTCATTATCATTAAGGGTTGGAATTGATTTAAATAAGGTTTCGTATTTTGGTTTTGGTGAAAATATTTTAACCTTATCTTGAGCTTCAATAGGATTGAGAGAAAATAAAATAAAAATAAAAATAAAAGCTCTAATCATTCTAAATCAATTTAGTACCAAGACCTGGTTTATCAAGTGGTTTCATTATACCATTTTTGAGGTTAAAACCACCAGAAACTAAATCTTTTACCAAATCTAAACTACCATCCAAATCTAAGTATTTTGTATTAATAAAAGAAAGTGCGGTATTGAGTGCAGCGGATATACTTATAATACTTTCATCATTGCATCCCCACATCAAATCAATATTATTTTGATAAGCTAGA
>Ga0208390_1000560_pt1 | contig 13536 bp, 13 predicted proteins | sample Knorr_S7_td_Surf_FD_185594 | JGI IMG/M metagenome (GOLD analysis project Ga0208390, IMG submission 185594) | Marine microbial communities from Southern Atlantic Ocean transect - Knorr_S7_td_SurfaceA_ad_6m_LV_A (SPAdes) (version 2) | ecosystem: Environmental > Aquatic > Marine > Oceanic | place...
AATTATTGATATCAAAAATAATTTAAATCTTACGAAATACAAAAACATAAAAATGAAAAGATATTAAGTCTATTATTTTTTTCAATTAATTAATTTTAGAAATTACTCTTATTTTCCAATACTTATTAAAGTTAAGTCATCAGATAATTTTTTATTTTGGCTCGTTCCTATTACAGATTGAGTAATACTATCTAATTGTTTAATTGTATCTTTATTATAATTTTGCTCAATAATTCCGATAGAACCATCAATTCCAATTTCTTCTCCATTGTCATTTAAACTTTCTGACAATCCATCAGTAAAAGCATAAAACCTTGAACCGTTTAATTTTGTTTTATGAATATTATAAACACTTTTATCTTTTTGTTTAATCACACCTAATGGTGGGGCTGAACTTTCAAACTGATCATATTTACCTTGTCCGTCTCTTAAAATCGCAGGTTGATGACCTGCGTTCACCCATCTAATTTCATCAGTAATTAAATTATACTCTCCTACAATTGAGGTTACAAACATGCCAGCAGTTTTAGTATTATTTAAATCATTGTTCATATGAAAAACCATTTCATCTGGATCTACTTTGGATTGTGCTAAAACTTCAAACAAAGTGGAAGCCTTAGCCATGACCATTCCCGCGTGGATTCCTTTACCAGCAACATCTGCAATTATAAAATAAATACTATCGTTGTGAGGATAAAAACTGAAAAAATCACCTGATACTTCTCTTGCTGCAATATTAATTCCATGAACAGGATAATTTTTTAAATTTCTTTTTGGTAAAAAGTTTTCTTGAACTTTAACTGCAAGTTTTACTTCTTTTGAAATTCTTTCACGCCACTTATTTTTTTCATCTTCACTAGTCTCTAATTTGCTCATAAGTTTATTGTAATAAAGACCAATCACGCCCCCTGCTGTAAAAGGATCTTGAGGTCCTCTAATTTTAAGATCACCAGACTCTGATTGTTTATCTAAAATAGAAATTAAATCATGCTCAATAGAGACAGCATTATGTTCTGCAATATTTAAACCTAATTCTTCTTGAACAGGGCTTACTCTTAATGGATAAAATTTATTAAAAATACTTAAGATTATAAATGAAGATATAAATGTAAATGTACCAATCGAAATGATACCAATTAATTGAATTTTAATTTGAGAAAATCTATCAAGGCCTGTATCTAAAATACTTAGGTCACTAAATAAACCAACCGCTAACGTTCCCCAAACTCCTGCAGCTAAATGGACTGGTACCGCTCCAACAACATCATCAATTTCAAATTTATTTAATACTTCGTTTACAATAATTGCAATAATGGCACCAACAACTCCAACAAAAATTGAAGTAACTGAAGTCATTGAATTACATCCGGCAGTAATTGCAACCAATCCAGCTAGTGGACCTAAAATGATATAAAATGGATCTGGCTTTTTAAATCTTAAATAAGAAATACCTAATCCAGTTAACAAACCAAAAGCTGCTGCTAAAAAGGTATTGATTAAAATTAATGGAACTGCTTCATCCATAGCACCATTGCTTCCGCCATTAAAACCAAACCAACCAAACCAAAGTATAAGTGTTCCTAACACTGCTAAAGGAAAACTTGAGCCCGTAAACTTGCCTTTATTAGCATCTGAATACTTACCAATTCTTGGACCTAAAATGATAACTGCTGATAACGCAATCCATCCACCCACAGAATGAACTATGGTGCTTCCGGCAAAATCAACAAAACCTAAATCAGATAACCAACCAGTTGTTTTAACTGTGCCTGTTATTGCTAAAAGTTGATCCACTGTATCATATTTAGATAAATAACTAGAAGACCAAGCCCAATGACCAACAATTGGATAAATAATTCCAGTCGCTAAAACTGTCATGATTAAATAACCATTAAATTTCATTCTCTCAGCCACTGCACCTGATATAATTGTTGCCGCTGTTGCAACAAACATTGCTTGAAAGACAAAGTAAGTCATGTACTCCGCTTTATCTGTTTTAAAGAAAAATAAATCGGTACCAAAAAATCCATTGTAGGAAGTACCAAACATCAAACCAAAACCAAAAATCCAAAAGATAACAACTGAAACCCCAAAGTCTGCAGCATTCTTTAATGCAACGTTAATGCTATTTTTGTGTCTGGATAAACCTGTTTCCATACACATAAAACCTGCTTGCATGATGAAAACTAAAATCGCGCAATCAATCACCCATAAGGTGTCAATATTACTCGTTAAAACATCTATTACTTCTTGAGCCATATCTTTATCCATGATTTTAATTAACTACCAAAACAAATTCAACTAGCAATTGGTAAAGTGCTCAAAATGATTTTTTTATAATTGATGGTTATTAAATTAACATCCCTCAGATGGTTGGACACCACCTCTTCTTCTAACTTCAAGAGTGCATTCAGTGGAATCGCCACTGACAAACTCTTGGGCTATTACAAGAAAATTATTTGAATCAGTTCCTCCAATACAATATCCATAACCACCGTCTCTTGGTATTGTTTGATCACCATCAAATAAAGCTATTTCAATCTGTACAATAGTTTCCTCGCCGTCATTGCTTGAAGGGGACCGAGGAGCACATACTTCAGAAGAATCTGTTTTAAAGTAACTTCCTGAGTTAGCATATTGTTCGGATTGAGCTAAAGCAATCTGTGCCATAAGATTTTTGGCTGCACTTGCTTTAGCGCTTTGGATATAACCTGAGTAAAGAACCATCCCAGTTGCTGAAAGAATTCCTACAATAGCAACAACCACCAAAAGCTCAACTAAACTAAATCCTGAGCTTCTGGTGATCATAAATTTTTTAACTTACGTTAAGATTACTCTGCAACACTAATCTTGTTTTCAACTCTGTCAGCTTCAACAGCACACCATAACGGCTTGTCATCATCATCTGAAGTAGTTGCATCAAAACATGTTGTGATAGTAAGTGTATTTCCTGATGCAATTACTCGCACATAACCTTTATCATCTGCTGAAGTAGCAGTTCCTGTAGAAGTTACTGCTGAATTATCAGTAGAATGAGGATTTTTAAAACCTGCCATCTGAGCAACAGCGGCTGCTACTATAGTAGCGCCCGTTCTATCTTCACAATTAAACGTTACTCCCGCCTCATCCGCAGTAGCATCATTATCAACATTTGCTCCAAATGCTTTTTTACCACCAACGTTACATTTTTGATCTTCCGCAGCAATATATTTAACTACAGCCGCATGATTTGACTTAGCAGATGATTTTTTAGCACCTTCAGTGTAACCTGTATAAGCAACAGTTCCAACTGCAGCCAAAATACCAATAATCGCAACTACGACCAATAGTTCGATAAGCGTAAAACCTTTGTTATTTTCCATGGTTCCTCTTTATATTAATTAAATTAATTTAATATATCGATTTTTAAATATTTTTTAATGATATGTAAATAAATTTAAGTGGCATTATTAGTGTTTTTTTTTGTGGAAAATAAAAGATATCTGCCCATAATGAGTTAATTTTTACAATTTATGACATATAAAGTAGAAGAAATTGATACAAAACGAATTGTCCACTTAAATGGCGAAATTGATATGGATGTAGCAGATAAAGCTAGACAAACAATATTACCGTTAATTGAGGCAGGACACGAAGTTCATTTAAATTTAAGTAAAGTAGATTATATGGACTCATCAGGAATTTCTGTATTAATTGAAAGTAAAAAATTATCAGAACAAAAAAATACAAAATTTGAATTGGTTGAAGTCAGTAAACCGGTTGAAAAAGTTTTGGCAATGGCGAGGAAATTTTTATGAGTTACAAAGTGACTGAAGAGGGAAACATAGCAACTGTTCACCTTGATGGTGAAATTGATATGGATGTTACTGAAAAAGCAAAAGAGGTAATTTTTCCACACATTGATGCAGGGAAAGAAGTTCATCTTAATTTAAGTAATGTTCAATATATGGATTCTTCAGGAATTTCAGTTTTAATTGAAAGTCACCAAAAAGCTTTAGAAAAAAACACAAAAGTAATAATTAAAGAAGTAAGTAAATCTGTTTTAAAAGTCATCATGATGGCAAAATTAGAACAAATATTAAATTTGGAGTAATCACTAATGAGTGAATTAGCTCACACAAACCATACTGAAAAAAAAGATTTTTTAGTGCGATCATCAAGTTTAAAAGATGTTAGAAGTTTTTGTAGAGAAGTTTTTGAGAAACTTCACATAGATCAAAACTTAAAAGATGAATTAGTTTTAGCAATTGCTGAGGCAGCACAAAATATAGTTAAACATGCTTACAAAGATTCACCAGACACAGAAGATAAAATGGTTGTACAAATAAGTTGTAAAGATAACAAATTACAAATTGGTTTTTATGATATGGGTACACCTGTGGACCCTGGAAAAGTTAAACACAGAGAAATTGATAATATTAAACCGGGTGGTCTAGGAACTTTCTTTATTCAACAAATAATGGATGCAGTTGAATTTAAAGATGGAAAAAAACCTTGGATCAATCACTTAGTTTTAACTAAGCAATTATAAATTTTAGCCAATTAAAGCTCCAACATTGAAAATTGGAGAGTACATCGCGATCATTAATCCTCCGATCATGATACCCATAAAAACAATCATAATTGGTTCAATCAGTGATGAAAGGTTATCAACAGTTGTGTCAAATTCAGCTTCATAATATTTTGCAACTGATCCAAACATTTCATCGAGTTGTCCAGTTTGTTCCCCTACTGAAATAAGCTGAGAAAAAGTTGGTGGAAATAAAGGATCTTTTAAAAATAATTTTGTTAATGTGTCTCCAGAAAAAACTCCTTTTTTGACATTTTCTAAAGCCTCTAAAACTACGACGTTAGTACTAACTGATTTAGAAATTTCTAAACTTTCAAGGAGATTAACACCTGCAGCACTTAAGTTACCCATGATCAATGAAATTCTAGCTAGCATAGATTTTAGTATCATGTCACCGAAAATTGGTAGTTTTAAAACTTGTTTGTGCCAAGCGTATTTCATTTTTTCATTCTTGGACGTAATATATCTAAAACCTAAAACAAAACCGATTAAGCCAAAAAGTAAAACTTTTCCACCAGTGCCTCTTAGAAAGTCACTCATAGCCATTATAGTTGCTGTTGCAGTGGGTAATTCTATACCCATTCCATCATACATTTTAGCAAACACCGGAACAACTTTAACTAACATGAATGCACTAACTGTTATAGCAACTGTAAACATGATGCTCGGATACATTAAAGCTGATTTGATCTTCTTCTTAATATTCTCCTTTTTCTCAAGAGACTCGACAATTTTGAGCAAAAATACATCTAATTTACCACTGGCTTCCCCAGCTTTGATTAGGTTAACGTATACATTGTCGAAAAGTTCGGGATATTTTTCAAAGCACTTAGATAAAGTAACACCACCCTCTAAGCTTTTTCTAATATCCTCAATTACTTCTTTCATGGCGGGACTTTCAAGTTGATCTCTTAACATTCCCAAAACCTGTAAAATAGGCAAACCTGCTTTTACCATTGTCGCAAATTGTTTTGAAAAAATTAAAACATCCTCAACTTTTGCCTTCTTTTTTCCAAAAAGGCTAAATCCTTTGCCTTTTTTCTTCTCTTTTACTTCTGTTTTTTTCTTTTTTGACGAACGAACTATGTTCGTTATGATAATTTTTTGTTCTTTAAGCTTATGAGATGCCTCATCTAAATTAAGCGCTTCAATTTCTCCATCTACATATTTGCCTTCAGATATGCCTTTGTATGTAAATGCTTCCATAAATTAACAATTATTTATCCCTCAGATAAAACTCTTTCAAATTCTCTAAAATTTAGTTCACCAGATGCAATTAATCTTCTACCCATATCTTGCATTGTTTGAAAACCTTCTTTAACTGCAATTTCTCTTAATTCAGGAGTTGTGGCCTGTCTTAGAATTGCTTCTTTAAGAGGCTTAGAAACCGATAGTATTTCATAAATACCTTGTCTGCCTTTATATCCTGTGTCTTTACACTTTGGACACCCTTTACCTTTAATTGCTTTTACCCTTGATGCAACTTCAGCAGTAAAACCCAAATCTTGTAGAACTTTTGGAGTTACATCATCATCAGGAACTTTACAATCTTTGCAATTTTTTCTTGCAAGTCTTTGGGCTACAACAAGTTGACAAGCGGCGCTGATTAAATAATCAGGCGTTCCCATATTCTGTAATCTAGTAATTGTACTTGGTGCATCATTAGTGTGCAACGTACTAAATACTAAGTGACCCGTTAAAGCAGCTTTCAAACCGATATCAACAGTTTCTTTATCCCTCATCTCTCCAACTAGAATAATTTCAGGATCTTGTCTTAAAAAAGATCTAAGAGCCTTAGCAAAAGTAAAACCAATATCATCTTTTATTTGAACTTGTCCTACACCATCTAATTCATATTCAACAGGATCTTCAGCAGTTAAAATATTTAAATGAGGTTTACTTACTTCCTTTAAGATACTGTATAAAGTAGTTGATTTACCAGAACCTGTGGGACCTGTTACAAGAATTAGACCTTGAGTACTATGAATTGACTTTCTTAAACTTTTTAAATCTTGCTCTTCAAAGTTAAGTTGCTCTAAAGTTATATCTCCCGCATCCTTGTTAAGAACCCGCATTACAATTCTCTCATTATTTGCTGTCGGTAAAATTGAAAGCCTGAGATCAACTACCTTACCTTCAATTTTAAAGTTTATTGCACCATCTTGGGGTAATCTTCTTTCAGCAATATCAAGTTTACCCATAATTTTAAAACGTGTTACTACCGCGCCGTAATTATCATGAAGAAATTTTCGATACTGTTCTTGCTCAGTAAGCATACCATCAAGTCTATATCTTACTCTTGATGTGAACCTATAAGGTTCAATGTGAATATCACTAACACCGCTTTTAATTGCATCTGCAACAACAGCAGTACTGAATTTTATAACCTCAGATTCATTTTCGATTGCCTCAATATCCTCTTCTGGCGTATTTTCTAGCACCTCTCCCGCTTCACCTAGATCAGAATCAAAAGTTTTTTGTTTTTCTTTATTTTCTTCTCTAATGGTTGCAGCAGTCACCTCTCCACTTTCATTTGAAATTTTTTCTATATACTGAGAAATCTGCGTTAAGGGTGCCGCATGTAACTCAATATTTTTTTTTGTTATTGCTTTTAAATTTCTCATTAAATTTAGTTTAGAGCTATCAGGAATAGCTATGTGTAAAGTTTTGCCATCAATTTTAAAAGGTGCAACGAAATTTACTTTTATATAATTAGATGGAAGAACAGTTTTGATCTCTTCAGAAACTTCTTGTTTGGCAAGATCAACAATTTCAAGATTTTGCTCTTTAACTAAAATATCAAGAATTTTTTTTTCATCAGTTAACTTAAGATCAAATACGGCTTCTATCTGAGATTTGTTACCTTCTGTGCTAGTCTTCTTAATATTTATTAAATCTTTTCCAGAAATTACATCATTATCAATTAAAACATTGATTAAATTAATTTCACTTTCTCTGCTTATCTTTAACATGTTATTATAAAATTCTTGGAGCGATAAACACCAATAAGTCAGTTAATTTATCAGATTTACTTGTCCCTTTAAACATTTTTCCAACGATAGGAAGATTTGCTGCACCTGGGACTTGACCTGCTTTATCAGAAACAGTATTTTTCTTTATTCCACCAATTACAACGATATCGCCGTCAGCAACTAGTAATTTTGTAGCAATTTCCATGGTGTTTATTCCAACGCTACCAGCATTCTGTCTGTTTGGAGAGTCATTGTTTACTTTTACATCTAGAAGCACATTTCCATCTCCAATGATACTAGGTGTTACTGTCATAACTAATGCTGCATCAGTAAATGTGTCAGCACCATCACCTCCCGCTACAGGAATTTGTTCACCTTGTTTGATTGTTGCAGTTTGATTATCTAAAGAAAATATTTTTGGATTAGAGATTATTTTCGATATACCTTTTTTCTCCATTGCTTCCAATTCTACTTTTAACACCGCTGAACCTGTTTTTTTTAATATTCCTATACCTGAAGTAGCCCCAGCAGCGGGTAAATTCATTAATGTATCTTTTCCATCACCAAGGTTTGAAGTGTCATCGGATATAGCAGAGTCTGTCCCAGATGGCGCACCTACGGAAGTACCACCAAGAGTACCTCCTGCTCTCATATCTTGTCTTGCAAAAGCACCTCCTAATTTTTTACCAAGCTCTTGCTCAAAAGAAGACTCGGCCTCTACTATGTATACCTCCATTAAAACTTGTTTAGTTCTAACATCAATTTCTCTTAAAACTTTATCGACTACATCTAAATCTTTTTCTTTACCTCTAACAATAATAGAACGAGTAGTTTTTTCCTCTGTAACTTGTATAGGCATAAATGAACCTGCACCACCGCTAGAAGTAAATAGTTCAGTTATTGTAGCTTTGGCTTCTGCTGGAGAAATATAGTATAGTCTAAATATTTCTGAAATAATTGGTTCAACTGAGTCCTCTAATTCAACTTTCTTTTTAACAGCTTGAGCTCTTGCAGATTTATAACTTTCTTGAGAAGTTAATGTTGCCGGAGTGGCTACTCTTATAATGTTACTAGCAACATCAATGTCTGCTGCATAATTTTTCATATCCAATAAAGCATTAAAAGCTTTATCCCAAGGTACATCTGTCAATGAAGCTGTAACTGACCCAGCAACATCCTCACCCACAAGAATGTTTACATTACCGATTTCTCCCATTAATCTCATGGTTTCACCGTAGTCCATGTTTTGGAAATTAAATGTTACGTTTTGTTTTAAACTTACATATTCCTCAGGAATTAAAAGATAATTTTTTTCTTTTACTGCAGATAGTTTTTTTCTTTTTTTAAGTTTAACAACATCTCCTTCTACTGGAGTTGGGCCCATCTCTGCCATTTTATCAATTTCTGCTTTACCCATTTCTTTAACATCAGTCTTAATAAGTGGAGTATTGTGCTTAAAAATTTTGCTAGATTTTTTCTTACCCGTAGCGGTACAGCCTGCAACTAATAATCCTACAACAATAAAGCTTGTAAATATTTTTAAAAAAGATTTTTTCATCAGTTGTTTCTCTCTATAATCTGATTTTTGAAATTAATTACAACTAAGGAATCCTCACCATTTTCAAAAATAACTTCTTTTTTACTAATACCTATCAATCTTACTCCTGGAGATAGTTCATCATTAAAAGCAACATTTATTATGTCACCATTTTCATCTACCAAAGATGCGAAACCCACGCCTTCACCTTCAATTATTCCTACTAATTTGTAATTAAACACACTCAATTTTTTCTTTTTCTCCTCAGTTTCTGCAATTAGTTTTACACCTGCGCTAGAACCTCCAAGAGTACCATCACCGACAAAAGGATCATTTAATGGGAGTGGCTCTTCTTTACTAATCTCTGAACTGATATTCGATTTTTTCTGTGCTTGCTGTTCTTTTATTTTTTGGTTTACCTCTTTTGCTCGCTCAACAATATTCTGCTCTTTATCATGGTTATCAGCTTTTCCCGCGAATGCAAAAAACAACATGAAAATGATATATGTTATTTTCCTAAAAAAATTCATCTGCCAAACCTACAATAGTTAATGTTCCATTCACTTTTATCGCTCCAGTTGAATCTCCCTGTTTTACCACTTTGATAGACTCATTGTCAAAGTTTAACGTCTTTTGCGATAGAGATAATTGCCTTTTAAACTTAATATATCCTAAAAAATTTCCAGTTATCTCAAAATCTACTGGTATTTTGTAATAAGCTATATTTTTTGCTTCTCGTTTCTGTTTCTTTTTCTTTTTCTTTTTCTTTTTTTTACTAACTGAAGCTATTGCATCAGCTTTAGTGACCTCTGCTATTTTTTTCTTTTCAATTTTAGAAATTACTAAATTATTCATTGCAGCAAATTCACTCAAGGTTTGATACAAGCCCTCAACTTCAGCTTTGGTGTGAAATAGAGTTGAATATTGCTCATATTGAGGTCTCTTTAGTTTTATTTTTTTATTTTTAGATTTTATGTCGCTTACAAATTTTGCTGTTTCTTCTTTTTTCTTATTCATGTCGTCGAGTTGTGCTTTTTTCTTATTAACAATGGGATTTAAAACTGCATAGAAAATAACTAAAAAGAAAACTACTGCTCCCACAGATACTCCTAATTTAATCCAAGTTTTTTTATCAACGTTTTTTAGTTTTGCTTGAATATCTTCGAGAGATATATTTTTTAAGTCAATATTTTTTAAATCAATTTTGAAGTTCATAATTTTACTTTTTTAATTTTTACAAAAACTCTAAAGCCTTTCATTGTTACTCCACCTTGTGTTGATCGAGGAAGTCTCATTGAAGACAAAGATGCTTGCTCAACTAATTCCTGTTTTCCCAAGTTATCAATAAACTTTAAAATATCTTGATCGCTTGCTGCAATACCCTGTATGGTAATCATACGTCCACCATTATAATCAACTTGATCAAATTTTAATCTTGCTGGGACGCTTGATGCTATCTGGGCTAATATTCTATAAGTTAATTCTTTGTTAGATTTTAAAGTTGAACTTAATTTTAATGTAGTTTCAATTAATTGTAATTCTTTTGAGACTTTTTTTAACTCTGCAGATTTTTCTTTATGAACTTTAACGACATTAGAATAGTCTTTTAATTTTTTATTGTAGGAATGAATATTCCAAAAAGATAATGAAAACAAAACTAAATATAATGCAGCAATACCTCCCGCTAACCCTTTAAATGCAAAACTTGAAATTGCTTTCATTTTCTTTTGCTGAAACATACTTTTTCTATTAGGAAGTAAGTTTATGTTTTTTGCTGCAGTTACAAATTTATAATATCCAAATACATCAAGTTTTCTAAACGCTAATCCTACAGGTGTAGCTAAGTAAGATCTATTTTCTAAATTGATTTGCTGTTCAAATTGTTGTGGTACTTTTAAACCTTCAATTGGGTCAAATAAATTAAAGCCAACATTCATTAATACTTTTCTAAAAAATGATAAATATTCCTCAACATTTTTAAGATCTGAAACAACTTTAATATTTCTAATTCTTTTTTCATATTTTGTTTCAAAATCTTGAACTGCTTGTTTAACTTGTGTGACGTACCGTCTAACTAGTGCTTCTTTTTCCTCTACATCCTCAGATTCTAATAAAATTTTTCTATCCTGCCCTCTTAAAAAAATATCAGTAATTATTGGGTTATTATCATACAAAATCATTAAATAATTTTCATCTAAACCAAATTCTAACACAGCTGTTAAATTTGCGTCTTCAGTTTTATTGGAGATTTGATTAATTTGGTCGACAGCAGATTTTAGAGCAAAACATTTAACATCAATAATTACAGGGTTTAACCCACTATTTTTTACGATTGATACGTAGCTATTTATATCTGCCAATTTAGATGCAACAAAAAGAATATCCATTGTATTATCTTTTTCATTTCGATTAATCACTTGATGAAAAATTGAATAATCATCTAAGTTATCTGTTAGTTGAACTAAATTCTCCCACAATGAGTTCGTTTCAATTGCTTTTTGTAATTCTTCTTCTTTCATCAGTGGAGAAGTAACCACTCTTATGATTGCACTAGTAACTGGTATTGAGATCGCAACATTATTTACATCTATTTTAGACTTTTGTAACGCTAAACTAAGTTCTGTTGTAACTTTTTCAGCATTTTCAAGAACACTACTTTCATCAGGAATTTCTATTGGATGAGAATAAAATTTATCTAACACCCATTGATTTGACTTGTTTGTATTTATTTGCGCAAGTCTTATCTCTTTATTAGTTAACTCAACGCCAATAACTTCTTCTCCTTGAACAGAAGATTTACCAATTTTTGATTTAAAAAATTCTAATGCTTTGTTAAAAGGATTGTTTCGTTTCTTTTCTGGTGACTTGGGTAGTTTAATTCCTTTTAGTGAAGGTTTTTTAAATTTTAAATTTTTTAATTTACCAAAAATATTTGAAACTTTACTTTTTGATTTTTCCTCAGTTGTTTCCTCAACTTTTGTCGCGACTTCATTGTTAATAGTAATATTGTTTTCAAGCACACTCTCATCTTTTGAAGGAACAATTTTTTGCTCATCAGTTTTAATTTCTGAAGTTTCATCTTTAACATCTGGGGTTTCAACAGGAATTATTTTTTCTTCTACGTTTGTATTTGTTTCCGGTTGATTTTGCACTGGAGCTGGAGTTTGTTCTCCCGCTTCAGCAATTTTTTTTAGTTTTTCACTTTCTGCTTGAACATCATCAAACCATTTTTCTAAAATTGGTATTGCCTCATCTAGATTTGTTGTTCCTGAAGATGAAATTTTTTGTTTTCCATCAATATAAAGTCTTCCAACCCAATTTTTAGATTTAAGTTCACCTTTGTATTTGTCTTGTCTAACGTAAATATGAAGTCTTCCATCTTTTTTGTGAATAACTTGGTGAGTAGATCCCTCATTCTCACCTTTTTTTTCAACTGACGCATCAGAAACTTCAGTTTCGTCAGTATTTTGATCAATATTTTCATTTGTAATCTGAATTTTTTCATTATCTAGATTTTGTACACCTTCAGGTTGATTTTTATCTTCAATTTCAGATTGATTTTCAGATCCAGATTGATTTGGATCATCATTTAAAATTTTTTTATCTTCGTCTTGATCACTCATATTAAAAAATAAATATTTTCTCTAACACAATTTATGAATCTCTAACACAAAAATCATTTTTAGTCTAACACAAAATCAAATATTATATGTTCAAAATGAGTTTTTTATTAAAAAGTGAGGAAAATAGGGACTTTTAAGCTAATTCTATTTTTTTTTAAATTAAGTAAAATACATAAACTCTAACACAATTAGATTTTTCAAATTGTGTTAGAGTAATTTATGATTGTGTTAGAGTTAAATTTTTTTTTAAAAATTAAAAAAAGCTAATAAAATCAACAATTTTAGTATTTTGCAAAATTTGGAGCAGTTTGTGTTAGAGTTTAAAATTTTTGTGTTAGAGGAAAGAAAAAAATCTTAATTTTATTCTGTATGAAGCAATTATTGATATAAAAATTTCAGTAAATGAGTTTTATTTATACTTTCAACTTAAAATTGATTAGTTTTACTTAAAATTTTTCATTTTTTTCTATTAAAAATTGTATTTTCTAAAAAAATTAATTTTTATCTAAAAATCTTTTGTATTAAATCCTAATTAGGGTTTCCTTTTATATCTGTTGTCAATTCTTGATAGATCATAACAGAAATTGTATTTAAATTACTTATAACTCTTTCATAATCCCATGAAAGATCAATATTATTACAATTTAGTTCTTTAAAATAATAAACTTCACCTAATTTAATTTCTGGTTTTATTTCTGCAGCAATAATATTCATTTCATTTGTTTTTTTTTCAATGACAAAATTATATCTACATACATTAGTTGTAGCCCAATATAAGACAGAAGTAATAACTATTCCAATTAGTATCATTATTTTTCCGATGCTAAACATTTA
>Ga0208390_1000562_pt1 | contig 13518 bp, 10 predicted proteins | sample Knorr_S7_td_Surf_FD_185594 | JGI IMG/M metagenome (GOLD analysis project Ga0208390, IMG submission 185594) | Marine microbial communities from Southern Atlantic Ocean transect - Knorr_S7_td_SurfaceA_ad_6m_LV_A (SPAdes) (version 2) | ecosystem: Environmental > Aquatic > Marine > Oceanic | place...
AGTCTGTTTCCATGGATCTTCATAATCACTGTCTTTATGATAAGGCAATGGGTAAGCATTTGGGGTGGACATTGTGCCACTATGACATCTGGCATACTTGATTATGTCAGTAGCATAGTTCTTAATCTCCTCCAGATCAGCATGAATCTCTTTGTAGATCTCCATAGCATTCTTCTGGGTGGGTATCCCCTTAACTTTTTCTTCTATGTAGTTTGCTTTCTCAGCGTTGATAAAATCAACGAGAGTCTTAGCTTGACTAGAAGATATTGTCATACCAAACATGTGGTCTGTTCCTTTACTATAGTACATTCACACCAGAATGTCAATTCAAGTAGATTCCGTTATTACATGTGATTCTAAATTCGCTTCCAGATGCTGACATATTCGCAGTGCCTGATGCACTCATCATAAAATCGTTTGTGTTTATCTTAACATCTGTACCGCCTGTCTGGAGTTCCCAACCTACTCCGCTACTGGTTGAGGTGTCCATACCAGAGGGTTGTCCACCCTCTATACAATCAATATTTTGTCCATGAGCAATAGTTTTTACCTTGCCTTGGACTTCTGTAAAACTGTTTCTACCAACGTTGTCATACTGACAACCCTTGACATTAAATCGAAGGTCACCCGCTGATTCTAACGCGAACGTTCCTCCTTCTTTATCCATCCTGATCACACGGTTACCTTTTATAACCTCTGTTAACTGACCACCTCCCTGCATGTCCAGCTTCTTGAAGGTGCATCTTTCGTTAATAGAGTTAGCTATGGTTCTGAGTTCATTGTCAGCATTGATACCAATATTGGATGTAGAATCTATCATTATAGTTCCACCAACCTTTAGTTGATATTCACCGTCCACTCTGTCATACCTATTGCCCTCTACCTCTGTGTGTAGGTCTCCCTCCACATTAAGGTGAGCATCACCGATAACTTGAATGATAAGTTTGTCGTCCTTTTTGTTTTTTCCGACCTTAAGGGTGGTCGTTCTGTCACTATTTAGGTGTAAATCCCTTGCACTGATGATATAAGTATCCTTTTCTTCGTCCATTTCGATCAAAGAACCAGTCGCACCATGGATTATTCTGATCCTTTCACCCTCTTTTGTATTGTCAAATTCCATTACATGACCCGCTGAGGTCACTGTAACCCAGTTCTTCGGATAGTTCGTGATGTGTTGAGGATTATCATTATTCTCTTCACTACCATCGAACAGATTTGTCTGTGTGGTATCTTGTCTAGCCATTAGTAACCTCCTCCATAGTTACCACCGCCACCGCCACCACTGCTAGGTGGATCATTTTGTTGTGGTGGTGTTGTATTTTCTGTAGGTGGATCAACTGTAACAGGTGTGTCTGGTGTCTCTGTGATACCACTTGCTATGGTAGTTGTACCGCCTGATGGGTCTGACACACCTGATACCTGTGCTGTTTCTTCAACCTGTATTGTTGTATTTGGTGGATGACCAACACAATCAATGTAAGATTGAGATTCAAATATTTCGTTGAATTTAGTAGGTCCTACGTACTGATATGTAGGTACAATGTTAGCACCATATCCTTCTGGATCTACGATCCGAGGTCGTACAAATCCTAGTGTCTTTGTGCTGATAGTTGGGGTGAGTAGTCTACCCTGTGTATCAGTAGATATGTCACCTATCTCATTAGGTCCGACATATATCTTAGGATTTTTATATCCTTTACCTACGTTTGTGATGTCGATAGTGTCAAGCACTGGTAGTATGTCATCACAGTTAGCATATAATGCTGTAGCATTAGCAGGAATAGCGAGGTCATAGAACTCCTTGAGTGGATTAAGTTGGAACTTAAATGAACCACCAAGTGTCTGTATCTTTAGACCAGGTGGAATCTTATCAGTTTTCTCTAGTGTTGCTAGAGCAACCAGTCCAGTGTTATCGTAATCATATTCTATTACCTGTAGTATTGCTGTATTCGGATCACCATCTGATTCTTGATAGAATAGTACATCTCCTGTGTCAGCATAGTCATTTAATTCTACCTTATCTACAAGGAAGAATCTCTGTTCTCTTGGGCAATATGTATTGTCAGGATCTAATCCATAACCTACGCCTGGTTTGTTTACCCTTACTTTCTCTATCTTACCATTTTTAATGATAGGGGTCAAATCAGCACCAACACCCTCTGGTTCATTACATGTGAACATAGCTCTGACTCTAGCAGTTGTATTGATATTGGATCCTTTGTTTCTCATCAACACACCCACCATAGCACCTATGTCATCAATGATAGGTAACGCTCTGATGAGACTTGTAGACTGTGCATTGTCAAAAATTAATTCTGGGAAGCAAGGTTTCTTACGTGTGTTGCTTGGACTACAGTTTAGAGTATCAAAGTTGATCGTACCATCTGATGCACGTATAGGATATACACTGTCAAACTTCTCTATTAAACTCTTACCTTTCTCAAATGTCTTGGATGTTACACCTGTACCCGCAGCTCCAACCTCTGCGAACTCACCATTCTTAGTGTTAAATGCTTTCTTAACAAGTTGACCACCTATCAACTTGGTGACTGGAACCCATCCACGTGAGTTAGGTATAGCTGTGCCAACTAGCTGAGTCTTACCATCTTTCAATGCACTCTTCGCAGCATCACTATACTGACTCATCTGTTTCATTTGTTTATCACCTTCACTCTCTTTACCTCCTGCTCCTGTCTCGAATGTTGATAATCCAAGAGCACAAGATAGATCACCTTCACAAACCATGTCGATGAGATCTAATACTTTGTTTGTAATCTGTTGGATGAGAGCAGCATTGTTCTTGATAGCACTCAATGCACCATCAAGTATACCTAGTGCAGTGTCAAGACCTTTCATCAACTTGTCCATCAATCCACCAAACAAGTCTGAGAATATATCTTGTGCCAAACACAACGCAGCGTCTAGTGCTTGTCCTATAAGATCATTCAGCAGTCCACCGATGACATCTGCCAGTTCATTGAAGAGTTGTTTGAAGAGACAGTCAACAAGATCTCCTATGTTCTTGAGCTGATCCACAGCTGGATCTAATAAATCTGGATCAGGAATCTTGATGTCATTGATAACCTCTTGTATGTGCTTCTGTGTCTCTTTTAATACTGTACCCTTGACGTTAGCCAATACACCACCCATAAATCCTTGGATCCTATCTTGGATCGCTTCTATCTCTCCTGCTACGTCTTCTATCTTACCTGTAGTTTTATTGATAAACTCACCTATATCGTTCTTCTCTATACCTCTAGCAAACTTTAGGAACTCAGCAGTAGCACCCTTGATCTTCACATCTGCGGGTGTACCACACTTACCATTACCTACATGTATAGTATATTTCTTTCTCTCATCAGCCTTCTTCATTGCCTCAGTCTGTTGCTGTGCATCACCACGTGGGTTGACTGTTGAGACTGTATCTTCCTCAGTAGTTTCTTGTTGTACAGGACCGCTTGTGTTACCTGTACTGGAATCAGTTGATGTTGTGTCAGCTGTACCACCAACTATACCACCACCTGTACCATGTTTGTCTGGATCATAGTCTGGTGCATGTATCTGTTGATATGCCTTACTACTCTCTTCTGGTAGTTTAGTGTATATGTCATTTGGGTTCTGGTCACTGATACTACCCATGATGATAGGTATCTGAGCTGAGGATCCATCCATAAAGAATCCAACTACCCATGAGCTAACCTGTAACTGTTGGATAGAACCCATGCCACTCTTCATGGCATAGACAGCTGGCATGATACAAGATGCCCAAGGTAAATCTCTGGTTGGTAGTACCTCTTTGTCTGGGTTATGATACCCTACAATTCTAACCTTAACCTTACCTGTATAATCGTAATCTAGTGACTCCTCACCATTGTTCTCTGGATCTGACCCGTCGTTCTCGACTTGTCCTATCCACCAGTTGAACCCATCTTTACCGATGGCATGTGCTGCACTTTCTAAATTCATCCTACACTATCTCTGTACAGTGTGACCTGAGTAGACATGGTGTCTCTCTCTGTCAAGAATTGACGATATATCTTACCTATTATGTATCGACCACTATCCTCAACGTTTATTTCACCAGACTTAGCATCATATTTAGTTACCATAACTACATCTCCGATGTATAAGTCCATCTTACCTTCATACTGGAAGGTAGCTGACTGACTGAAAAACAACTGGTTCCTAATCATGGACTGACTGAGCTGTCTGGTAAGGTCTTGTGTGTATGTACCTTCTGTGTACATAGCTGTGTCCATGACCTTAGACATAATTCTAGTCGGTGCACCACCCAGTTCAGTACCACCAAATCTTCTGAAGAACTCTGGTAGTTCTGCTGTTGGGTTTAGTTTCTTCATTGAAGAATAGAAGTCATTAATAAAGAAGGGAACCTCTTCATACTTGAAGTCCTTCATGTCTAGTGTAAACGTGGTACTAGCATAACTACCGAGGTTGAGACCACGGAATATGTCCGACGCACCTGTTACAGTGAATCCATCTACAGCAATAGTTTCTTCATCTAACTCATCTGCTGAGAAATTTACCTTTATATCCTTAGCCTTTGGTTGCTCTACCAAACCATCCATTGCTTTGAAATGATATCCTCTTCTGTCTTCATAGAATAAGTACCCCGCACTCTTCTTACCACTACCATCCTGTAATATAGATCTCCACGCTAACCATGAGATAATAGTATATGGATCCCAGTATGGACTTACGAAGGATAGTCTAGTAGCACTCTCATCAACGTCAACTGTCTTGTCTGTCTTTATCTCTGTCTTCATCAACTCTGTTACTAACTCATGAGTGAACTTACCTCCTCCCTTACCAAATCTACGGGAAATTTTTTTAGCAGAATTTTTTACTGCATCAACTGAAACGCAATAGAGAGTTGCCTGTGATTTCTTACCATCTATAACCATCCTGTCCTTGACATCATATATGATCATACTATATGTGATCACATTATCATAGGTGTCAGTCCAGCTGATGTCGATAGGTTCCATACCTTGTATGTTTGATAGAACTGATGACGATGAGTCATTCAGTTTAAGTATTACCAATACATTTGACTTAGTGATGTCCTCGATATAATGTAACTCTAACAAGTTATTACTGGTAAATGGTTGCACTATCATACCCTGCTGATCCAGTTCTGGATCATACATTGACATACCTATCTTTAGGTCTAGTAGTTCAAAATTACTTTCGTTCTTCATACTATGTCGTGGGGTGTCTGTCCTCCATCTACAATACTAATGCTATGTAGTAGATGCTTGCTAGGTTTTAGAGGTGCAGGAGGTAGTGGATCTTCCTCACCAATACCCATGGGAGTGTTACCCATCTTTGCTATAGCTGCCATGATCGCCTTTGTACCTTCGTCTGATGAATCACCCATTGCACCGAGTGCTATATCAGTCTGTTGGTTGAACATCTGCTCGTTCTCCATCATGACTTGGTTCGTTAGAGTGTTTATATCTTGACTATTATATTGACTACCTTCTGATGCAGGTTGTACTTTACCTAGAAGTTTAGATATGACTCCACCAGCTGCTTTGATACCTCTAACCATAGGGGCATTTGCCATCATATTCTTAGCACCCTGTGTGATATTAGTGATGCTATTTCTCATAGCATCTATCTTAGTGTCACCTGATGTTGATAAGGTGTCAGGTGCTACTGGTTCATGTGATGCACCACCAATACCTAAGTAACCAGGTGCACTCCTTACAAGTGATGGACCTCCCTTTGGTTCATAATCTTCCATGGTATCATCTGAACCATAGGGATCAACTATCTTCTGAACATCAGCTGCGAACGCATCTGATTCTGCCATTGCTTCATCATATGTCTGCGGACCTTTTTTCTTCTTCTTACCGCCACCAAACATTCTACCCAAGGCACCGACTATACCACCACCTTGTACAAAGTTCATGAGTTTATTTTCTTTCTTTTTCTTCTTAGTTTTTACACCAAATGTCTTTCCTACCTTAGATACCTGTCCTTCGATTGCTGCTGTCTCACCACCTGGCACGTCTATATTGTCTAGCAATCCTGCTAATCCAGCTGCCACTGCCTTGAGTGGTAGTGCCATGGCATCTGCTAGTGCTTTCTTATAGTCTTCTAGTCCTAAATCTTCAGTCAGCTCACTGGCAACGTTCTTCTTACCTACCAGTCCTAAGCTCTCTAGTGACTTGACACCTGATTTTGTTTCAGGTCTCTGCCCAGCTGTTGGAGTTAGAGAGTTCATCATAGGTGATGGAGCTACAGCACCACCCTCCTGTAGTTTGAGTTTAGGGGTCTGTTGCTTCTGCCAACTGAATACTCTACTCTTTGGTTTTGGTTTATCTGGTTTAGGTTGTACAATCTCTGCGTCAGCACCATCATCACCCTTATCTCCCTTGTCACCTTTCTCTGGTGCTTCTTTCTCTACGGGTGCTTCTTCTTCTACATAGTCATCATCTTCGCTGTAGTCATCTGATGAGGTCAGATCCATAGGAGGGAGAGCACCTGGCGATATGAAGTTAGCAAACTTCTTCATCGTGGTCTGAGCTTTCAATACCTCATAACCATTTGCTAAGTCTTTCTTTATCCTACCGTTAGCTGAGTCATCTCTCTTGTCTGCCTCAGCAAGTTGTTGCATGTTCTCAGCAAGCAAGAAGTCCTTATACTTGTCCTCCTTGAACATTGACTTGAGCAGATCATTACGATCATCAAAGAGTTTCGTAAGATCACTTAGAACCTCATGTACGTCATCTATACTGGGAAATTTATCCATGTTCTTGCTCATAACTTAACGTATCTCCCTGAGAATGTATCGACACCATAAGCATCCATTACCTTTGCTTCGACTGTCACGACTTTAGTCACAGGTATTGGTATAGGTTTTGCCACAGGCACTGGGTAAGGAATCATCTTAGGTTTCTGTGGTTTGCCACCACCACCAAACATGTTACTAAACATACCACCTACAGCACCAAGTAAACCAGGACCTCCCATAGAACCATTACTGGTTGGCCACCTGACAGTATACTGTAGTGGATAACCATAGCTAACTCCACCCTTACCAGACTCAGCTGGAGGTTCAACAGCAGAGAATGATAGTAAAGGAGCATAAGGCATAGGATTTCCTGCTCCACCGTACCTAGTTGAATTCTTCTTATTATCTGCCTCAAAGTGAAGGTGAGGTCCTGTGGAACTACCTGCACCAGGATCACCTACCTCTCCACCAGTCTCAGCAAGTTTCTCTCCTGCTACAAACTCACCAGTTCTCTTGATAAACTTACTTAGATGTGCTATACGCATCTGTATCTTAGTCTGTGGTAACCAGACATCCATCATATTTCCATATCCTCCAAACTTACCAGCTGCTAGAATCTTACCACCCTCAGTAAATCCTACGGGTGTACCTACAGGAGTTCCTATATCCACACCACCATGAGGTTTTTGTCTCCCTTCAGTTGAACCATAGGTATCAGTGATTGGGAAGTTCCCGTATGATGTAGCACTATCTGAATCCCATGATTCTGAAGTGGTTACACCATTGACAGTTGATATCTTATTAATTACTTTTCTCTTCCTAAATGTTTCTGCCTTAGCGGGTCTATTGAACATTGATCCAACTGCACCAGCTGCTAGTCCCATAGGTGTCATCTTGAGTGCTGACTTAGCTAGACCCATGGCACCACCGCCTACCCTCTTCAGGAATCCTGAAGCCATCTTTGCTATCTTACCACCCTTGAACACTGCTAGAGGCTTTCCCTTCTGTCCAAATACTGCTGCTATCTTCGCTGTCTCACCCAATATCCTTGATGATTCTGCTGTTGGTACGGGCAATGTAGACAAGAACCCCGTAGTGACATCTGTTAGTATGTTACCAACTTTACTTAATAGATTACGGAATACAGGACCTAACTTAGAGTGTGGTACAACAAGTTCTGGTTCGCCACCCTCAGCTATCAGTGCTCGTGTAGGTGAAGTTACCTCACCACCGTCCTTCATACCAGTGACATCTTTAGCAACCAAAGCTGCGTCCAGTCCTGCTGATATAGCAGTACCAGGACCTGGTATTGTAGATGCTATACCTGATCCTGCTTCCATGAGAGCACCAGTTATATCACCCCTCGCTAATCTTTGAAGACCAAAACCTAGTCCAGCTATCAAACCTACGACTGGTATCTTCTTCAGTCCTATCTTGACTGCGGTCTTAGCAGCCATTTTAGTTGCTACCTTTGCTCCTGCCTTCTGTAATCCTTTCTTAGCACCAGTCTTGACTAACTTCTGTACTACTTTCTTCTTAGCTGACTTTGGTATTACTCTATTGACTAGGTTGGCACCCTTATCTTTGACTGCTGATAGAGCTGTCTTACCCGTCTGGAGTACCTTTCCTCCTACCTTCTTACCTACATTCTTTACCTGTGCTCCTAGTTTCTGACCTTGCCTAGACATAAACTTTTTAGCTTTGTCTATCTTGAGGACTCGGTTGACCTTACGACCAACTTTCAGTCCCCCTGCCTTCATCTTACGTTTCAGTTTGGTGATAGGGTTCCTACCCTTCACCTTCTTCATCCTCTCCTTGAGGGTCATTTTATTACCCTTCCTCTGGAAAAACTTTTTAGGTATAGTTGTACCTCTATTGTTTTTCTGTTTTACCTTCTTCTCTGCTTCTTTTCTTTTCTTACTTACAACTGTGACTTTGGTCTGTTGAACCTGAGTCATGAAGAACATCTTCTTCCTATTTCTGAGATATGAAATATATTCCATCTCAGTGTCGAGCATATTTTTGGCACTAGAAACCATACTACCTGATACAGGCAGTAATTTAATACCAAACATAGCAGCGACGCGAGCCTTCATCTACGTGTCCGTTTCTCTTTCTCTATACGTTCCCTTTCATCCTTTAACCACTTCGAGAGCATATTGACGTAAATGTCACGCTCCCATGGGATCATATTTTCTATGTCACTCAAGGTATATTTATGGTGTTGCACCAAGGCAAAATTCGTTGTGTAGAATCTTGCTAACCCCTCTTGGAACAGGGCTATCCGAAAAAATTGACTAATCCCTCGATGACTGCATTCGTTTTAACACCTGATTTAGGATTAGTAACTGTAAGCTCATGCCTAAGAGTAGGCATAGTGTCAAAGAAGTTTTGGATACTTTCAAACTGATCGTTAGTAAGTTTCTCCAACCATGCTTGAGCTTCTTTTGCTGTGAAGGATCCACAATCTTCTCCTTTATTATATACTCTGTCTATACATGATGACACTAACTCGTATGGGTCAGTGGTCTCTTCTGTGAAGTTAACCTTAGTAAAGTATTCTAGGTTAGGATACTTCATCTGCACCACGATGTCCTCAGTCAATTTAATTGTTGACTCATGTCCGTCTGGAAAGTTAACTTTGACAGCATCCACTGGGAATGACACTGGAACTTTAGTATCAGGGTCATCATCACATGGAACTTCTACATCAATAGTCTCTTGAATAGATCTACCACGTAATTGTAGGAAGATGTATTCAACGTCAAAGATAGATAGGTCATCCATCTTGAACCTAGTGATGATACATGCTTTAAATATATTCTTTATCGCTTCTAGTATTTGTACACTATCATTCTCTTCTAGTGCTAGAATCAGAATCTTCTGTTCTTTAACAAGGAAAGGGCGATATTTTAATTTCTTCTTCGATGAAGGTATGACCAACTCGTAGGTTGGCGTAACAATATCAGGTAATGGCATAATAAATTAGTCCGTATATATTATATATCAGGTTCCTGAGACTTGTACTCTCTGCTCAAACTTGAACGGAGTGTACTCAGCATACTCATAGTACATACCTATACTTAACTTGACAACACCAGATCCTGCTGAACTGTAAGGTATAGATGACATCATATATGGATATGACTTACGCAACTGTACGGTGAACACGTGATAGTTTGCTGTGGGTTGTAGGTTGTTTGTATCTGGAGAAAATTTTTCGTACTTCTTTATTATTGTATCACATGTATAGTCATTATAGTAGTGTTGAGCTAATGCTCTTGCTTCCTTCTTACCTGATAGTACGCCAGGATCACCAACGTCAGCACCTTGTATAAACTGTTGCCATGCTGTGAAGAACTTATATGCTTCTGACTTGACATCAAGTATACATGAGAAGTCCATCTCATTATATACCTTTGCCATTGCGGGTTTCATAGTGATACCCTTGTGTACTTGCTTCACATCCTGACTGGTTAATGACACGCCAGGTATCTGTGCCTCATTGATCATGTCAACCATGAGGTTATTATAAGATGTATTTTCTATCTGATATTCATCTATCATGAACTGCTTCAACTTATCGCCACAAGCAAATTCCAGATCAAATTGATTGGTAGAACTAGGTCCTCCTCTGGTCTGTAGGTCTGATATGAAGGATGTAACGCTTTTGAGAGTCATAAATACCCATATGGGGTGGTATTTTTATTTATGTCTCTAAAACAAGGTAAATTCAAACCTAAGAATTATAAGAAATATAAGGGAGATCCGACTGAGATATTTTATCGGTCTGGTTGGGAACTCAAGTTCATGAATTGGTGTGATAGCGATAGAGCAGTTGTTAGTTGGTCATCTGAGGAGATAGTAATACCATACAAATGTCCTACAGATAATAAGGTGCATAGATACTTCCCAGACTTCTGGGTAAAGATCAAGGAACCAACAGGAACTAAGCAATATCTGGTAGAGGTCAAACCTCTGAAGCAAACACAAGAACCTAAACCCCAGAAACGTCAAACCAAACGGTACATCACGGAGGTCATGACCTATGCTAAAAACCATGCAAAGTGGAGGGCAGCTCAGGAATACTGCGATGACAGAGGAATCAACTTCCGACTCATCACAGAGCGAGAGCTCAGAATTAACTACTCTGCTCCAAAGTCTAAGAGGAAGCAAAGTAAGTAAACCCCAGCTAAGAGAAAAAATATTTGAAGCACTCTACGACAATGCCACAGAACAACCAGAGGTAGGTAAGTGGTATTTCTTTGAATATGATCCCAAATACAGAGATAGTATAAAGAAATGGGATGAGTACCCACTAATAAAACTCATGGAAATTAAGAATGATAGACTGTTAGGTATGAACATTCACTTCCTTAGACCAAAAGCTCGTCTTGGGTCACTAAATAAAGAAGAAGCTCCTATGGAGACACTTCGTTACTACATACCTAAGAATGCCGACAACTTATTCTTCGAGATACCAGAGGAGGATATGCAGGCAATGAGTCAACTACCACTAGAACAATTCCATACAAATAGATAATGGCTGGAAATAGAGTATTATATGGCGATGATCGAACCTACCCTAAAGGTTTGACTGATATCCCTCTTGCATCTTATTTTAAGATCACTAGGTATCAGTATAATGAAGGATTAAAAGCTGCGAGAGAATCAGGTCAGAACGATGCTCAGACAGGACTAGGTAATATTGGTGGTGTAACTGACGTTGTAAGAAAAGGTAATGAGTTCCTCTATGGAGGTACAGACGGTGGAACCACTGAGGGCGATCAAAGAATGGAAGCACTCAACAATGAACTACAAGCACTTGCGTTAGCTGATATAGGTAAAGGGAAAGGTAGAGCTGGTGTAAAGAATGCAGAGAAGAGAAGAAAACAAGTATTAGCAAAGATAAGTCAAGGTGAGTATGAGCATCTATTCAGAGACGGTCCTATCACACTACAAGACGGAACTGTTGTTGAAAATGCTAACGAGTTAGCTGACATAAAGAATGAATCATATGAGACTGCGGATACAGTCCCTACAATATATCGTCTACCCATGCCTAATGAGTTTCAATATTCATATGGTGCATCATGGGGAAACACATTCAAGTTAGGAACCATGGCAAGAGTTCTTGATGACCCTACTGGGGCTATCGGTCAGATGCTTGCTACAGGTACTATTGCGGGTGTGACTGACGCACTCGGTCAGATTGGATCTAACTTTACAGATGGACTGAATGATCAAGCGGGTATGGATATATCTAAATCTCTTGGTAAAGCATTCAAGGGAGCAACAGATCCACTTGGTGTAAACAGTGACATCACACAGCCAGCAAACTTCTTAGGACTAGCAGGATTAGCACCCAATGAAAATGCCATCATGATGTTCAGTAAAATGGAAATGAGATCCTTCTCATTATCATTCGAGTTCTTTGCTCGTGATGCTGAGGAAGCAGAAAATATTGATAAGATAATCAATGGATTTAAAACTGGTATGCATCCTGTTGCTAACGCTAAAGGAACTGGTGGTGTACTAGGTTTCCCAGATCTATTCAAACTGGAACCATGGTTCGGTGCTATAGATGAATTTGGTGCTGTTGTTGATGGTGGTCAACCACATCCAATGATGCCACGTTCTAAGATGTGTGCTCTTACTAATCTTAATGTAAACGCATCACCATCAAATAATTTTGTCACCACTAAGGGTGGTGAAATACCATTACAAACTGTCAGTTGTACATTTGCTGAGACAACAGCACTTACATCTGCTGATCTAGAAACAGGTAGATTCTAATGAGTTTATTTCAGAACGCACCCAATGTACTATACAACTATACGGATCAACTTTTAGATCCTAAGTATTATCGTGCCAAGAATCTATGGAGAAGAAATAATATTAGAGACGATTACTTAGCCTCTGTTGTTATCTTCGATGATGTCTTCATAAAAACTGGTGACACACCAGAATCAATAGCATTTAACTATTACAAACAGGCAGACTTAGGTTGGACTATCATGATAGTGAATAACATCACTAACTACCATGAACAATGGCCACGTACATCTGATGCTTTGAGAGACTATGTGTACCAAAAATACGAAAACCCCGCTGCCATCATGATGTATGAGACAACGGAGGTTACTGATGCTTTGAATCGTAAAATTGTAAAGGCAGGACTTAGAGTTCCAAGTAACTATCAGGTCACATATTATGATGGAACTGCGTCTGCGGGTGTAACTGTAAATCCAGTATCACCTGTGACATACTATCAGTATGAAGAGAGATTGAATGCTGAGAAAGAAAAAATTAAATTAATAAAACCCATCTATATAAAAGAATTTGCTGATTTATATACAGCATCCCTTCATAAAGGTGGGTCGTTAGTTATTGGTCAGAATAAATCTGAAATTAAAATAGATTAGGGGATGAATCCTGTACCTGTGTCTATGTCACCAAAGTCAACAAGTCCTTGTGTCTCAGGTGTGTCGATGGTGTAAGTAAATCCATCGTCTACAAAATTATATTCCATACCGTCTAATTGGTCTAAATCGCCACCAACTCTTTCATCAGTAGAAGAGAAGGTGGTTTTGTGGTCTTCATCGAAGATTTTTAATCCTGCGTCTGTTAACACATGATCGTACATCTTGTTGAATACTTTTGGTGGTATGGTACAAATATGAGCACCATTCCAGAATGCGAGTGTAACCTTAGCAACGTCACGAATAGATGCTGCTAACACTTCAGTATAGATGTTG
>Ga0208390_1000564_pt1 | contig 13510 bp, 9 predicted proteins | sample Knorr_S7_td_Surf_FD_185594 | JGI IMG/M metagenome (GOLD analysis project Ga0208390, IMG submission 185594) | Marine microbial communities from Southern Atlantic Ocean transect - Knorr_S7_td_SurfaceA_ad_6m_LV_A (SPAdes) (version 2) | ecosystem: Environmental > Aquatic > Marine > Oceanic | place...
TTTGAGAGGAGTTGCTCCTAGTACGAGAGGACCGGAGTGAACGAACCTCTGGTGTTCGGGTTGTCACGCCAGTGGCATTGCCCGGTAGCTATGTTCGGACAGGATAACCGCTGAAAGCATCTAAGTGGGAAGCCCCCCTCAAGATAAGATCTCCCTGAACCTTCGGGTTCCTAAAGAGCCGTTCAAGACTAGGACGTTGATAGGCAAGGTGTGTAAGTGCTGTAAGGCATTGAGCTAACTTGTACTAATTGCTCGTGAGGCTTAACCGTATATTTTTAGTTATTTAGAAATTTTTCTAAACTAAGCCAGAATATTTGGAATTCAATACGAAAAACGAATTTTGCTCGATGACAATAGCAAGTGTGTCCCACCTGATTCCATTCCGAACTCAGAAGTGAAACCACTTAGCGCCGATGGTAGTGTAGCTTTTGTTACGCGAGAGTAGGACATCGTCGAGCTTTTCGTTTATATTCTCATTATGAGAACCTTTTCATTACTTATTTTCCTTTTCTTACTTTCTTGTACTCAAGTACCATCTATTTCTTCAGAATATATGGATAACTTTATCGACTACGTAGAAACATTATCTTCAGATGATTTTGAGGGAAGAGCCCCGGGCACACCAGGAGGAATTAAAACTAAGAACTTTATATCGGAAAAGTTTTCAGAATTTGGTCTTGAAGGTTTGAACGGTAGCTATCTTAGCGATGTAAAATTAACTGAAATAACTCTTAAAAATTCATCAACTTTTTCTATTTCTCATAACGATAAGAAGTTAGATATAGACTTTGGAACTGATTATGTTTTTTGGACAAAACGGCAAGTCAATGAAGTTGAACTAAAAAATCAAAAAATGGTTTTTATAGGCTATGGCGTTGATGCTCCTGAATACGATTGGAATGACTATGAAGGAGTCGATCTAAAAGGAAAAGTAGTTGTAGCTTTAATCAATGATCCAGGTTTTGAGCTGGAAAATGAAAATATATTTAAAGGAAAAGCCATGACTTACTACGGTAGATGGACCTATAAATTTGAAGAAGTTGCAAAAAAAGGAGCTACAGGGATGCTCATCATTCATGAAACTGCTCCAGCTGCATACGGATGGAACGTTGTAGAGACAAGTAACACAGGACCTCAATTGGATTTATATTCAGAATCAAAAAATGTCCATAGAGCAAAGATTGAAGGATGGATTACCAAAGAGACATCAGAGAAAATTTTCTCTCTTATTGGATCTTCCTACGAAGAAATGAAAAGTGCTGCTTTGAAGAAAAACTTTAAAGCCATCGAGCTGGAAGGCTTTCAGGTAAGTGCAAAAATTAATAATCAAATTAAATATTCAAATTCTCATAATGTAGTGGGCATAAAAAAAGGGAAGACTTATCCTAATGAATTCATAATGTTGATGGCTCATTGGGATCATCTAGGTAAGGATTCTTCCTTAGATGGAGACCAAATCTATAATGGAGCCGTTGATAATGCTACCGGAACTGCTTTGATTATGAGCGTAGCTGAGAGATTAAAAAATGAAGATACAGAAAGGTCTGTTATGTTTCTTGGTTTAACTGCTGAAGAATCAGGATTATTAGGTTCAGCGTATTTAGCTGAGAATTTTCCTTTTGACTATTCTCAAATTATTGCAGGAATGAATTTTGACGGAATACCCGCAATTGGTAAAACAAAAGATATGTTAGTTATTGGCTATGGAGCCTCTGAACTAGAAGATGTTCTCAAAAGACACTTAAAGAAATATTCAAAAGTCATCACGCCAGACTTGTTCCCTGAAAAAGGATTTTTCTACCGATCAGATCACATAAGTTTTGCAAAAAAAGGAATCCCTGTTTTGTATGCAGATCCGGGGTACGACCTTGTTGATGGAGGTTTGGAAAAAGGAATGAAGTATGCAGCAGAATATACTAGCAATCTCTATCATCAGGTAGCAGATGAAGTATACGAAGATTGGAATTATGATGGAATAGCTGAAGATATAGATATCTTCTATTCAATGACAAAGGATTTAGCAAATTCGAGAGAATTCCCTAATTGGTACCAAAACAATGAATTTAGATCTATAAGAGATAATTCTTTAATCAATAAGAGTCCCTAAAGAGCTTGCAAACTCTCCGTTCTTTGGAAAATCGGCCGATAATCCAGCAAAAGAAATCCACCTTTTTAGAACGCTCTTGTATAAATCATATTGAGGCGTTCTCCCAACTACGTAAACATTCTCGCAGTTGAATGCTACTGCAGTTGCAGAAGCCATTCTCGCAACAGTTTGTCCGACTAAATTCATTATTGCAGCTGCTTTGTCTGCTTTAGTTGATTTATTTTTATATCTTACTTTTCCAAAATTTACAGCGGTTGCATCTTTGGGTAATTCGCCTATTGGTCCTGATACAACTTCATTAAGTAATAAATCTACCTTTTCTACCTTACCTCGATTCGCAAGTTTATTGATTACATCAGGATTATTTTCATCATTAATTAGATTACACAAACCAACTATAGTTCCTCCTCCAACGCCTGTTCCCCCTGCATGAGATATCATATTTCCGTCACTTAAGACGAATGCCGTACCAGATCCGGAGCTGATAATTAACTTTTTTTTATCATTTTTAGCCAAATAATTTGTACCTTTACTAATGGCATCTATTTCATTTGCATGCGATAACTCAATTCCATCAATCTTTGAAGGTAAATCATAGTGCTTTCCCCCTGTCACTCCTATGAATTCGACATCATCAAAATTAACTAGTTTATGAATTTGTTTTGAAATATTAGAAACTGATAACTTTTTAGAATCGAAAGATATAAACTTTGGTTCAGATTCATCTAGAATAGATAAATCTGTGAAACTAATACCAAAATCAATTCCTACTTTCATTGAACTTTTTTTGTTTACATCATACATGAAGAATTTTAAGCAAATTATTACAATTTGTTTTTTTGCAATCGCATTGGCTAACTGTGGTGGCGGAGGGAAGAGTGGTTCACCACAGCCTTCTTCTCCAAACAATGACGTTCCTCCTCAGAACTCTCAATCAAATTCAAGTCAAACACAATCTTCTCAAGACTCTAGTAGTTCAGACTCAACTGCATCTTACGTAGAGTTGATGACAAAATTTACAGGTTCAGTTGAGTATATAAATCAATACGGGCTTGCCATGATTAATGCTGCAGAGCCATATGCAAATAATCTTTCTGGTGCTGGAACAACCATTGGAATAATGGATAGTGGAATTGAAACAAATCATGTAGAGCTTGATTCGCAGAACAAAATTACAACTGATAGTGTTTTAGATTATTCAAATTTTTCGGGGTATAGAGCACCCACAGCGGATGATAAAACTCATGGAACTTTTGTTGCATCAATTGCAGCAGGAGATAGAGATGAAAGCAATAATCCTAATGATATTCAGGGAGTTGCCTATAATGCCCAAATTCATTTTATTGCCATCCCTCTTGCAGAACCTGATGAAGATTATGAACCTGTAGAAGTTACTGAAGAAAATGCAGAGGATTACAGTGGTCTTGATCAGGCATATGCCTCTTTTTACAAAGACTTTACATCTAGATATGTTACAGCAGTGAATAATAGTTATGGAATGCAAGGAAACATTGCAGATTATGAGGAGTCTGCAGTTAGAGCATCTTTTCCTACTGTAATAGAAACCATTGCGCAACAGAATAAAATTAATAAAACTATTTTTGTATGGAGTGCAGGCAATGCAGGAGGATATTCAGAACAACAAGTTGATAACTCCAGTCCAGAAATTTTTCCAGGAATGGTCTATTTTATCGAAGAGCTCCAGGATACCTCTGTTGCGGTTGTTTCACTTAACGAAGAAGGTCTAATTGCAGATCACTCTAATCGTTGTGGCTTAGCAAAAGATTTTTGTGTTGCTGCTCCGGGCGAGAATATTACCGGGGCCTATGTTACGACTGAATATCCTGAAAATGATAACTATGGAACAGGTTCAGGAACTTCTTTTGCAGCTCCTTTCGTCAGCGGTGCAGTAGCATTATTAACAGAAAAATTTAGGGGTCAATTGACTGGGCAAGAAATACTTCAACGTATTTATGTAACAGCAAATAAAGAAGGAGTTTACTCAAATTCTGATATTTACGGTCAAGGTCTTCTTGATTTAAAAAAAGCTATAGAACCGATTGGACAAACCTATTTTATTTCTCCCATAACAAACCAAGTAACCACTTTTTCTCAGGCCAACATTTTTTTGAGTTCGCCATTATTTGGAAGTCTAAATAACTTAGGCGATAAACTATTCTTAACTTATTTTGACGAGCTTGGAGCCCCCTTTTCAATTAATGCAAGTCAACTCGTAAGAAATAATAATCCAGAGAATAGCTATTTACCAAGATTTCCCAACTCGCAATTACCTACATCAGGAAATGAATATTTACAGATATTTTCCTCAATAGAGAATTATGATTTTTTATCTAATCAAACTACTCAGAAAAGTGGTTTTTCTTATGCTCTTTCTTTAGATCCCAATAATTCTTTTAATTTATCTTTAAATCAGAAAAATTATTATTCATCACTAAGTACTTCTTACGATCCAATTAAAAATTTTGTATCCAATGGGCCAAGCATAAAATACTCATTCAAAGACAAAAGATTTGGTTACGGTTTTAGTTTTTCCAAAGGTTTCCAGGGTTGGAACCCCTGGACTGATCAAGATAAGGCTTATTCGAAGTATTTTTCAACTCAGTTAAATATTTTCTCAAAAAATAATAAAACATCCATCAAGTTGGGACGCCTTGAGGAAGATTCTTCTTATCTTGGGATGATGTTTTTAAATGGACAAAGTTCTTCAAAAAATTCCTATTCTTCAATATTAACTATCGATTCAGATTTTTTTATTAATGAGAATTTCTCAGCCTTTATATCATTGACGGGCATGAAGGCTGAACCTTATGAAAATTTCTCTTTTATCAATATTAGATCGGATTCATCATTTCTTACATCAACAAACCTAAGCATTCTTGGTAAAGATATTTTCAATAAAAAAGATCGTTTTAGATTGGACTATTTAGTTCCTTTATCCATAGAAAAAGGTACAGCTGACCTTAAATTTATATCTGGAAGAGACTATTTTGGTAATTCCACGGTGGGTACAGTGAAAGTTAACTTGGCGCCTGCACATAGAGAAAGAGTTTTTTCAGCAAATTATTCATCTCCAATCAATGATTTTTCCGAATTCGGACTTAAATTATTTCTTGTTGAGAATCTCAATAACATAAAAGCAGAAAGTCAGGCTAACCTGACTTTCTATTTAAGATTAAAAATTAAATAAAACTTAAGCTTGGTTTAGCATTTCTGCTACAGCCTTAGCTTGCTCATTTGATTCTTTGACGATTTGCTCTGAGCTTTCGAGAGGTTTTGTTATCTCAGCCCAATCAATTTCAAAATCACTGGGAGCATTTTCATATTCAAGTAAACCTAATTCTTCATATTTTGGTCTGATGGAGTCTGTCAAAAGACCAATTTTTGATAAATTAGGCATGACTCTTGAGAATAAGAAGTTTCTAAAAGTTTCCATGGCTCCTGATTCTAAAGTAAATTGCCTAGCTTCCTCAGGAGACATTTTCAAAAATTTCTGCATAGCAGTGGTGTTAATAATTCTATCTCTTGAAATGACACATGCTTCGTATGCAAACTGTGCTCTGTCTTCTACTTCCTCTGGACTTAAAGTTTTTATATATTCTTCTAGATAATTAATCCCGAAGGTGACATGCCTGGCTTCATCTCTGATTACATAATGAAGTAGTTGTTTGAGAAGTACGCAATTAGTATCTAGTTTTAAGTTAGTAAATGCGGCCAAGGCAAGACCTTCTATAATTACTTGCATACCAATAAACTTAAGGTCCCATCTTTCATCAGTCAAAATTTTATCAAGCAAAGCTTTTAAGTTTGCATTAACAGGATAATGGAAACCTATTTTTTCCTGAAGATATCTGTTGAAAACTTCAACGTGTCTTGCTTCATCAAAAGTTTGTGAAGCAGCATAAAGTTTTGCATTGTATGTTGGTGCACAACTTGCAATTTGTGAGGCAACTAATAACGCACCCTGTTCTCCATGCAAAAACTGACATAGGAGTTCAGCTGTTTCGTGTCTATCAAATTCTATTTTTTCTTCATCAGATAGATTTTTCCAAGCATCTAATTGTTCGTGAGGTGGCTCGAACAATTCTCCACCAACTAAAGGCTTATCTTTAGGATGATTGTAACTCCAATCTAAATCAATAGAACCGTTCCAATTTAGTTCTTTACCTAATTCATAAAGTCTTTTAATTCTATTTTCTGCTACTGTGTAATCCCAGTTGTATGCTCCGGTTAGAGGGGTATTAAAGATTTCTATAACATCTTCAACATGCTTCTCTTCTAGAGGCAATTCATCATCAAAATATATTAAATCTTCAGGTGGTCCGTTTCTTTTAACAATTTCCATATGTGTACCTTTTTTAAAAATTTATTAAAGCATTTTGAATGCCGAGGGTCAATTTAATCAGGTTTCAAACAGTGAGGTTAATTGATCAAGCATAGCACCCCCTAACTCTTCTGCTCTGTGAATGGTGACTGCTTTTTTATAGTATCTTGTAACATCATGTCCGATACCGATCGCAATAAGCTCTGTTTCAGATGCGGTTTCTACTTTTTTTATAACATCTCGTAGATGAGTATCAAGATAATTGGTAGAGTTTGTCGAAAGCGTACTGTCATCAACAGGGGCTCCATCTGAAATAACCATTAATATTTTTCTTTGCTCAGGTCTTTTATTTAGTCTGTTTTGAGCCCACATCAATGCTTCTCCATCTACATTTTCTTTTAAAAGCCCCTCTCTGAGCATCAGTCCTAGATTTTTTCGTCCCCGTCTCCAAGCTTGATCTGCAGGTTTGAAGATTATGTGTCTCAAGTCATTTAAGCGCCCTGGATTAGGGATTTTGCCTTGCTCTAACCATAACTTTCTGGAGTCTCCACCTTTCCAGTGTTTAGTTGTAAATCCAAGAATCTCTGTTTTTATATTGCATCGATCAAGAGTGCTGCCAATGATATCTGCACAGATTGCTGCAGTAGTCATTGATCTTCCTCTCATAGATCCAGAGCTATCAACCAAAATAGAAACAAGAGTATCTTTAAACTCTGAGTCCTTTTCAATTTTAAAACTCAGTGGGGTGAGAGGATCTACGATAATTTTGTGAAGTTTGCTTGGATCTAGCTGACCTTCCTCCTTATCAAATTCCCAAGATCTATTCTGTTGAGCTAATAATAATCTTTGCAGTCTATTAGCTAATTTCGCTATGGCATTTTTACTGGATTCCATTAATTGATCCAATCTTCCTCTTAATCTAGCTAATTCTTCAGAGTCGCATAACTCCTCCGCTTTAACTTCTTCATCAAAATCTTTCGTGTAAACTTTGTATTCTTGTTCCCCAACTTTTTTAAGAAGTTCTTCTAATTTTGATCTATTTTCAATCCATGAATCTTCATCAGCATCTACTTCTCCCTCTTCGATATCCATTTCTTCATCTTCTATAGAAGTATCTTGCTCGTCACTTTGCCCATCCTCTGAGTCAGTTTCTTCTTCCTCTTCCTGATTTTCTTCTTCGCTGGACTCATCTTCATTTTCTTCTTCATTCTTCTCATCATTTTCTTCTTCAGGCTGTTGCTCATCCACGCTAATCTCAAGATCTTTTAGTAAAGAAAAGATGACTTTGGAAAAGTCCAACGAACTTTCTAAAGACTCTTCCAATTGCCCTAAGTATTTCTCCTGAAAAGAAATAAGTTTTTCATAAAGATCTTCAAATTTTTTTGAATCAGGATGTCCTATTTCTTGTCCGAGAAGTTCAGATCTCAACCAATGCGAGATAGCTACAGAAGAAGAGTCTTCATTAGCATCTAAAGAATTAATATTTTTCTGAAAAAGAAATTCAAGGTTTTTTGAAACTCCTAGAAATTTTTTTGAGCCCAGCAGCTCGACTCTAGTAAGGTCTAAGTCCTTGATGATTTCATTTACTTTTGCATCTCTATGTGTGAATAAATTATCACTTGAATATTTATTTATAAGAGCCACTTGATCAGATTTTGCCCTCAGATCATTAAAGTTTTTAACGGGTTGAAGTGGTTCTGGCAAAGAGCTTTGTCTAAGGTTCTCTATTCCAAAATTTACATTTAATTCTGTATCTTCAGAAATAGCTTTAGCCGAAGCTGCAAGCGCATCCTTTATGGTTTGTTTATCAGATTTCTCTAACAAAATTTAATTGGATTCAGAACTTATGGAACTATTGGTTTCAGCACCAAAACATCTCTGAAAATATTCTGAAATGATTGGTCTTTCAGTTTCATCTGACTTGTTGAGAAAACTCAGCTCGAATGATTTAACCAAATCCTCAAAAATAGAATAATTTTCTGCCCAACTAATGACTGTTCTAGGCGACATTAATGTTGATATATCTCCACTCTCAAAGCCTTTTCTTGTTAAGTTGGCAAGTCTAATCATATTTAGAACAGTTTCTTTTCCTTCTTTGTTATCTAGATCTTTTACTTTTGAAAGGATAACCTTTTGCTCAAGCTCCTCATCTAAATAGTTTAAAACTGACACGATTTGCCATCTATCCATTTGTCCCTGATTTATCTGCTGTGTCCCATGATAAAGGCCAGTACTATCTCCCAAACCTACGGTGTTTGCTGTTGCAAATAATCTAAAATACGGATTAGGCGTCAAAACCCTATTTTGATCTAACAAGGTTAATTTTCCTTCAGCTTCAAGAACTCTTTGAATGACAAACATTACATCCGGTCTTCCCGCATCATACTCATCAAATACTAAGGCAACCGAATTCTGTATTGCCCATGGCAGTATACCTTCCACAAACTTTGTTAATTGCTTTCCATCTTCGATAACGATTGCATCTTTGCCCAGCAAGTCTAATCTACTGATATGACTATCTAGGTTAATCCTCACACAAGGCCAATTTAATCTTGAAGCGACTTGTTCAATGTGAGTTGATTTACCAGAACCATGCAAACCTTGAATCATTACTCGACGATTATGCGAAAATCCTGCAAGAATGGAGAGGGTTGTCTCTTTGTCAAAACAATAGTCGGGATCAAGAGCAGGTACGTATTCACTTGGTTCAGAAAAGGCCGGTACTTCTAGATTAGAGTCAAAGCCAAAGGTATTTCCAACGCTGACCTTAATATCTGGAGTAGCGCTTAGATTTTGGGAAGTTGAAATTGTCATATTATTCTTTTATAAATTATTATCCTTTATACCCTAAAACTTCAAATATATAGCTATGACTTTTTGTTAACTTCGTCTAGACTTCTTTTTTTTTATGAATGCCGTAGATAACAATATATGGACAAAGCTTCAATCTGAGGCTGAGGACTATATTAAATCCAATGAAGATTATAAAGACTTTTTGGAGTCTTTGGTTTTATCTAATGATGATTTTATTTCTTCCATTAGCCTAAAATTATCCAGAGATTTATCTCAGGCATGGTCTTTTTCTGAAAAAAAATTATTTCCAAGTATTTTGCAAGCTCTTAATACCAAAGATGTTTCAAAAGCTATTGAAAAAGATCTTAATGCAGTTATTTCCAGAGATCCCGCAACAAATACCATTTTGGAGACATTCTTATTTTCAAAAGGATTCTCAGCTTTGCAGGCCTACAGGGCCTCTAATTATCATTGGAAAGAAGAAACTCTTTTATCTTATTTTCTACAAAGCAGAACCTCGCAGGTTTATGGCGTAGATATTCATCCTGCAGCTACTATTGGAAAAGGAATAATGCTTGATCATGCTACTGGAATAGTGATTGGAGAAACTTCAGTGATTGAGGATGATGTTTCTATATTCCAGGGAGTTACTCTTGGTGGAACAGGAAAAGAGGTAGGGGATAGACACCCCAAAGTAAGGAAGGGAGTCTTAATAAGTTCAGGAGCTAAAATCTTAGGAAATGTTGAAATAGGCGAGGGTGCAAAAATAGCTGCTGGAAGCGTGGTTCTAGAAGATGTTCCAGAGCACATGACAGTTGCTGGTGTTCCAGCAAAAGTAGTTGGTAAGACTTCTATAAAAACTCCTGGGACTGAAGTTGATCACACAATTGAGGAAAATTAATGTCGTCACAAAAAAGTTTAGATGATTTAGTTCAAACACTTAATCTAGAAAAATTAGAAGAGAACCTTTACAGAGGTGAATGCGAAAAAACTGCATGGGGCAGAGTCTTCGGTGGTCAAGTTTTAGGCCAAGCCTTAAGTGCAGCTTATAACACCATTGAAGAGGAAAGATATGCGCATTCTTTTCATGCTTATTTTTTGAGGCCAGGAAGAATAGACATCCCCATTGTTTATCAAGTAGTAAGAATAAGAGATGGAGGAAGTTTTACAACAAGAACAGTTGATGCAATTCAAAACGGTGAGGCAATCTTTAATATGTCTGTTTCTTTTCAAAAGGACGAGGGCGGCTTCGAACATCAATTCGACATGCCTGATGTTCCTGGGCCTGAAGAGCTCAAAAGTGAAAGGGAATTAAGAGAGTCAATGATGGATCAAATCCCTGAAGAGTATAGAGATGGATTTCTTAGAGAGAAAGCAATTGAATTAAGAACAGTTGAGCAATTCAATCCATTAAATAGTGAAAAAAAACCTCCTTATAAACATACGTGGATGAAGGCAAATGGAAACCTTCCAGATGATATTCTTGTCCACCAAAACATATTGGCATACGCATCAGATTTTGGTTTGCTCAGTACAGCACAACTTCCGCATGGTATTGGTTGGGGAGGCATGAACAGAAAAGTAATGGCTGCGAGTATTGACCATGCCATGTGGTTTCATAGACCTTTCAGAGCGGACGAATGGTTGTTATATGTAACAGATAGCCCTAGCGCAAGTAATGCAAAAGGTTTCAACAGAGGAAGTGTTTATACACAGGATGGAGTATTGGTAGCTTCAGCTATCCAAGAAGGATTGATGAGAAAGATAGACTCAGATTACTCTAAATAAGAGCAGTAGAGCCCATTAATTCTTTATCAATTTCTCGAGCAGCGGCTCTTCCCTCATTTATCGCCCAAACAACAAGTGATTGGCCTCTTCTGCAATCCCCGGCAGCAAAAACTTTTGGATGTGAGGTTTTATGGATATTATGATCTGCCTTAAAATTAGATCTTTCATCAAGATCTATATCTACTTCTTGATTGATATAGTTTTCTGGCCCAAGAAAACCCATCGCTAGAAGAATAAGATCTGCTTTCCAAGTTTTTTCAGTTCCTTTTATTTCTTTAAAAGCTGAATCAACCATTACTGTTTTGATTCCTATTAACTTTCCAGACTCATCTCTTAAAAATTCTTTTCCAGAGATTGAATATTCCCTGGGATCTTTTCCTAATACCTCGATTGATTCTTCATGACCATAATCAACTTTGTGTATTCTAGGAAAAAGAGGCCAAGGATTGTTATCTGCTCTATCTTTTGGCAGCTCAGGCATTATTTCAAAATTAAGAAGACTTTTGCACTTATGTCTTAATGATGTACCGAGACAATCGTTTCCTGTATCTCCTCCACCAATGACAATTACGTTCTTATCTTTAGCAGAGATAAAGTTATTATTTTTGAGTTTGCTGTCTAATAGACTTTTAGTGTTTTTGCCAAGAAATTCCATGGCAAAGTGAACACCATCTCCTTCTCTGCCAGGGATGGCTAGATCTCTGGGTTTAGTAGCTCCAGTGGTTAAAAGAACAGAATCATTCTCGTTGATAAGGTTTTCAAGAGAGGGTGAATTCGGAGCACCAATATCAGTATTTGTGTGAAAAATTATTCCTTCCTTCTCCATAATCTCAATTCTCATATCTAGTATTGATTTATCGAGTTTCATGTTCGGAATTCCATACATCATTAATCCACCAATGCGGTCAGATCTTTCGTAGACTTCAACAGAATGGCCAACGCTATTTAGTTGTTGAGCTGCTGAAAGACCAGCAGGTCCTGATCCGACTATAGCTATTTTTCTATTGGTCCTGACCTCCGGAACCTTAGGCTTAAGCCATCCAGATTTTATTCCTTTATCAGCGATTGCAAATTCTAGATTTTTAATGGCAACAGGAGTTTCAGTTATACCTAAAACGCATGCTCCTTCGCAGACTGCTGGGCAGACTCTTCCAGTGACTTCTGGAAAATTATTTGTTTTGAAAAGCCTATCAAATGCATCTTCCCACTGCTCGTTGTAGACCAAATCATTCCACTCAGGAATTAAATTATATACAGGACAGCCTTCACCTGATTGACAGAAGGGAACACCACAATTCATACACCTAGCCGCTTGAGTGTTAAGGAGCTTATCGTCATGATCAGTGTATATTTCTTTGAAGTCCAAAACCCTAGATTTTGCTGGCCTGTAAGGCTCAACTTCTCGAGAGAATTCTTTAAAGCCAGTTACTTTTCCCATTTCAACTTACTTTAAGTTTTGTTTCATTTAATTCCATCATGACTCTTTTGTAATCAGTAGGCATTACTTTTACGAATTTTAGTATTGAATTGTTCCAATCCTTTAGAATTCTAGTCGCTACAGCTGAACCAGTAAATTTCTTATGATTTTTTATTAGTTGCTTAAGCTCTTTGAGATCATTCTCATTTTCTAATTTTTCTAACTCAAAAGTACTTGTATTGCATTTTCTTTTGAATGAGTTTTTAGAATCATAAACGTATGCAACTCCTCCACTCATTCCGGCACCGAAGTTTCTGCCTGTATCTCCAAGAATCACTGCCACTCCACCGGTCATGTATTCGCATCCGTGATCTCCGATACCTTCTACTACAACCTTAGCCCCACTGTTTCTTACGCAAAATCTCTCTGCGGCTATCCCTCTGAAATATGCTTCCCCTCCTGTAGCTCCATAAAGCGCAACATTTCCAAGAATAATATTATCCTCTGCTACAAATTTACTTTTCTTATCTGGATAGATGATTATTTTTCCACCTGAAAGTCCTTTACCAACATAGTCATTCGCATCCCCTTCAAGCTCAATGGTCATGCCTTTGCAAGTCCAAGCTCCAAGACTTTGTCCTGCAGACCCATTTAATTTCATGTGAATTGTATCCTCAGGCAATCCTTTGTTTTCCCAGATTTTAGAGATCTCATTAGAGATAATGGTGCCAAAGACTCTGTTTGTGTTCCCAATTTTCTGATTTATTAGAATTTTCTCTCTACTTAATATTGATGGCTTAATCTTTTTAAGCAGCTTGAGGTCAAGTGATTTTTCTAGATTGTGATTTTGATCTTGAGTTTTAAATACATCAGTATTTTTAAATACTTTTTCAGCAGGAGTAAGAAGATTTGATAAATCAATGCCATCTTTTTTCCAATGATTGATAGCATTATCTAATTCGAGAAGATCAACTCTTCCAATCATGTCATTGAGATTTTTGATTCCTAACTTCGCCATTATCATTCTCAGCTCTTTTGCAACCATAAAAAGATAATTAACAAC
>Ga0208390_1000565_pt1 | contig 13508 bp, 10 predicted proteins | sample Knorr_S7_td_Surf_FD_185594 | JGI IMG/M metagenome (GOLD analysis project Ga0208390, IMG submission 185594) | Marine microbial communities from Southern Atlantic Ocean transect - Knorr_S7_td_SurfaceA_ad_6m_LV_A (SPAdes) (version 2) | ecosystem: Environmental > Aquatic > Marine > Oceanic | place...
GTAATATCTTTAACACTTAAATTAATATTTATGTTTAAATTTTCATTATTGATTATCTCTGATTTTATTAAATTATACAGAATCGAGTCCTCATTAAATAAATTTTTAACACTTAATCCCTCGTAATCAAAATCTGCTTTAAAATAAAAAGGTTTGAATTCAATTAAACCACTATACTTATTTTTTTGGCTTCCTGTAAAGAAATTCAAATTTTTTTCATTTAAATTATATTTTAGTGAGGTAGTTTTATTGACAAACAAAATTTGCATTAATCCTTTCTGAATATCTGAATCATAAGTAATTTGATTTTCAATGTTAAGCCTAATTTTTTTTGAATTAAATTTTGTGGTTACAAGTTTATTAAACTTATCATTCTTTATTGTTAAATTATATGGAATATTGAAAATTTCATTCTTTGACTTAAATACATTAACTAAATTATAAGAGTCATAATAAAACTCACTTTTTTTAATCTTATTTATAAATAGTATATCGTCGTTTTTATTTTTAAAAAAAATTTTACTATTTTTGATAATTATTTTATTTTCGCTTGGCTCTGTTTTTAATAACTCCTCAAAAAAAACTAAATCTTCATTATAAATATTAAAAATAGCTTTATTAAATGTAAGATCTTTTAATTCCACATGATTAAAAGAAAAAAAATTTTTAGCTTTTAAATTAACCTTAAAAGTATTCACTAAAGCTATCTCTTTATTTTCAAGTATAACTGATAAATTTTTTGCAACAAAGTGTGGTTTAGGCAGTAGTCCGTATTTTACTTTTTCATTAAATTTAATATTAATATTATATTTTTTATAAATCTGATTCTTTATTTCTAACTGTATAAGGTCTTTATTATACAGTGTGGGTAATAGATAATAGGAAATTACTAAAAAAGTAATTGCTATTAATATCAAAAAAGCTTTACTATTCTTAGAAAATTTTGATCTTCTTAAATTTTTAATAAAAAATTTTAATTCATTAAAATAACTTTCTAATGTGTTATTTATTGATACAAATTGGCTCTTAATATTTTTAATAAATTGATTATGTTTAGGCATTGTTTTAAACAACTTATATTAAAATTTTTTAAATGGTAAACTCTGATTTTTTTAATAATCTTAATAAAGCCCAAAAAGAGGCTGTAAAACATCTCGATGGACCCTTATTAATTGTAGCTGGTGCCGGTTCGGGAAAAACTAAAGTTTTAACAAGCAGAATTGCTAATATAATAAGGGAAAAAAAGGCATTTCCAAATCAAATTTTAGCAGTAACTTTTACAAATAAAGCAGCAAGCGAGATGCAAAGTAGAGTAAGTAATATTCTTGGGGCATCAGCAGTGGGTTTATCTTGGCTTGGTACTTTTCACTCAATATGTGCCAAACTTTTACGAAAACATGCTTCTGCTGTAAATCTTAATTCGAATTTTACAATTATAGATACAGATGATCAAATAAGACTCATCAAAAATATTTGTAAAGCTGAAAATATTGATGTCAAGCAATTGGCACCAAAATACATCTTAACAATTATAGATAAATGGAAAAATAATGGATTTTATCCTAATGAAGTAAAAATAAATTACAAAGATATTTATGAAAAAATGATCTTACCAATTTATAAGATTTATCAGCAAAAATTAATTGATCTTAATGCATGTGATTTTGGTGATTTGATATTACATGTCGTAAAAATTTTTGAAAAAAACAATGAGATTAGAAACCTATACACAAAAAACTTTAAATATATTCTTGTGGATGAGTATCAAGATACAAATTTAATACAGAGTAGATGGCTTAATTTATTGGCTGAAAAAAATAAGAATATTTGTTGTGTAGGAGATGATGATCAATCAATTTATAGTTGGCGAGGTGCAGAAATTAAAAATTTTTTAGAATTTGATAAAATATACGATAATACAAAAATAATAAGACTTGAACAAAATTATCGATCAACCCAAAATATTTTGTCTGTCGCTTCAAATTTGATATCTAATAATCAAAATAGACTAGGCAAAACTTTAAAAACTACAATGGAAGATGGTGAACTTATCAAAATAAATTGTTTTAAGAATGGAAAAGACGAAGCAACTGGTCTTTCAGATGAAATAGAAAAGATTAAACAAGAATATTCTTACAACAAAATAGCTATCCTTGTTAGGGCTATATTCCAAACTAGAGAATTTGAGGAAAGATTTCTTAAAATTGGAATTCCATATAGGATACTAGGAGGCATAAAATTTTATGAAAGAGCAGAGGTTAAAGATTGTGTAGCCTACTTAAGATTGATTCATCAAGAAAAGGATGATTTGGCATTTGAAAGAATCGTAAATAACCCAAAAAGATCTATTGGCGACAGTACAATAAAAACGATTCATGAATATCAAAAAAAATATTCTCTAAGTTTAGAGGCTTGCTCAAAGAAAATGTTGCAAGAAAATTTAATAAAACCAAAAGCAAAAATAGGTTTATTATCATTTATAAATCTTTTAACGAAATGGAGAAATCAAAGCAAAATTGAAAAAATTAATCACGTAAAATTATTACAAATTATACTGGATGAGTCTGGTTATTCCTCTATGTTAAAGAGTAAAAAAGATTTAGAAAATGAAAACCGATTAGAAAATATAAAAGAGCTTTTGAGCGCAATGAAAGAATTTGATAATCTAGAAAGTTTCTTAGAACACGTGGCATTAGCAACATCAATAGATCAAGAATGGGAGGGAGAAAAGGTTAATATGATGACTATGCATGCATCCAAAGGGTTAGAGTTTGATGTAATATTTTTACCAGGATGGGAAGAAGGTCTTTTTCCAAATCAAAAATCAATCGAAGAAAAAGGTCAAAAAGGTTTAGAGGAAGAGAGAAGATTGGCTTACGTTGGGATTACAAGAGCAAAGAAAAAAGCTGTAATATCATTTTCAATGAATAGATTTTATCAAGGAGATTGGATCGATAGTATGGCCTCTAGATTTATTGATGAACTCCCAGAAAAATTTTTAGAAAAAAATTCATATTTTGATGAAAATAAAGATCACGATGAAGATTTTGAATTTAATCAAGATTTTGAGGTAGAAGATAATGTAAGAAGTCCTGGCTGGATAAGATACCAAAAAAGAATTAAATAAATGATCGAAGCCAGGATTAGAAAACTTAGAGATCAATTTCAAAAGCTAAAAATTGATGGTTATGTGATACCTAAAAATGATGAATTTTTTTCTGAATACTCAAAAATAGATCGTCTTAAAATAATAAGTAATTTTAGTGGTTCAGCTGGTTATGCTATAATATTAAAGCGGAAAAACTACTTGTTTGTAGATGGAAGATATTCTCTTCAGGCGAAAATAGAATCAGGAAAAAATTTTTCAATAATCGATTATCATAAAATCATTAATTGTAATTTGTTCAAAAATTTAATACTTGGAATAAGTCCAAAATTCTTTACATCAAACCAAATTAAAAATTTTTTTCTAAAAAATAATAAAATCGAATTGATTAATGAAGACTTGGTAGGGTCAAGTTATAAAAAACAAGTTAATTTTAATAAACCATTTTTTTCATTAAATGAAAATACTGTTGGTGAAAATTATACTAATAAAATTAATAAAGTTTTAAAAATTATCAAAAAAAATAAATGTGATTCTATTTTTGTCAGTGCACCAGAGAATGTAGCTTGGCTGTTAAATATTAGAGGACATGATAATCCTAACAGTCCAATACCTGATTGTCATTTATTTCTGAACAAAAACGGAAAATATTATTTAATTGCAGATAAAAAAAAAGTTAAGAATTTAATCAAAGATAAAAAAATTAGTTCTAATCGAATAATTAACCCAAATGATTTTAAGTTATTTATAGAAAAACAAAAAAAAGGTAAAATCTTAATTGACCCAAAAACATGTTCTTTATTTTTTGAGCATATCATTAAAACAAAATTCAAAATTTCAATGAACGGAGATCCAATTTATCAGATGAAGTCAATTAAAAATAAAATGGAAATAAAAAATATGGTACATTCTCATATATTTGACGGACTAGCTTTAACAAAATTTATCTATTGGATTAAAGAAATAAATAAAAAAAGAATAACAGAATTTGAGGCTCAAAATAAACTTGAAGAATTTAGAAAAAAAAATTCAAATTATTTGTATCCAAGTTTTAATACAATAGCTGGAACTGGGTGTAATGGAGCTATAATTCACTATCGGGCTACAAAAAAAAATACAAAAATTATTAAAAAAAATGATATATTTTTATGCGATTCTGGTGGTCAGTATAAGTATGGAACTACTGATGTAACGAGAACAATCTGTTTTTCAAAACCTAAAAATAAGATTAAAGATATTTTCACTAGAGTCTTAAAAGGTCATATTGCAGTTGTTCAAGTAGATTTAAAAAAATTTAATACTGGTAAACTGATAGATAAAAAAGCCAGAAAATATTTAAAGAATAAAAATTTAGATTACGAGCATGGTACAGGGCATGGTGTTGGTTTCTTTTCTAACGTTCACGAAGGACCACAATCAATATCAAAATACAATAATATTAAAATTCAAGAGGGAATGATTTTAAGTAATGAACCTGGTTATTATAAGAAAGACCAATTTGGTATTAGAATTGAAAATTTGATTTATGTAAAAAAAAAGAATGATAAATTATTTTTTGATAATCTTACTTTAGCACCTATTGATAAAGATTTAATTAATTTTGACAAATTAACAAAAAATGAAAAAAATTATCTTTTTAATTACAATCTTCTAATCTACTGTAAATTATATAAGTTTCTTAATAAGGATGAAAGAAAGTGGTTATTAAGTTTTTTTTAATAATTTGTTCCATTCCTCTTGACTTAAAACTTTTACATTTAACGCTAAAGCCATATCCACTTTTCTTTTCGTTGGTTTTTGCCCAGCAATCAAAAAATCAAGTTTTTTTGAAATATTGCTAACAATTGAACCTGAATTAAGCTCTATCAGTGATTTTGCCTCCGCTCTGCTCATTCCATCTAGTTTGCCTGTTAACATGAAAGTCTTATTAGACAGCAAACCTGTTTTCTTTGTTTCAATTTTATTTCTAATAGTAAGAATCTTCCCTAATTCGTCTAAAACCGTAAGATTTGTGTCATTTGAAAAAAAATTTTTTATTGAATTTATTTGTGTTTCTCCAATTCCATCAACATTCAACAATTCTTGAAAATTATTTTTTTTTGATAAATTAATTAGATTTGATAACTTTTTTAAATGTTTTGAAATTAATTTGGCATTTTCTAGACCAATGTGTCTTATACCTAGAGAATAGATAAATTTTTCAAGCGGTATAATTTTTTTTTCATTTATTGAATATCTTAAATTAGCGACAGATAATTTTCCCCATCCATCTAATTTTTCAATTTTACTATAATCTAAAGAAAAAATATCTTGTGGCAGCTTTATCAATTTTAACTCCCAAAATTGTTCAACAATCTTTTTTCCTAATCCATCAATATTAAAAGCCTCTTTTGAAACAAAATGCTTTAATTTTTCTATAGCCATTTTATCACAATCAAAACCTCTATCAGGACATCTCCTTACTGCATCAAATTTCTTTGTGATTTTATTAAATTCCTTTACTGTTTTAAATCCACAAGGACACTTGGTTGGAAAAACAAATTTTTTTATGTCTTTAGCTCTTTTATCTTTATCTACTGAAACAACATGAGGGATTACATCACCAGCTCTCTCTATTGTTACAGTATCTCCAACTCTTATATCTTTTCTAACAATTTCATCCTCATTATGTAAAGTTGCATTTGAGACAACGACACCACCTATTTTAACTGGTTTAATTTTTGCAACTGGAGTTAAAGCTCCTGTTCTGCCCACTTGAATATCTATATTCAGTATTTTAGAGATTGATTTATTAGCAGAAAATTTATGAGCGATGGCCCACCTTGGAGCGTTTGCAACATTGCCTAATCTTTTTTGAAGGCTCAGATTATTAATTTTGTAAACTATCCCATCAATATCAAAATCTAATTCTTCTCTCCTATTTTCAATTTTTTTATAATTTGACATTAAATCCTTAACTCCTGATGCAACTTTGTTTTGAGGATTTATCTTAAAGCCCCATTTTTTTAATTTTTCTAAAAATTTAGATTGAGTGCTCACTGAAAGGCCTTTTTCATAACCGTAGGTATAAGCTATAAATTTCAGTGGGATTTTTTTTGTATCAGAGGGATTTTTCTGTCTCAACGAACCAGATGCAGCGTTTCTCGGATTAGCAAAATTATCTTTAATTTTTTTAAAATCACTATTTTTTATAAAGACTTCTCCTCTAATATCTATTTCTTTTGGAAAATCTTTGCTTGTAATAAATTTTGGAATATCTTTAATTGTCAAAAGATTTGATGTAATATCCTCTCCTTGTTTTCCATCACCTCTAGATAGTCCCTGAATAAATTTTCCTTTTTTATAAGTTAAAGATGCAGATATTCCATCTATTTTTGGTTCAGCGCTATATTCTAAAATTTTATCTTGTTTTTGATCAAGAAAATTAAAAATTTTTTTTTCAAAGTTTTTTAAGTCTTCTTCGCTAAATGCATTGGCTAAAGACAACATTGGAACTTTATGTGAAACCTTTTTAAAATTCTTTGAGGGTTTAAAACCCACATTTTTTGATGGTGAATTTTTATGTTTTAAAAAAGTATAATCTTTCTCTAACTGTAATATTTCTTTTTTGAGTGCATCAAACTCCGCATCACTAATTTCTGGGGTACTTTTTTCAAAATACAAAAAATTATTATATTTAAACTTTTTTATTTTATCATTGTAAAGTCTAATTATTTCCTCTTTTTTCATTATTAAAAAAAAGATTTTATCTTATCTAAAAGTTTTTTATCAGTTTCTTTATTTTTCTTTTTTATATTAAAACTATAATCTTTGTTGAAAATTTTGTATGATTGTTTGTACCATTCACCAGATTGGTAATTATAACCCAATGTTTTTGCGTATTTTCTAGCCTCGCCTTCTAATCCTAAAATATAGTAAATTTCGACTAAACGATGCAAAGCCTCCTCGACAAAAATTGTGGTACCGTAATTATTGACAATAAACTTTAATCTATTAACAGCAGCAATCCATTTTTCTTTTTTAATATAATACCGAGCTATATATATTTCTTTTGCAGCTAAAATATCTTCAATTAATTCAAGCTTATATTTTCCATCCAAGGCATAATCCGTATCTGGGTATTCTTTAATTATAAAATTAAAATATTTTTTTGCCTCTGTTAAAGGTTTTAAGTCTTTTTTTTCATCAACTATACTTTCATAATAATTCATAGCTAATAAATAATATGCATAATCTAAGTTTTTATTTTTAGGGTACAAATTAATAAATCTTTCTAATTCATCTACTGAATTACTATAATATCCAAATTGAAAATATGCGTATGATGCCATTAAGGAAGATCTCGGTGCCCAGTCTGATTGTGGATAAAGTAATTCTGCCTCATTAAATTTTTTTGCAGCAAATAATGCATCACCCATATCTAAGGCCTCAACACCAGCATTGTAAGCCTGGATCATTTGTGTTTCTAAGCTGTCACCCTTTACTTTAGTCTTAACTTCTTCCGACTTCTGAGAACAAGAATGTAATAAAATAAAAAAGAATATCAAAAAATATTTTTTCATATTAATGGAAAATATTTACCAGTTTTTTTATTAAAACTAAACTATTAAGCTATAGATCTTAAGTGTCGTCTATTCAGTATTGTATTAGAAACTGCTTTTTTACTTATTTCAATAATTGAAAAATTTTCGTCCACTGAGAAAACTTTTCTAAGAAGTTGATTTGTAAGTTTATGGCCCCCTTGAGAGCATTTTATACTTCCTACAATTCTGTAACCTGATAAAAACAAGTCACCCATACAATCTAAAATCTTGTGATTAACAAATTCTTTTTCATTTCTTAATTTTTCCTCATTAAGAATTTGATTATCTTTTACAACTATTGCATTGTCTAAAGAACCACCTAAACCCAAATTTAATGATCTTAATTTTTCAATATCTTCATAAAGACAAAATGTTCTCGAGTTAAATATGTTGCTTAAATCATCTTTATAGACATCTATACTGTTTCTTTGATTTTTAATTAACGGATTCTTGTATTTAATCTCAAAATCAATATCTAAACTAAGCTTACTTGGTTTGATAGATATTGTTTTGTTATCAGATGAAAATTTAATATCTTTTTCAATTCTAATTATCTTTATTGGTGTGTCGCTAGTCTGTATCCCAGCTTTTATAATTTCTTCAACAAATATTTTTGCAGAACCATCTAGAATTGGTACTTCTTGATTATTAATTTCAACTAAAGCGTTATCAATCCCAATTCCATAAAAAGCACCCATTAAATGTTCTATTGTCGATACTGAAACTCCATTTTCATTAGTGATAGTTGTACAGAACGATGCGTTACTTACATTGAATATATTTGGCAAAATTATATTATTATTTTTAATGTCAACTCTCTTAAAAATAATTCCTGTATTTGGATTTGCGGGATAGATATTAAGAGAAACTTTTTTTCCGCAGTGTAGTCCAATTCCTTCAATGTGAATTTTTCTTTTGATTGTTTTTTGGTTTAGAACAGACATTTTGAATGTTTATTACGAAACTTTAGAAGGTCAAAAACAACAAATATTACTAGAAAATACAATCTTAGCTAAAAAAATTAAAAAACTTCTCAAAAAAACCTTGATTTTTCCTTGTTTTTCGAACTAACAAAATTTCATTATTATTATGACCATCAATTATTTTCTGACACTTGGAAAAAATGTCCATTTTTTCATTTTTTCCATTAATACTAAAATAATCCCTTATATAACTTGCGCTTAAGATTTGCTTAATCTCTATGTGATATTTACCTAATTCTTTTTTGAGTTCGTTAAATAAATCTTTTGAATAACACACAAAATTTATTTCTAACGATAAGTTGTCAAATTTTATATTATCAGGTAAAGATGTGAAGGAATTTTCATCTACTAAATATTTGTCTATTATCATATGAGCAATAACTTTGTCGTTATAATTTTCTTTTATCTGACTTCTGGCATCTTTAAGTAATAAAGCTAAACTTTTATCATTCAATGAATTTCCATAACTCTTTTTTTTTAAGGATAGTTTAATCTTAAAGGGTTCCTCATGATCTATTATCAAAATGATCTTTTTTATAAATCTTTTAAGATATTTCTCAATTTGTAAAATATTAGAAGAAAGAAATTTTTCTAATTGAATTAATTCTGAGTTGAATGACTCATTTTTTAAAATAAATTCATTTTGATAAAGTTTATTTTTTGTATCATTTTTCCATACTAAAATTGATATTTTTTTTTTACTAATATGTAAGAAAGTTTCAAAACTATTTTCATTATTCATTCAAAATTACCTGTCCTTCTATTCTGTTATCTATAATTTTAATATTTTTAATTTTATTTTTAGATATTAAGTCCATTGATATATTTATACTTTGTAAAAATTTTTTTTCTGGTAATTTAATCAATAAACCATCTAATAATTCAATATCCCATCTACCAGAATTAAAGAAATATATTTTTTTAATATTTCTATAATCTAGCTTGGACTTATCAATAATTTCTTTTAATTTTAAAAACTCTGTATTATTAAAATTCCCAAATACAAAAGGTTTATCAATTTTATTATTCTTCGCTTTTATTAGCTTTCCATTAGATCCTATGTAATAGTTAAAACCATTTTTGTATGTAGAGGCCAAAATCCTAGTTTTTTTAATCTTTATTATAATTGTCGAAGGAAATTTTTTAAAAACTGAGTAAGTTTCAATTAAAGAATTTTCATCTAGAATTTCTTTTATTTGAAATGGATTTAAAAAATATAAGTTTTGAAGTTTTAGATGAGTTAGTTTATTTTCAATTTCCAAATTTTCTATTTTATCAAGACCTATTACTTGAATATTTTTTAATTTAGGGTACTCAATTTTTTTTAAAATTTGATTATTTGCAGAACTAAGTATTAAAAATAAAAAAAAATATATGAAAATTTTTTTATTTTTTTTTTGAGGCATCTTTTAATATCAGTTCTATTAATTTGATAAATTTAATACCACGATATGCTGCTATTTCAGGTACTAAAGATAAACTTGTCATTCCTGGTTGAGTATTAATTTCTAAAAGATAAAATTTGTTTTTATAAAATTTAAAATCTGATCGTGTAACACCCGCACAACCAATTAATTTATGAGCTTTTAGAGTAATATCCATTAGTCTTTTATATTGAGTTTTAGTTAAATCTACAGGTATGATGTGCTTTGTCTTTGCTTTAGAATTATATTTTGCTTGATAATCATAAAACTTTCTCTTCGGGATTAGTTCAATAGCGCCCAATTTTCTTGAGCCAATTATTGCTGCTTGAATTTCTCTTCCTGGAATAAATTTTTCGATAATAACCTTTTTGTAGCTTTTTAATGAATTCAATTTTTTTATAATATTCGATTTTGAACATATAAAAACGTTGACACTTGAACCTTCATTTATTGGTTTAATAACAACTGGAAATTTTAGCTCTTTGTTGATCAGTTTTATTAATTCTAAATTTGATTTATTAAATGAGTAGGAGATATATTTTGGTGTAAGTATATTATTTTTGATAAAAATTTTTTTAGAAAGTTCTTTATCCATAGCTATAGCAGATGGAACAACACCCGAATGTGTATAAGGTATTTTGGTAGTTTCTAGAATCGATTGTATATAACCATCCTCTCCAAACTGACCATGAAGAGCATTAAAAATAATTTTTGGTTTAAAGGATTTGATAACATCTAATAATTCAAAATTTGGCTCTGTAATTTTAGCTTTATAATTATTTTTGTTAAGTTCTTTTGCTACTTGTTTACCTGTATTAAGGCTTATTGCTCTTTCTTTTGATATTCCACCTGAGATTATTAGTATTTTTTTCAAATTATTTTAATATTTTGATTTCTTTTTCTAATTTAATACCTGTTTTTTTCAAAACTTTTTCTTTTACAAAATCAATTAATTTTATCATATCCTCAAATTTTGCCTCTCCCTTATTAACAAAAAAATTACAGTGCTTTTCAGAAATATGAGCGTCTCCAAAACTTTTATCCAAGGGAACAGACTCTTTTATAAGCTCCCATACCTTTTTTTTTGTTTGTAATATTGGATTTTTAAAAGTACTTCCAGAAGTCATTATTTTTGAAGGTTGATTTTTTTCTTTTTCATTTTTTAATCTGTTTATCTCAGATTGTATCTTAAGAGAGTCACTTTTTGTGCCTTTAAACGATGCACTAAGAAAAATTAAATCCTCTGGTAAGTCATTTTTTCTATATTCAAACTTTATATTACTTGACGGTATTGTTCTTACATTACCTAATTTATCTATTACCTGAACAGAACACAATATATCTTTGAATTCTTTACCGAAACATCCGGCATTCATCTTTATTCCACCGCCTACTGTTCCTGGAATACACGATAAAAATTCTAAGCCGCTAATATTATTTTTCATTGCAAAATCTGATAAAGATTTATCTAAAACGGCACTACCAGCAATGATCATATCTTCGCCATGAAGAGAAATATTGTTAAAATTTTTACTTAGTTTGATTACTACACAATTAATTAAACCGTCGGATATCAAAGTATTAGAACCTGCTCCTAAAATAAATATTTTTTCTTTATTTTTTAATTTTTTGAGAAAATTTACTAAATCTTTTAAATATTCAGCTTTAAAAAAAATTTTTGATTTTCCACCAATATTAAACCAAGTTTTTTTTTTTAAATCGTAGTCAAATTTTACATTATCACCAAATTCTAACAACAATTCTTTTAAATTATCTTTTTCCATTAAATCAACTCTGGGATACTTCTCATCCAATTAGAAATAGAACCGGCTCCCATTCCAATTACAATCTTTTTTCCATACATATTATTTTTTACAAATTTAGCTAAGTGTTTGTTGTCGTTAATTAAAAATAATTTTACCTTTGAATTCTTAATAATTTCTTTTGCAAAATTCATATAACTAAATCCTAATTTTATTTTTTCTCCAGCAGTATAAATTGGACACAAAATAACTGTGTCAGCACTCTTAAATGAGAAGGAAAATTCTTTTCTTAAGTCTCTTAATCTAGAAATTCTATGAGGTTGAAAAATACATACCTTATCATAATTTTTGTACACTTTATCTACACCCTCTAAAACAAATTTGATCTCTGTAGGATGATGTGCATAATCATCATAAAAATCTATATTATTGTAAGTAAATATTTTATTAAATCGTCTTTGAACACCTTTGAACTTTGACAGCCCTTTTTTAATATCTGAAATTGAAATTCCAATTGTCAAAGCAACTGCTGCCGCTGCTACAGAATTTCTTACATTATGAATTCCTAACAATGGTGTTCTTAATTTTTTTATATATAATTTTTTTTTATTCTGCACTTTCACTTGTAAGTCAAATTCAGTAAATTTAATATTATGTTTAACTTTTTTAATATGAAAGTTAGCCTTAGGATTTGTGCCATAAGTATAAAAATTTTGGTTTTTTAGTTTTTTTACCAAATCTTTATTCACTTTATCATCAACGCATATAAAAGATTTACCGAAAGATGGGACTTTTTCAATAAATTGATTAACATATCTTTTTAAATCATCCATTGATCTATAAAAATCCATATGCTCTCTATCTAAATTTGTTATTATAGAATATGTGGGTGGAATATGAACGAAACTTCCATCTGACTCATCCGCCTCTAAAATTGACCAATCACTTTTACCAAGTTTTGCAGTATTGTTTAAAGAATTTATTACCCCTCCATTTATAATTGTTGGATCTATTTTAGTTTTTTGAAAAATTGAGGCAATCAGTGAAGTGGTGGTTGTCTTTCCATGAGAGCCAACTACCACAATATTCTTAGTTAAAGAAACAATGTGTGCTAACATTTCTCCTCTGGAAATTATCGGTAAATTTTTTCTCTTAGCCTCTATTATCTCTAAATTATTTTTTTTGATAGCAGAGGAAACTACAACTATAGTGGCGTTTTTTAAATTTTGTTTTTTTTGTCCTATAAAAACTTTGATTTTCTCTTTTTTTAGCCTTTCAATATTTTTATTAAAACTTATATCACTTCCCTGAATTGTGAAGCCTTTAGCTTTCATAATCAAAGAGAGCCCACTCATTCCAATTCCTCCTATTCCAATAAAATGAATAATTTCAGTTTTTGCTAGTTCAATTTTCATTGATAATCTTTATTATTTTTTGATTAATATTTGTCCAGTTATTTTGATAATTTATTTTTTTTAAATTCTCCTTTTTTTTAAGATAATCACTTTTATCATTTAAAATTTTTTTTAAAAGCTCCTCAATTTTTTCTTCGAAATTTTTTTGCTCAATTAACCAGCAACAATTATTTTCCTCATAAAATTTAGCGTTTTCTAACTGGTGATCATCTTTGGATGTTGGTAGAGGAACTG
>Ga0208390_1000568_pt1 | contig 13440 bp, 23 predicted proteins | sample Knorr_S7_td_Surf_FD_185594 | JGI IMG/M metagenome (GOLD analysis project Ga0208390, IMG submission 185594) | Marine microbial communities from Southern Atlantic Ocean transect - Knorr_S7_td_SurfaceA_ad_6m_LV_A (SPAdes) (version 2) | ecosystem: Environmental > Aquatic > Marine > Oceanic | place...
CATGAAAAATTAATGAATGAGTTGGCCAAAAAATCAGGTAAGCACTCATATCGAGTTTACTTATCACAAAGCAAGGATAATAAAAAGAATCCTTTAGATTTTAAATACAAAGTCAAAACAGTTCGTAAATTTTTTCCTAAGCATGCAAGACAAGTTATGCTTAATAGAAAAGTTAAGAATGTTTTTGATGCAGTTACAGAGATTTATAACGATGGATATAAAAATGTTTCAATGGTAGTTGGTTCAGATCGAGTCAATGAATTTAAAACACTCTTAAATAAATATAATGGTAAAAAAGGTAGACACGGCCTTTACAACTTTAGTAAAATAAATGTAATTTCAGCCGGAGACCGTGATCCAGATGCAGACGATGTTTCAGGTATGTCAGCATCAAAGATGAGAAAACTAGCAAGTGATGGAGATTTTACACAGTTCTCACAAGGATTACCAAGAAGTGTTTCTAATAATGAAGCTAAAAAAGTATACAACGAAGTACGAAGAGGAATGGGATTGAAGGAACAAAAACACTTTCAAAATAAATTAATTTTTGAGCCAGTCTCCGAGAAAAGGGAGGACTATGTTAAAGGACATCTTTTTGATATTGGCGATAGTGTTACTTTCGTGGGCAGTGACGAACTCGCTAGTGTTACCAGTCTTGGAAGTAATTATGTTATTGTTGAGCAAAACGGTAGGACTTATAGAAAATGGATTGATGACGTAGAGTTAGTTGAAAAGAAAAAAAGTAAAGAAGGAAATCAAAAAGTAAGACAGGATCCTGATGTTAAGAAAGCACCGGGTACACAACCTGCACCTTACTATGGTGGACTATCTAAATCAACTAAGAAGAAAAGACTTGCACATTTTAAAAAGTATTCAAAGTATGATGATGATAATCCAGCTGCTTATAAGCCGGCGCCTGGTGATGCACGTGCGAAGACAAAGCCAAGTAAACATACATTAAAGTATAGAAGAATGTACGGTGAAGATGCCGTTGAACTTGCAAAGAAAAAAATAGAGAGAGAAAAAATGGTCGATAAGATGAAACATGCCAGAATGTTAGATCGAGCCAAAGTAAGAAAAATTAAAAATAGGAGTAAAGCAGATGCTTAGATTCAAAACGTTTGAAGAGTTACTTGAAAATGAAGGACTCAAAAAGAAAGCAGCTAAATCTGGTATATCTTACGGCACATTAAAAAAGGTATACAATAGAGGTATGGCAGCTTGGAGAACAGGCCATAGACCTGGGACTACACCACAACAGTGGGGAATGGCTCGAGTTAATTCATACATCGGAAAAGGTAAAGGTACATATTACGGTGCTGATGCTGATCTTCGTGGTGCTAAAAGAAAAACTAAGAAAGAAGGTTTTAATGAAGCCTACGATAAAACTAATAAAGCTACAATGCATGTTAAAGATGCTGGAGTGGAAAAAGAAGATCATCCATTTATTAGAAAAGACGTTGCAAAAACTGGTGCCAAAGTTAAATTTCATTCAGGTGGAGGAATATCATACCATGGCAGTGATCATCAAATAGCTAAAGCATTAAAGCAACATCATCCAGATGATCATAAAGAATTAGGCAATTTAAATTATCATAAGTCAGGACAGCATGATAAAGACTATGGATCACAAGGCACTCATGTTTATACAAATCATTCTGCTAAAACTAAAAAAGAATCATATGAATTAGTAAATGAAAAACTCGATCATGCTGCTTTGAAACGAGATTTTAATGAGTATAAGAAAGGTTCAGGAAAAGTTCATACAATAACAAAGACTCATACAATTAAAAACGCTCATATTATGGGGAAACATTCTTTTGATACTAAAAAAGGAAAAGTTCCAGTGTTAAAGCGTTATGATAGAAAACAGTTTACTAGAGGACCTGTCACTATTAAAAAAGGTACACACGTAGTAATCGACAAAGATGAAGCGTATGCACACGGTTATCATCCGGATGCCGGTCACTTTAGATTCATTCATCATTCAGATCCTGATATTAAGAATGATCATGATAAGTTTCATAAGCCGGGCGTTCATAAAATTAAAGAAGCTACTGTTAAAGAAATATCAAAAGGTCTTGCAAAAAGATATGTTGGTAAAGCTGCAAGAGATGTATATTTCAAAGGTAGATCTCAAGCTACTAAAGATGCAATAAGTCAACTTGGTGGACCAGATATAGATTATAAGAAAAGTCCAGAACGCAAAGCAGCAATGAGAATGCGTGGTATTGATAGAGCTACTAAAAGATTAGCTAATGCTACTATAGTTGATCCTAATGATTTAAAAGGTAGACCGAAAAAGGCTGATCCAAATCCAGAATCTAAATATGGCATTAAACATCCGTTGCATCCTGCTAACATAGCAAAGAAGAAAAAGATGAAAGAAGATAAAGTGTCTGATGCTGAAAGAAAAGCAATGGATGCTTTTATGAAAAAAGGTAAGATGAAAAAATTACCACCAGGGAAAGCTGCAGGTTATCATGGTAAATCAGACCCGGGTTCAAGTATGAAAGGTATGATTAGTCCAGCAGATACTAAGCAATTTGGTACTAAGAAAAAAGTTGGGAGTATGAAATGAGTTTAAGAAAAGCCATTGAACAAGTAAAACAAAATATTGAAGAAGATCGTATGGCCGGCAAATATAAGAAAGGCCAAATGATTGTTCAAGGTCAATGGCCTAATCCCGACAAATGGGCTAAAGAGTATATAATACCAAATGCAGATGAAAAAGGTGTACGTATATATGCAAAAGGTACATCATTTAAAATAGAGAAATTATAATGCCACTAGATCCAAAAGACGGAATAGGTTCTTACATTAAAGATTTTAAAAAATCTAAAGCACCACAGTTTAAAGGTAAGAGCGAAAAGAAAAGAAGACAAATGGCTATTGCAGCATATCTTGATGCAAAGCGTGGTCCACAAGAAGCAAAGCTTATGGGTAATACATTAAAGTTATTTGGTCAAAGTAATAGGCCAAAAACATTCGGCGAATTATCGATGAAGTTGAAAGCTAAAGCAAAAATTGCTCGTGGTTTAAGAGGTCCAAATAGAAAACAAAGACCTGATTGGATGAGAGATACTGGTAAACGCGCAAAAGAAATAGCAAAAAGAGCAAGAGGTCATTATGCGTTAGCTAAACGTGATGATACTAGAAAAGAATTATCAAAAAGAGCTCTAGGAATTACATCAGAAGGTAGTTACAAAGTATCGATTGCAGGATTACCTGATATGTATATGGATGATAAAACGCCAGGATCTTTATTACAAAAATTAAGAAAGATTGTTAAACAACCTTCTATGATACAAGACGTTGAAAGAACGACGACTGCGAAAAAAAGAAAAGCATTTAGACAAAAAGCACAAGGTAGAGAAGTTGCTGAATACAAATATGATTATGGTACACCTGAATCTGTGAAGTTAATGAAGAAACAAACGCCTGGACAAAATGAAGGCACTGATGCACCAAAAGGACCAGAGTCTTATGAAGCTCAATATAAAAGAAGACTTGTAAAAACAACAGATCCTGAACATAAAGCAAAAGGATTTAAGTATCGTATTAAAGGTAAGAAAGATAGTAGTCTTACAAAAAAATTATATAAAAATAAACCAGATCAAGCAGAGTTTAACAGACAAATGAAAAGGATTGCAGGCCATGAGTTTGGATAAATTTAAAAAATATAGAGAAGAAGAAATCGATGATATTTGTGAATGTGATGATCTGTATGAAGATTTAGAAATTACTGAAGCTGAATATCAAGGTAAGACTGTTAAGTTAAATGATCCTATAAGAACTTCAGAAAATCCTAATAAAAAATTTAAAGTATACGTTAAAGGTCCGAGTGGTAAAGTTGTAGTTGTAAGATTTGGTGATCCAAATATGAGTATTAAACGTGATGATCCAGCAAGAAGAAAATCATTTCGTGCTAGACATAATTGTGATAACCCAGGACCAAAACATAAAGCGCGATATTGGTCATGTTTTCAATGGCGTGCAGGAGCAAAGGTAGATAACTAATGATTAAGAATTGGATAACTAAAAGAATAAAAGAAAGAACAAGTTTAGACGGTGCTGTATTAATAGCACTTGGTTTAATGATTTTATTTTTAGCACCACTAGCAAAGATTGCAGCAGGCTTAGCAATCGCTTATGGTGTATGGACTATATGGAAAGCTGAGTAATGCCAAAGTTATTTAAGAGTGTAACAATACATGAACCTACAAAAAAAGGTACATCTATTGGGCGTAAACCAGCTTTTTCAACAATGAATAAAAATAAAAGAAGAAGTTTTAAAAAGTATAGAGGACAAGGAAAAACAAGATGAGTGTCAAAAACCTGACAATAAAATCAAGTCAAGTTTTTAGTGGTGTCAATTTTTTGACATTAAATAAATATATTTATGGACAAAGACACTATCAAACAAATTATAAAGGATTATGCTAAGATGGCTCAGAATGAAACAACTGAATCACGTTTGGATAGAATAGAAACTAAAATTGATAAACTTGCAGATGCAATGATATCTTTAGCTCGAGCTGAAGAAAAAATTATTGCATTACAAGATGATCATGAAAATATGAGAGAAAGATTAAATAAATTATCAGTTAAACTTGATGAAATACAGAAGACTGTAGATGATAATTCAAGAACTGTAAGCATTATAAATAAAGTAGTATATGTGGCAGTTGCCGCAGCTATAGGAACCTACGTAACTCACGTATGGATGTAAAGGAGAAGCAAATGGAAGAAAGTTTCAAGTATCATATACCTGAAGATATTCCAGCAAATGAAAGAACCGCCTTCCATGGCGCAGCAGCTGCAGCCGCAAAAGCCGGAAAGAAATCTTTCAACTTTGGTGGAAAGACACATCCGGTCACTATGAAAAAAGATACAGCGAAAGCTATAACATCTGATACTCAAAAAGAGTCAATCGGAAAAACAGCAGGTGATAAGAGCTACTATCATTTGCAAAGAGCAAAAGAACTTGCTAAGAAAGATGGTCATGATTATGATAAGTTACCACAATATGATAGAACACATAATAAACACAAAGACCATTATGATGCAAAAGCAAAAAAAGAATCAGTAAAGAAAGAGAGTACAATGACTTTTAGAGAAAAATTATTATCACTCTATGAAGGCGACAGAAAGGCACATTATAAAGGTGCTACTGAGCCGGAAGGAATGCATGATATAAGTAAATCTTCTAAAGGTGCTATGGACATGATAAATACACCGAAAGAAGTTGCAGCCGATGGAAAAAAAGCAGCAGACGATAACGCAGCTAAATCGGCTGAAAAGAAAATGAAGAAATCTAAAAAACGTTCTGGTGGAGATAACCTTGATAAAGGCGATATAAATATTGTTCCTGGTGCAACACCGATAAAAGATCCAACCGCTAAAATGGAAAGTACGATTGACAAATACGGTATATTCGGAAAGACTATGGATCAATTGTTAAATGCTGTTAACGAAGTAGTAGGAAAAAAAAATGAAGGATCTATAAAAGGATCTGGTACTGACCGTAAAGCAGTATTGAAAAAAGCTTTTCGTGCTGGTGAAAAACAAGACCAATCTGCATTCACTGGTAAAAAGCCAGCAATAAGAGCTCCAAAAGGAATGAAAGGTAGAATGAAGAGCGGTAAAATGGATGCTTTTTCTGCAAAGCATAAAGACAAAGGTATAGAAAAAGCTTATCAAGCTGGATTTCATGGAGACCACTCTGGCAATAAACCTGAAAAAGGTAAGGCAAGAATGAAACCACAAAGTAACTTACCTAGAACTATGGATCAAAGGATAGGTTTAAGAATGAGGAAAAGAGGAAATTAATAATGGCTATATCACCACCAAACTTTCAGAAAGATGCGATACCAACACCACAAGGTTGGAGGCATCCAAGAACAAATGAACTTTTAGTTTCAAGAAAAATAAGTTCAGAAGACATTAATGAGTACTATGGTATAAAACCAGAAGTTACTATGTTGAAAGAATCACCAACAACTTTTGAAGAAGCTAAAGATGAGTTAATTACAGAAGATGATCTCGAATCAAAGACAAAGCTTGAATTAGAAGCTATTGGTAGAGAACACGGTATCGAACTTGATAGAAGAAAAAATAAATCTGATTTGATTGAGGAGTTGAAAGAAGTTATTTAATCTTAATATATAATTATATGTTGAGATTTAAAAAACTAACTGAAAAGAACTTATTGCTGTATGCTGCAAAGCATTATAGTAATCCAACTTTTTCAGACATTGAAGATTTTCATGAAGATTTGAAAAGATTTAAATATATTAAAAGATTATTGAATCGTTATCTTGAAACTGATGATTTGTCCGAAAGACTTATATTAAATCATTTGATTGTAATATTTAATATGTTTGGTATTGAAGCTGCTTTGAATATTTTAGATTTGAAACTTGAGGAGAAACATTGGCCGATAGTTAAACCATTTTTAATTTTTTTAAAATATATTAAAAATGATCAATATACTGGAATCACAATGGATCCAACAGTAGTAGAAGCATTAAGGAAGATTTAATGGGATTAGTTAAAAGAGCAGCTGATTTAGCATATACTTTTCGATTCATTCGTTTAATGGCTATGGATTGGAAGAATTGGGACGCATATAAATTAGGTATTATTGATGAAAACGGTAAAAGACAGAGGAGTGTAAAATTGGATAATGATGAAAAAAAGTCTGCTTATACTCCTTTCATTCGCCTTGCCGCTAACCTTAAAAGGCTCGTATCAAACATTCCAGGAGGTGGAAGTAAACTCGGATCTTTTGCGAGCGCGCTCTTTCTTATCAAAGAAAAAGTCGGCGATAAAGGAATAAAAACGATATGCAAAGAAATGGATATCGATGTTTTAGATTTTTTAAATGAAAAGAATGAATGGTTTTTACTTGAAGAAAAACAATTATCGCCAGGGATTTATAAAGTTCAAAATCCTAAATTATTAAATGGATCATGCGCAGAAATGGTTTGGCCAAAAGATCAAATAAGAATTAAAGATGATTGCTATCCAGTTGGCGATGTTTTTGGTGTAGATATATATGAAGCAACACACGTTAATACTGAAAAGAAAGTATTTGTTACAGCAAGTGAATTAATAAGATGAAAATATTTGCCGCAGTTAGATGTCCACCGGGATATAAGTATGATGAAAAAACAAAATCATGTGTACCTAAAAATTATTCTAGGATAGCTAAACCAGGGTTTGCAAGGTATGGATTTGGTGGTGGTAAATCATCATCACAAAAAAATGGTAATGGTACGAACGGAAATGGCAACGGCAACGGTAATGGAAATGGAAACGGTAATGGAAATGGCGGAAACGGTGCAGGTGGCAATGGCGGTAACGGTGGAGGTAACGGCGGCGGTAACGGCGGCGGTGGAAACGGCGGAGGCGGTTCATGAGAATTGGTGGTAGACAAAAAGGCTCAAAAGTAAAACCTTATACACATGTTGTAGTACAACCAAGTGCACCTAAGTCTCGTTATACTTTTAGTTATCATAGTACAGAAGCCGGCGCAAAGACTGCTGCTAAAAAATATGAAAGAATGGTAGGTAATCCATTACGTGTGGTTAAACAATCTGGTAAAAGTGCAAACACTGATGTTATGGAAGCAACAAAAAGAATACCAAGAAAAAAAGGACAACCGGCAAATAGTAAGAAACACAGTGATTTATATACTGATGAGAATCCAAAAGGTACGATTCATGGTTTGAAGTTCGCAACTGTTGACGATGCAAAAGCATCTGTCGCTAAAATAAAAAAGTCAGGTAGAAAACATGCTCACCAAATTCAAGCTGCGATTGCAATGGAACAAAGAGCCCGTGTCATGGGTAAAACCGGACCAGCTGCTGTTTACCGAGCTTTTATTAATTCTATGAAGAAGAAGACTAAAGCTATGCAAAAAGAAGATATACAAGAAAAATCAAAAGGTCTATGGTATAATATTCATATGAAAAGAAAACGTGGTGAAAGAATGAGGAAGAAAGGCGAGAAAGGTGCACCTTCTCCGGAAAATATGAGAGCAGCACAAGCTGCGAGCGAAGATGTACCTACTAATAGTACAGCTGCAATTCCAAATCCAATCAATACCGCCATGGGTCCGAGTACTATTCATGACAGAAGAAGAAAAAAAGATAAAATGCCTGTATTACTAAAGAGATTTAGAAAATACATAGAAGACAATTATGGCTAGGCTCTACATCTTTATTTTTATTATTGCCATACTTGGTGGCATAGGTTATGGCGCATATTTCATATATAATGATACTATGAAAAGAATGGCGATATTACGTGATAATAATGCAAAACTTGAAGTTGCTGTTAAGGCAAAAGACTCCGCAATAAAAGCTCTCAAAGAAAATATGGAAAAGCAAATTAAGTTAACTAAAGACTTAAATAATAAGTTAACTATTGCTGAAGAAAATAATAAAAAGATTGCAAAGATACTTGCAGAAACCGATATAGTGAAAAATAGTATTGCAGATCCTGCGGCTACAGAAAAGAGAATAAATGAAGAAGTTATTAACATGTTTAACGGTATCAACACTGCTACTAAGTAGTTGTAGTTGGACACCTGAAAAAGAAATAGTAACTGTTGAAAAAGTTATAAAACCTACTATTGCTGTAGCACAAAAACCTAAAAGTGTTAAAATGCTTGAAGCAAAGATAATAGTTATAACAGAAAAAAACTTGCCTGAAGTGATTAAAAAAGTTAAAGCTGGTATGGGTGAATTTGTAATATATGGACTAGATCCTGCATCATTTAAAAATTTAGCTTTAAACCTTGAAGAAATAAAAAGATATATAGAACAACAGAAGGAAGTTATACTATATTATGAAGAAGCAGTAAAACCAAGAGAGAATAAATAATGTTTGAATCAATTGTGGCATCTTTAATTGCAAATATGTTATGGGATGAAATAAAAGTTAATAAAATTGAAAAGAAACTTGAAGTTATAGAAGAAGTCGTAATACATAATAATGATGGTATTAAATGGCTTACTAAAAAGGTAAAGTAATGATTTGGTTTTTAATAGCAGCTATGGCGTATCCTAATTCAGATTTAATTAGTTTTAAAATAAATCAACATGTAACTTTTAACACAAAACTAGAATGCGTTGAATATCTTAAAACTTATAACCAATATGTCAAAGCTGGTGTTAAACTTAGATTTCCTAATATGAATTTAATAGATATTCAATGTATTGATAGTAAATCAGCATTAGCAATGCAAGAACAAATGAGGAGTAAAAAATGACAGATTTAATTTTAGGTTTAGCCACTCAATTTTGGCCTATGACTATTTTTATTATATTGGTCATCATAGGTTTAATTATTAATTTATTTGATAAAAAAATAAACAATAGAGTTAATTTTAAATATAAAGACTTTCCTCATTTAAAACCTATCCCTATTCTAACAAAAGGTAAAGGTTTTTGGGGAGCACTGTTTTTATGGTTTTTTGGAACAAGACATTGGGAAGTAGTAAAAGATTTTAATTATTCTTTAAAAGGTCAAAACTTTATAATACCTAAAGGATTTAAATTTGATGGTGCAAGTGTACCTAAATTTTTGGCACAATTCTTATCACCTGTTGGTGTATTATTAATAGGTGGACTTATACATGATTATGGTTATAAGTATCAAACATTATTATTAAAAAATAAAAAAACTAATGGCATTAGAAGTCAAAAGTGGATGGATGAAGTTTTTAGAGATATTAATATTGAAGTTAATGGTTTTTATTTCTTAAACTATCTAGCATATTGGGCATTAAGACTCGGTGGTTGGGTAGCATGGAATAAACATAGAAAAGTGAATGCTAAAATAGGAGAATAAAATGAAAGCAGGTGATCATTTAATATTGGCAGCTAAGAAACAAGCTGAAGGACAACTTGAAGTACATAAAGCTAACATTAAGGTATACCAAACTATGCCGGCAGGTATAGGTGAACATAGTGATATAACTGAAGCCGTTATTGCAGAACTTGATAAAATGGCTGCGGCTTATGATAGAATTGAAATGATAGAAAAATATTTTTCAAAAAATGATTAAAAAGTCCTTTACAAAGACTCATTTTTAATATATAATAGTTAATACAATCAAAAAATAAAGAGGAAAAAATGACGCAACAATTTGTTGACACGAGGGAATTTTTGTCTCAAACCAAGTTCTATGAAGGATACTCTAGATTTATGGAAAGTGAGAATAGGTATGAATCATGGGATGAGGCGGTAGACCGTGTAATAGACATGCATGAAAAAAACTATATTAATAATAATAATACATTACAGCCATTTTTAGAAGAAGCTCGTAAAGCATATAAAGAGCAGCGTGTATTAGGTGCACAACGTGCTTTACAATTTGGTGGTGAACAGTTAATGAAACACCAAATGAGAATGTATAATTGTACATCATCATATGTAGATAGACCTGCATTCTTTGGTGAGGTGTTTTATATTTTATTATGTGGTGCTGGAGCAGGATTCTCTGTACAGAAACATCACATAAAAAAATTACCAAAATTACAGAATAGAAACAAACAAGCAAAAGGTTATATAGTTGAAGACTCTATTGAAGGTTGGGCATCAGCACTTGATGTGTTAATGTCTTCATTCTTTGTAGGCGGCGGAAAATATCCGGATTATGAAGGACGTAGAGTATACTTTGACTTATCTCAAATAAGACCTAAAGGTGCTTATATATCAGGAGGTTTTAAAGCACCAGGACCAAATGGTTTACGTAGGTCATTAGATAAGATAGAACATTTATTACAAGGTATTGTATTAGACTCAAAAGAACCAGTAGCATTATCACCAATAACAGCATATGATATAACTATGCATGCTGCCGATGCAGTATTATCTGGTGGTGTAAGAAGATCAGCAACTATTTGTTTATTTTCACCAGATGATGAAGAAATGATGAATGCAAAAACTGGAAACTGGTTCATGGAAAATCCACAAAGAGGTAGATCAAATAACTCTGCAGTAATTGTAAGAGATAAAACTACACCTGAAGAGTTTGGCAAGATTATGGAATCTGTCAAACAATTTGGCGAACCGGGTTTCGTCTTTGTTGAATCTACTGAACATACAACTAATCCATGTGTTGAGATTGGTATGTATCCGCAATATAATAAAAAGTCAGGTTGGCAAGGTTGTAACCTAACTGAAATCAACGGAGGCAAATGCAATACCGAGGAAGACTTTTATAAGGCATGTCGAGCGGCGTCTATCCTCGGTACCCTACAAGCTGGGTACACTGACTTCAAGTTTTTAACTGATACTTCAAAATTAATTTTTGATAGAGAAGCATTGCTTGGAGTTTCAATTACAGGATGGATGAATAATCCTGATATTTTGTTTAACGAAAGAGTTTTACAAAAAGGTGCAGAGATTGTAAAAGAAGTAAATAAAGAAGTTGCTAAAGTTATTGGAATCAATGCTGCGGCAAGAACCACATGTGTAAAACCAAGTGGTAATGCTTCTGTATTATTACAAACTGCTTCAGGTATTCATGCTGAACATTCAAATATGTATATACGTAATGTACAAATGAATAAAGAATCTGAAATAACTCAAGCAATAATGAAGACTAATCCTTATATGGTTGAAGATTCAGTATGGTCTGCAGGTGGGACAGACGTTGTCGTGTCGTTTCCAATCTTGCCGAAGAAAGGTTCTTTATATAAAGATGATCTATTAGGCGTTAAGCATCTTGAACTTGTAAAGAAAGCTCAAAAGTATTGGGTAGAAGCAGGTACTAATGAAGACCTATGTGCAGACAAAGGTGTAAGACATAATGTATCAAATACAATTATTGTAGATGATTGGGATAATGTTGAAAGATATGTTTTTGAAAATAGACACTCATTTGCAGGTATATCTTTCTTAGCAATGTCAGGCGATAAAGATTATAATCAAGCACCAAACACCGCAGTCATCACAGCAAAAGATATGGTAAAGAAATATGGTAATGCTGCAATCTTTGCATCAGGTATGGTTGTTGACGCGTTAAAAGTCTTCAATAATTTATGGGATGCATGTGCAACAGCAAAAGGTTTTGGTGAAGATATATCTTTAGAAACTTCTGAAAATGCTATGAAGCGTGATTGGATAAGAAGATTTAAAAAGTTTGGAGATAATTATCTAAATTCAGATTCAGATGTAGCAGAACATTGTTTAAAAGATGCGTACTTATTACATAAGTGGAATAAAATACAATCAACACTTAAAACCGTTGATTGGAGAGAAGATATAAAAGAAAGAAAGTATACTGATGTTGATACACTCGCTGCAGCCGCCTGCGCAGGTGGTGCCTGTGAAATCGATTTCTAAAGTCGTTTCACCTTGTATAAAAATATGTACTCTACAAAATGATTTTTGCATTGGTTGCGGCCGGTCAACACAAGAAATTGCAGAATGGTCAACAGCATCTAAAAAAAGAAAGGAAGAAATTCTTGAAAGATTACCAGATAGATTGCGAAGAATGTTATGAAACTTCCTTTGTTGCATCATATAAAAAACCTGTTTACTGCCCGATCTGTGGTAGAAGAGCCGAAGCCGAAGAAGTTCAATCCATGGATAAGGATTAACAGTGAAAAGATGACTGACATCGAAAAAATGGATAAAGGCTTTAATGGAAAAACATATAGTATAAATGGAATAGACGTAGACTTTTAATGGCAAAAACTAAATTTAAAAATCCTATAGTGAACTGGATTGATTATAGACTTGGTTTATTTTCATTCTTAAATCATGAACTTACTGAATATCCAACACCTAAAAATTTAAATTACTTTTGGAACTTTGGTTCATTAGCAGGTATCACACTTGTTATAATGATAATTACAGGTATTGTATTAAGTATGCACTATACCGCTCATATTGATTATGCATTTGATTCTGTTGAAAGAATTATGAGAGATGTTAATCACGGTTGGTTATTAAGATACATTCATATGAATGGTGCTAGCTTCTTTTTTATAGTTACATACATACACATATTTCGTGGGCTGTATTACGGGTCTTATAAAGCGCCGCGTGAACTTCTTTGGATTCTTGGTGTATTGATATTATTACTGATGATGGCAACTGCTTTTATGGGTTATGTTTTGCCATGGGGTCAAATGAGTTTTTGGGGTGCAACGGTAATTACAAATCTGTTTAGTGCGTTACCTTTGATAGGCGAAAGTGTAGTGACGTGGCTATGGGGTGGTTTTAGTGTTGATAATGCTACATTAAATAGATTTTTTAGTTTACACTTTGTATTACCTTTTGTAATAGTAGGTGTAGTAATTTTACACTTAATTGCATTACATAAATTCGGTTCAAACAATCCTATAGGTATTGACGTAAAAGGTAAACAAGACACTATACCTTTTCATCCATATTATACAATTAAAGATTTATTTG
>Ga0208390_1000569_pt1 | contig 13424 bp, 9 predicted proteins | sample Knorr_S7_td_Surf_FD_185594 | JGI IMG/M metagenome (GOLD analysis project Ga0208390, IMG submission 185594) | Marine microbial communities from Southern Atlantic Ocean transect - Knorr_S7_td_SurfaceA_ad_6m_LV_A (SPAdes) (version 2) | ecosystem: Environmental > Aquatic > Marine > Oceanic | place...
ATTTGGGTCTAGTCTATTACGCAAAATTGGTCTCGTTATGAGGAAATAATTTTGTGCGTAAGTGTATGGGCTTGTAACAATCTTTTATTGAAATAATTGACTTATTCAGAGGAACACAAATGACGTACTCCTTTACGGAAAAGAAACGTATCAGAAAGAATTTTGGCAAATTGCCAAATACCATGGATTTACCCTACCTTTTGTCTATCCAGTTAGATTCATACCAAAAATTTACTCAAATAGGTTTGGATGATAATGAAAGAACAGATACCGGCTTACACGCTGCATTGAAGTCTGTATTTCCAATTATCGGATACTCAGGGAATGCGGCGCTTGAATACGTTGATTATAAATTGGGAAGTCCGGCTTTTGAAGAAGAGGAATGTAAGCTGAGAGGTGTCACCTTTTCGGTGCCACTGAGAGTTCGAGTTCGTTTGATTATTTATGATAAAGATTCAGCGAGCAAGGCGGTTAAGGATATCAGGGAGCAAGAAGTTTATTTGGGTGAAATCCCACTTATGACTGATAATGGGACGTTCATTATTAACGGTACAGAGAGAGTTATCGTCTCTCAATTGCATCGATCTCCAGGTGTAATATTTGATCATGATAAAGGTAAAACGCATTCTTCAGGTAAGCTTCTCTATACGGCTAGAGTGATACCATATCGTGGATCTTGGTTGGATTTTGAATTTGACCCTAAGGACCTGCTTTACGTCCGAATAGATAGAAGAAGAAAATTGCCGTCGACTATCTTACTGCGAGCTTTGGGGTACTCCTCTGAAGAGATTCTGAACGTGTTTTTTGATACAAGCGTGTTCAGTGTCAAAAAAGACCAATTCTCATTGGCTCTTGATCCAGAGAGGCTTAGAGGAGAAATAGCTGCTTTTGATATCAAGGGTAAGCAAAACAAAGTAGTGGTTGAGAAAGGTCGAAGAATAACTGCCAGACATATACGCCAACTAGAGAAAGATAAAATTTCTTCCTTGCAAGTTCCTCGAGAGTACCTGATCGGAAGACCCGTTGCTATGGATATTGCTGATGAGAAAACTGGTGAGTTGATGTTAGAGTGTAATACGGAAATTAGTGACGAAAATTTAGATGTACTTCTCAAAGCGGGTGTCACACGTATCGAAACTCTGTATACGAATGATCTGGATTGCGGTCCTTTTATCTCCGATACCTTACGGTCAGATGCGACAAAAACGCAACTTGAAGCTATGGTAGAAATTTATCGGATGATGAGACCTGGCGAGCCACCTACCAAAGAATCAGCAGAGAATTTATTCCATAACTTATTCTTTAATGAAGAGCGCTACGATTTGTCTGCTGTGGGTAGAATGAAATTTAACAGAAGACTTAAAATAGACGATGAAAAAGAGCAACCAGGCATTTTAGATAAAGATGACATTATTAATGTTATGCAGGGTATTGTTAACATTAGAGATGGCCATGATATCGTTGATGACATTGATCACCTTGGTAATAGAAGAGTCAGATCCGTTGGTGAAATGACCGCTAATCAATTTAGAGTTGGTTTGATTAGAGTTGAAAGAGCTGTCAGAGAAAGATTGAGTATGGCTGAAGCAGATGAACTGGGCCCTCAAGACTTAATCAATGCTAAGCCTGTAACAGCTGCTATCAAAGAGTTTTTTGGCTCTAGTCAGCTATCACAATTTATGGATCAAAATAATCCATTATCTGAAATTACTCATAAAAGAAGGGTGTCGGCTCTCGGCCCAGGAGGTCTTACTAGGGAGAGAGCTGGATTTGAGGTTCGTGATGTTCATCCTACTCATTACGGCAGACTTTGTCCTATTGAAACTCCTGAAGGTCCAAATATAGGACTGATAAATTCTTTTGCATGCTATGCAAGAACCAATGACTACGGATTTATTGAGACTCCATTTCGAATTGTAAAAGGCTCTAAGGTTACTGATGAAATCATATACCTCTCTGCTATTGATGAAGGTGAATATGTTATTGCTCAAGCAAACGCTGGGTTGGATAAGTCAAACAAATTTGTTGATGATTTAATACCTGTCAGATTTAATGGAGAATCTAGTCTTATGTCAGCTGAAAGAATTGATTTAATGGACGTTGCACCACAGCAAGTTGTTTCTGTAGCTGCATCATTAATACCTTTTCTTGAGCATGATGATGCTAATAGGGCTTTAATGGGCTCAAATATGCAAAGACAGGCTGTGCCAGTTCTTAAGCCAGAGAAACCGCTCGTAGGAACTGGTTTTGAAAAAATTGTTGCTGGAGATTCTGGAGTTTGCGTCGTTGCAAAAAATGCTGGTGTAGTTGAAAGTGTTGACGCTGGTAGGATCGTAATAAGAGTTACTGATTCTAAATCCTCAGAGTATGTCGATATTTATAATCTTATTAAATACACAAGATCTAATCAGAACACTTGCATCAATCAAAGACCGCTTGTAACTGTTGGAGATAAAGTAAAAAGTGGAGATGTTCTTGCAGATGGACCATCTGTGGATAATGGTGAACTTGCACTTGGTCAAAATATTAGAATTGCATTTATGCCATGGAATGGATATAACTTTGAGGATTCAATCTTAGTCTCTGAAAAAGTAGCTAGAGAAGATAGATTCACTTCAATACATATTCAAGAGATGACTTGTATTGCAAGGGATACAAAACTTGGTTCTGAAGAAATAACTGGAGATATTCCTAATGTCGGAGAGGGCTCTCTTTCTAAACTTGATGAATCAGGAATTGTTTATGTTGGGGCTGAAGTCAATGCCGGTGATATTTTAGTTGGTAAAATTACTCCAAAAGGTGAGACACAATTATCACCTGAAGAGAAGCTTCTAAGAGCTATATTTGGAGAAAAAGCTTCGGATGTTAAGGATACCTCCCTAAGGGTTCCTTCAAGTACAAACGGGACAGTGATTGGAGTCGAAGTTTTTACACGTGACGGTGTTGATAAAGATGAAAGAACACTAACAATTGAATCTGAGCACTTAGATGATGCAAAGAAGGATTCTGATGATGAAGCTAAGATTATTAATCAGGCTACTAAATTTAGACTTATTGATATTATTAAAAATCAAAAAGTTACTAAAGCTAAAGGTTTTAAAAAGAGTTCTTCAATAACAGCTGATCAATTACATGAATTAGAATTAAATGATCTTTTCGCTATAAGATTAGCTGATGAATCTCTGAATGAAAAAATTGTTGATGCTGAGAAGCAACTAAAATCTCATATTAAAATCATTAAAGAAAAGTTTGAGGAAAAAAAGAATAAAATTACCAGAGGTCATGATCTTGCACCTGGAGTTATAAAAATTGTTAAAGTATTTCTAGCGATACGTAGAAGAATTCAGCCAGGGGACAAGATGGCTGGTAGACACGGAAACAAAGGTGTTATCTCTGAAATAATGCCAATTGAGGATATGCCTCATGATGAAAATGGTAATCCTGTAGACATAGTCTTAAATCCATTAGGCGTGCCATCTAGAATGAACGTCGGTCAAGTTCTTGAGACTCATTTAGGTGCCGCAGCTAAAGGAATTGGCATGAAGATTGATCAAATGATTAAGGATAAAGTAAAGACAGATACTCTTAGAAATTATCTAAATAAACTTTATAACTCAGATGCTGCAATCGCTGAAGACCTAGACTCACTTAATAACAACGAGATTATGGTTTTGGCAGAGAATCTCCGTAATGGTATTCCAGTGGCAACTCCTGTATTTGATGGAGCAAAAGAAACGCAAATAAAATCAATGCTAGATGATGCTGGATTATCGAAAACTGGTCAGATCACCTTATTTGATGGGAGAACAGGAAAACAGTTTGAAAGACCTGTCACGGTTGGTTACATGTATATGATCAAATTAAATCACCTTGTTGACGATAAAATGCATGCTCGTTCAACTGGATCTTATAGTCTTGTTACTCAACAGCCTTTAGGTGGTAAAGCTCAATTTGGCGGTCAGCGGTTTGGAGAAATGGAAGTTTGGGCATTGGAAGCTTATGGAGCTGCCTATACACTTCAAGAAATGCTTACTGTCAAATCGGATGATGTTGCTGGAAGAACTAAAATGTATAAAAGCATCGTAGATGGTAATTATTCAATGGATGCAAATATTCCTGAATCATTCAATGTTTTGAGCAAAGAGATTAAATCTCTTGGTATAAACATTGACTTAGATTCTGAAGATTAGGAGAAAACTTTGAAAGATTTATTAAATTTACTCAAATCAAGCCAAGAAGAATTTTCTTCAATTTCAGCAGGACTTGCTTCACCACAAATGGTTAGATCATGGTCATTTGGTGAAGTAAAGAAACCTGAAACAATTAACTACAGAACTTTTAAACCAGAAAGAGATGGGCTGTTTTGCGCAAAAATTTTTGGGCCTGTAAAAGATTATGAATGTGTTTGCGGGAAATATAAAAGAATGAAGCACAGAGGCGTAGTGTGTGAAAAATGTGGAGTAGAAGTCACTCTAGCAAAAGTGAGGCGCGACAGGATGGGGCATATTGAATTGGCTGCGCCAGTTGCACACATTTGGTTCTTAAAGTCATTACCATCAAGAATTGGTCTTTTACTCGACTTAACTTTAAGAGAAATAGAAAGAGTTTTATATTTTGAGAGTTATATCATCACAGATCCTGGCCTCACCGACCTAGAGAAATGCCAAATTCTGACCGAAGAGGAATATATTGAAACTTTTGATACATACGGAGACGAGTTTACTGCAGGGATGGGAGCTGAGGCAGTTCAACAACTCCTCCAGGAAATTGATCTTGAGGAAGAAATTAGAATTATCAGAGAAGAGGTACCAAATACTAACTCTGAAACCAAGCTTAAGAAATTATCTAAAAGGTTAAAACTTTTAGAAGCTTTTAAAGACTCTGGTAACAAACCTGAATGGATGATAATGAATGCACTTCCAGTGCTGCCTCCTGATTTGAGACCATTGGTTCCACTTGAGGGAGGACGTTTTGCGACATCCGACTTAAATGATTTATATAGAAGAGTAATTAATAGAAATAATAGATTAAGAAGGCTATTAGATCTTGGGGCTCCAGAAATAATCGTGCGCAATGAAAAAAGAATGTTACAAGAGAGTGTCGATGCACTCCTTGATAATGGTAGACGTGGAAGAGTAATTACTGGCACTAATAAAAGGCCCTTAAAGTCATTAGCCGACATGATTAAGGGAAAAAGTGGTAGGTTTAGGCAAAATCTTCTTGGAAAAAGAGTGGATTATTCAGGTAGATCAGTAATTGTTGCTGGACCAAACTTAAAGCTTCATCAATGTGGTCTTCCAAAGAAAATGGCACTAGAACTATTTAAACCATATGTTTACGGAAAACTTGAAAACAGAGAGCTTGCAACCACCATCAAGGCTGCAAAAAAACTAGTTGAAAGAGAAACACCTGAGGTTTGGGAGATACTTGAGGAAGTAATCAGAGAGCACCCAGTACTTCTAAATAGAGCGCCAACTTTGCATAGATTGGGTATCCAGGCATTTGAGCCGCTTTTGGTTGAAGGAAAAGCAATACAACTTCATCCTCTAGTGTGTGTAGCATTTAATGCTGATTTTGATGGTGACCAAATGGCTGTGCATGTTCCATTAACATTAGAGGCTCAGCTTGAAGCAAGAGCCCTAATGATGTCTACAAATAATATTTTATCTCCAGCTAATGGCGCACCAATCATTAATCCCTCACAGGATGTTGTATTAGGCCTTTATTACATGACTCGAACAAAAGTTAATGCCAAAGGTTCAGGCCGTGTGTTTAGTAATCCAGATGAGGTGCTAAGAGCTTATGAATCTGAAACCATAGATTTACATGCCGACATCAAAGTAAGAATCACAAATGCAGATAATGGAACTTTTCTTGAGGATACTACTGTTGGAAGAGTGCTTGTTTGGAGGATCACTCCAATTGAGGTTGGCTTTGATAACGTAAACATAACATTAGACAAAAAATCTATAAGCAATCTTATAGACATCTCTTACAGAAAATCTGGGCTTAAGGCTACAGTTATTTTTGCAGATCAATTAATGTATTTAGGTTTTGATTATTCAACTAGATCAGGATCTTCTATAGGTGTTGATGATTTTATTATTCCTGAAGAGAAACCAAAAATTATTGATGATGCTGAAAAAGAAGTCAAAGAAATTGAAAGCCAGTTCTCATCCGGACTAGTAACACAAGGTGAACGTTACAACAAAGTTATTGATATTTGGTCTAGGGCGAATGAAAAAGTTGCTAAAGCTATGATGAGTAAGATATCAACTGATAATGTAAAAGATAACGATGGAAATGATGTTGAGCAGGCATCATTCAATTCAGTATTTATTTATGCTGATTCAGGTGCTAGAGGATCTCCTGCACAAATTAGACAGTTATCAGGCATGAGAGGCTTGATGTCAAAACCAGATGGTTCAATTATTGAAACTCCAATAACCGCAAACTTTAGAGAGGGTTTATCTGTTTTGCAGTACTTCATATCAACTCATGGTGCCAGAAAAGGACTAGCAGATACCGCCCTAAAAACTGCAAATTCAGGATATCTAACCAGAAGACTTTGTGATGTGGCGATGGATTCAGTGGTAATAGAGGAAGATTGTGGAACCGAACAATCAATTAACATAACCTCAATTATTGATGGCGGTGAAATTATTCAACCATTGTCAGAGAGGATTCTTGGACGTGTAATCGCTGAAGATATTAAAGATGATGATGGAAATATTCTTTATGAGAAAGGACACATGATTGATGAAGATTCTGTACTAAAAATTGATGAATTAAATTTATCAAGTTTAAATGTGAGATCTCCAATGACATGCGAATCGACTTATGGTGTTTGCTCAAAATGTTATGGTCGAGATTTAGCAAGAGGACATCTAGTTCATCGAGGAGAAGCAGTAGGTGTTGTAGCAGCTCAATCTATTGGCGAGCCAGGAACGCAATTAACAATGAGGACCTTCCACATTGGAGGTGCTGCATCTAGCTCATCAGAAGATAATGCAGTCATCACTGAGAATGCAGGACAAATAAAATTTTCAGAAGACATTAAAACTGTTGTCAATAAAGACAAAAATGATGTAGTTATATCAAGAAATTCCTCAGTAACTGTTACTGATGATAATGGAAAATTGATCGAAAAATATAAAATACCATATGGATCTACTTTATTTCAGAAAAATAATACATCCCTGGATGCTGGTACTAAAATTGCAAGTTGGGATCCTTACACGAGACCAATTATTTCTGAAGCCAATGGAACTATTAATTTTATAGATATGGATGATGGAGTTACTGTAAGGAAAAAAAATGATGAACTTACCGGTTTAAGTAGCATAGAAATAATTGATTCATCTGAAAGAACTTCAGCGGGTAAAGAAAAAACTCCTATCCTAGAAATTGTTGATGCTAAGGGTAAGCCAGTATTGATTGGCGAGCATAAGGCTCCTGCTCGTTATGCAATGCCGGCAAAGTCATTAATTAACCTTAAAGATAAAAGCAAAATATATGCTGGAGAAGTCATTGCTAGGATTCCATTAGAGGGTTCAAAAACTAAAGACATAACAGGTGGATTACCTAGAGTTGCAGATTTATTTGAGGCAAGAAAACCTAAAGATTCTGCTATTCTTGCTGAGGACAGTGGAGTTATCTCTTTTGGTAAAGAAACGAAAGGAAAAGTAAGACTTGTTATCACTCCTGAAGGAGCTACTAAAAAATCTCAAAACCAAGAGATGTTAATTCCTAAGCATAGAATATTAAGTGTTTTTGAGGGAGAAAGAGTTGAGAAGGGCGACATTATTTCTGAAGGCCCTCTAAGCCCGCATGATATTCTAAAATTACGAGGAATCCCTGATTTAACAAATTTTATTGTTAATGAAATTCAAGATGTCTACAGACTTCAAGGAGTATCTATTAACGATAAACATATTGAGACTATTCTTAGGCAAATGCTTAGAAAGGCCAACATCATTAATGGTGGAGATACTAAGTTTATTCAAGGTGATCAAGTGGAATATTCTGAATTGGTTGAAGAAAATATCAAGGTTTCAGATCAAAATAAGGAACCAGCTCAGTTTGAGAGAGTTTTACTTGGCATTACTAAGGCATCACTAACCACAAATTCATTTATTTCTGCCGCATCCTTCCAGGAGACAACAAGAGTTTTAACAGAAGCATCTGTTACTGGAAAAAGAGACGTGCTGAGAGGCTTGAAAGAGAATGTGGTTGTAGGTAGATTAATACCTGCGGGAACAGGTATGGAGTATCATGATCAAATGAAATCAAAGAAAACATCCTCAATCGATGATTCAATCTTAACTGCTGATGAGGTAGAAGCTGCACTCAGGCAAGAACTTCAAGAAAAAGAAGTTGATGTTGACCAGAGTACAGATGAGGCTTAAAATCACGCTCAATTATGGCTACTGTTAATCAATTACTAAGAAAACCTAGGAAACCTAAGTCTAGGAAAACTGACGTACCTGCTCTTGAAAATTCACCTCAAAGAAGAGGTGTATGCACTCGCGTTTATACAACAACGCCAAAAAAACCAAATTCTGCTCTAAGAAAAGTATGTAGGGTGCGTCTTACTACTGGGTATGAGGTCACATCTTACATTGGTGGTGAAGGTCATAATCTTCAAGAGCACTCAGTTGTGCTTATACGTGGTGGTCGAGTCAAAGACTTGCCTGGCGTAAGGTATCACACGGTAAGGGGCTCACTAGATACCTCTGGCGTTGCAAATCGAAAACAACGTAGATCAAAATACGGCGCAAAAAAAGGTAAGTAATAATGCCAAGAAGAAGAAGTCCTGAAAAAAGGAAAGTTATACCAGATCCTAAATTTCAAGATGTTATTGTTGCTAAGTTCATGAACCATATTATGAAAGATGGAAAAAAATCAGTTGCTGAAAAAATTGTCTATGGAGCGTTTAATATTGTCGATAAAGATAAGAAATCAGACCCAGTCGAATTATTCAAGAAAGCATTGGATGAGGTAGGGCCAGTTGTTGAAGTGAAATCTAGAAGAGTAGGAGGGGCTACATATCAGGTTCCAGTAGAAGTAAGGCCATCGAGACGACAGGCTTTAGCAATGAGATGGTTAGTTGATGCTGCAAGAAAAAGAAATGAAAAATCAATGGATCAAAGACTTGCTGGAGAATTGTCAGATGCAGCAGTTGGCAAGGGAGCAGCTGTTAAAAAGAAAGAGGATGTTCACAAAATGGCAGAGGCTAACAAAGCTTTTTCTCATTTTAGGTTTTAATAAAAATGTCTAGAAGTACAGAGCTAAATAAGTATAGAAACATTGGTATATGCGCTCATGTTGATGCTGGAAAGACCACAACAACTGAAAGAGTTCTATTTTATACAGGCCTATCTCATAAAATTGGTGAAGTTCATGATGGTGCCGCAACAATGGACTGGATGGAGCAAGAACAAGAAAGAGGCATAACCATAACTTCTGCTGCAACCACATGTTTTTGGTCTGGTATGGAACAACAGTATGATCAACATAGAATTAATATTATTGATACGCCTGGTCACGTAGATTTTACTATTGAGGTCGAAAGATCACTTAGAGTATTGGATGGTGCAGTGGTAGTTTTTTGTGGCACCTCAGGTGTTGAACCCCAATCTGAAACTGTATGGAGACAAGCAAATAGATATAGTGTTCCAAGGATAGTATTTGTCAATAAAATGGACCGTGCTGGCGCAGATTTTGAGAGAGTACTTCAACAGATCAAGGATAGATTAAAAGCAAACGTCGTTCCAATACAGCTTAATATTGGTGCAGAAGATGATTTCAAAGGAGTTGTTGACTTAATCAATATGAGAGCAATTTTTTGGAGTGAATCTGACCAAGGATTAACATTTAATTCTGAAGATATCCCTGAAGACATGAGAGAGCGTTGCGATGCTCTAAGAGAAGAAATGTTGGAGGTAGCTGCTGAAGCCAATGAAGAATTAATGGAGTCCTATCTAGAGAAAGGGGACTTAAGTATTGAGGAAATAAAACAGGGTTTAAGATTAAGAACCATATCTAATGAAATTGTTCCTGCGCTATGTGGAAGTGCATTTAAAAATAAGGGTGTTCAAGCAGTATTAGATTCTGTAATAGATTTTCTTCCTGCACCAGATGAGGTTGAAGCCATAAAAGGAATACTGCCAGGAGATGAGGAAACAGAAGCCTCAAGAAGTTCATCAGATGATGAACCATTTTCAGCATTAGCATTTAAAATTGCTACAGATCCTTTTGTTGGGACACTAACCTTTATAAGAGTTTATTCAGGAGTTATGTCTGTAGGAGATTCTGTAATTAATTCAACAAAATCTAAGAAAGAGAGAATTGGAAGAATGGTCCAAATGCACTCAAATAATAGAAATGAACTTAAAGAAATCAGAGCTGGTGACATTGCTGCATGTATCGGTTTAAAGGACGTTACCACTGGAGATACTTTATGCGACGCCAACGATGAAATCATTCTTGAAAGAATGGATTTTCCAGAACCAGTCATCTCGGTTGCTGTTGAACCAAAATCAAAAGCAGATCAAGAGAAAATGTCCATTGCTTTGGGCAAATTAGCTCAAGAAGATCCATCATTTAGAGTAAATAGTGATGAAGAATCTGGACAAACAATTATATCTGGTATGGGAGAACTTCATCTTGATGTTCTTGTTGATAGAATGAAGAGGGAATTTTCTGTTGAAGCTAATATTGGTAAACCTCAAGTTGCTTATAGAGAAACAATTACACAAACAGTTGAAATTGAGGGCAAATATGTGCGGCAAAGTGGTGGAAGAGGTCAATATGGCCATGTTTGGCTAAAACTTGAACCTCTTGGGTTAGATGATGAATACGAATTTGTAGACGAAATTGTTGGTGGCGCTATACCAAAAGAATATATTCCGTCTGTAAATAAAGGCATATCTGAACAAATGCAGAATGGTGTGATTGCAGGCTATCCATTGTTAGCACTGAAAGCAACATTGTATGACGGTTCATTTCATGATGTCGATTCAAGCGAAATGGCCTTCAAAGTAGCTGGTTCTATGGCGCTAAAAGAAGGGGCGTTAAAAGCAAAACCAGTTTTACTCGAACCAGTGATGAAAGTTGAAGTTGTAACCCCAGAAGAACACATGGGTGATGTTGTGGGAGATTTGAACAGAAGAAGAGGGATCATTCAAGGTATGGACGAAATACCATCAGGTAAGGTAGTAAGAGCAGAAGTACCTCTTGCTGAGATGTTTGGATATGCAACGGATGTAAGATCTCAAACACAAGGAAGAGCAAGTTTTTCAATGGAATTTCTTAAATATGCTGAAGTTCCAAACAATATTGCTGAGCAACTTAAAACTGCCTAAATTCTTATTGACATATCACCTCATTAGAGCCTAGAATACGCAACCTTTGTATGATTTAACGGATTTATGGAGCAACAAAATATAAGAATTAGATTGAAAGCTTTTGACTATCGTCTAATTGATGCTTCGGCAAGATTAATTTCTGAGACTGCAAAGAAAACAGGCGCTACGGTCAAAGGTCCTATACCGTTGCCTGTTAAAAAAGAGAGAACAACTATATTGATTTCTCCGCATAAAGATAAAGATGCCAGAGATCAGTACGAGATTAGGACTTATAAGAGGTTGATGGATATTGTTCAACCAACTGATAAAACAGTCGATGCATTAATGAAGCTCGATTTGTCATCAGGAGTAGATGTTCAAATTAGCTTAGGTTAATTTGAAACTTTTTTTAACGTAACACGGCCATAGAGGGTAAAGCCCCGTAAAAAAGGAGATAAAATTGAGCATTGGCTTAATAGGGAAAAAAGCAGGTATGTCCAGACTCTTTACAGAGGACGGCACTTCAGTAGCAGTAACTATAATTTCTGTTGCCGGTAACACAGTTGCTTCAATTCAAAATCAACAAAAGTGTGGTTACTCTTCTGTGACCCTTTCAAAAAATCACTTTGATAAAAGAAAATACAACAGACCATTAAATGAATTTTTTAAAAAAACTAATGTTGCACCGGGCAATCTTCAAGAATTCAGAGTGGATGAGGGTGAAGATTTTAGTATCGGGCAAACTGTTGATGCTTCACTATTTGAGGAGGGCGACCATCTCAATATTACTGGAAAATCTAAAGGTAAAGGCTACGCTGGCGTAATCAAACGGCATAATTTTAGGATGCAAGATGCTACTCACGGCAATTCATTATCTCATCGAGCTCATGGTTCAACTGGACAATGCCAAACACCTGGCCGTGTTTGGAAAGGTAAAAAAATGTCAGGTCAAATGGGTAATGAGAGAAAAACAATACAAAACCTAAAACTTGTAAAAACTGACATCGAGAATAATCTATTATTTGTAAAAGGTTCTGTGCCAGGACCAACAGGCTCGATCTTAAAAATTACTAAGTCTGCAAAACACTCATGAAAATTAGTCTTGTAAATGGAAAATCCAAGAAAGAAGATATTAATCTTTCTAAAGCTATATATGGTAATGACTTTAACCAAGACTTAGTTCATCAAGCAGTTGTAAGTTTTTTAGCAGGCGGAAGACAGGGCTCTCATAAACAAAAAAATAGATCTGATGTTAGAGGTGGCGGAAGAAAACCTTTTAGACAAAAAGGTACTGGTAGAGCAAGAGCAGGAACAATTAGAAGTCCATTATGGCGTGGTGGTGGAGTTGCATTCGCATCAAGCAATAGAGATTACTCAAAAAAAATTAATAAGAAAATGTACAGAGCTGCCATAAGATCAATATTATCTGAGCTCTATAGACAAGAACGTATAGTTGCGCTCGCAAAACCAACTCTTAAGGCGCCAAAAACGAAAGAAATGGTCAAAGTTCTAAAAGAAAATAAACTCGAGCAGGAAAGCATCCTTTTTATACTTGATGAAATTGATTTAAATCTTCATTTGTCTGCAAGAAATATTCCAAATGTTGAGGTAGCCACGGTCAAAGAAATCAATCCTGTTTTATTACTACGATCTGACAAGGTTGTAATTGTGCCAGAAGCTTTCAAATTGATTGAGGATTGGGTTAGATGAATAAGCAAAACTTATACAGAATCATCGAATCTCCACATGTAACTGAAAAAACTTCTGCATTGTCAATAAATAATAATCAGGTCGTATTCAGAGTAAATAAGTCTGCTACAAAGAACCAAATTAAAAAAGCTGTTGAGGAATTATTTAGTGTGAGTGTAACGTCTGTTAGCACCTCCATCTCTAAGGGTAAGACTAAAAGAAATAGGTTTGGTGTATACAGAAGATCAAACTTCAAGAAAGCATTTGTTTCTCTTAAGCAAGGTGATGAAATTAAATTTGAGGGCATATCATAATGAGTGTTATCAAAGCAAAACCAACTAGCCCAGGAAGAAGATTTGTTGTTTCTGTAAAAAGAGATCTTTATAA